>Ga0272444_10001046_pt1 | contig 27480 bp, 36 predicted proteins | sample SSMForm13_FD_201033 | JGI IMG/M metagenome (GOLD analysis project Ga0272444, IMG submission 201033) | Marine sediment archaeal communities from Little Sippewissett salt marsh, Falmouth, MA, United States - SSM-Form-13 | ecosystem: Environmental > Aquatic > Marine > Wetlands > Sediment ...
GGTGAGTTGAAGGAGTCAAAGGCGACCAAGCCGCTGCTAGGCCACTATCGGAAAGCGGATGTCGTACCTCACCGTCGCCTGTTCGAAGTCAGAGTGGACAATCCCGAGGAGTACAGCGTCGGCGACGTGGTCGGAGTCGACATCTTCGACGAGGGTGAGAAGATCGACGTTGCAGGGCTATCGAAGGGCCTGGGTTTTCAGGGAGTTGTCAAGCGTTGGGATTTCGCTGGCGGACCGAAGTCGCACGGATCGCACTTCCATCGCCGACCCGGTTCAGTCGGGATGTGCGTCAAGCCGGGGCGCGTCATGAAAGGGAAGAAACTCCCCGGACACACCGGTGCTCGGCGGGTTACGGTGAGGGGTGTGCAGGTCCTTCGCGTCGATGCTGAGCGGAACCTGCTGGTGCTGAAGGGATCAACCCCCGGCGCCCGTGGAACGATTCTGGAATTGGGGAAGCGCCATGGCTGAGGCGAGATTGTATGAATTCGCGGGCGAGGCGGATCCACACACGCAGGCGCTCGACGAGCGCCTGTTCGGCGCGAGGGTCAACGAGGATCTCCTCTACAGGGTGGTCCGAATGCAGCTCGCAAACCGGCGGCAGGGGACGCACTCGACGAAGACCCGCGGCGAAGTGAGCGGCGGTGGCCGCAAGCCGTGGCGTCAGAAGGGAACCGGGCGGGCGAGGGCAGGATCTCGCCGATCGCCGCTATGGGTAGGCGGCGGCACGACGTTTGGTCCCAAGCCTCGCTCCTACGAGACGAAGCTGACGAAGAAGATGAAGCAGGGCGCGCTGTTCTCTGCGCTGTCCGACCGCGCCCGTGAAGAGAGACTGACCCTGATCGACCGGCTTGGCTTCGAGGAGCCGAAGACGAAGGCAGCGGTCGCGCTGCTCGACCGCCTGGGGCTATCGGGCAGTACGCTTGTCGTCGTCGGCTCGGCCGAGTACAGCCGAGCGGTCAAGAAGTCGTTCACCAACCTCCCCCGGGTGAAGTGCATCGCCTGCGGGGGGGTTAACGTTTACGACATCCTTCGCCACGACGACTTGCTGATGACCGTGGGCGCGGTGAGGGAGCTGGAGAAGAGGTTCCAGACATGACGAGGTACGCGCATCCGGAGGACATCCTGCTAACGCCGATCCTCACGGAAGACACGTGGCAGCAGATGGAGGATCGGAAGTACGCGTTTCGGGTGGCGCTCGGAGCGAACAAGATCCAGATCAAGAAGGCGGTCGAGGAGCTGTTCAAGGTCCATGTCGAGAAGGTGTGGACGGCGAATATGAAGGGGAAACCCCGACGGGAACGACTTAGTCAGCTTCACGGTCGGACATCCCAATGGCGAAAGGCGATCGTGCGCCTCGCTCCCGGCGACCGGATCGAGATCGTGGGAGGATAGGCGACATGGCGCTCAAACGATACAAGCCGACGTCTCCGGGACGCCGTCACGCGGAGCATCCGAACTTCAGCGGGTTGTCCAGCGTCGCACCCGAGAAGAGCCTGCTGCGACCGATCAAGAAGACCGGGGGTCGGAACAGTCAGGGACGGATCACGTCGCGCTGGCGAGGTGGAGGACACAAGCGGCGATACCGCTTGGTCGACTTCGCGAGGGACAAGGATGGAATCCCGGCGCGCGTGATCACGCGGGAGTATGACCCGAACCGGTCGGCCTGGATCACGCTACTACACTACGCCGACGGGGAGAAGCGCTACATCCTGGCCCCGATGGAGCTGGGGATCGGCGCACGGGTCGAGGCGGGCGACACGGCGGAGATTCGTGTCGGCAATGCGATGCCTCTGTCTCGCATCCCCCTCGGTTCGGTGATCCACAATCTGGAATTCTCGCCCGGGAGCGGCGGGAAGATCGCTCGCTCGGCCGGGACATCGGCGAAGCTGATCGGCAAGGAGGGCAAGCGCGCCCACGTTCGCCTTCCATCGGGTGAGGTCCGGATCTTCAGCACGGTGTGCCGTGCGACGATTGGGGAGGTCTCCAACCCCGACCATAAGAATATCAAGCACGGGAAGGCCGGGCGCGTGCGACATCTCGGTCGCAAGCCTCGTGTGCGCGGCGTCGCGATGAACCCGGTGGACCATCCGCACGGCGGCGGAGAGGGCAGGGCTCGGGTTGGACGCCCCCAGGTTTCGCCGACCGGCAAACTGGCCAAGGGTGGCCGGACGCGCAAGAAGCGGAAGAAGAGCAGTGCACTGATCGTGCGCCGCGCCGGCAAGGGTCGGCGGTAAGGAGAGATAGGAGATGCCGAGGTCGACGAAGAAGGGACCGTACGTGAAGGAGAGCCTTCAGAAGAAGGTTCAGCGCGCCAAGCGGGGAGACATCACGGAGATCACGACGTGGTCGCGCGCTTCGATGATCACGCCGGAGATGGTCGGATTGACGATTCGGGTTCACAACGGCAAGGTTCACGTTCCGGTCTACATCGTCGAGAACATGGTCGGCCACAAGCTGGGCGAGTTCGCGCCCACGCGGACGTTCCGCGGACACGGCGGGATGAAGAAAAAGCGGGCTCCCAGCCTGACGTAGGAGAGACAGATGAAGGCACGGGCAATCTCGAAGTACGTACGCATCTCGCCGCGAAAGGCGCGCCTGGTGGTGGACGCGATTCGTGGGAAGAGCGTGAACAACGCGCTCCGAATCGTCCAGCTGTCGACGAAGAAAGCGGCGACGCCGATCCGCAAGGCACTTGAGTCAGCGATCGCGAATGCAGAGAACAACTATGATGTCAACGTGGACGACCTGTTCGTCGTTGAGGCGATGGTCGACATGGGGCGGGCGCTGCGCCGGCTGAGGCCCCGTGCGTACGGGCGGGCGGACATCATTCGTCGCCCGACGAGCCACATCACGATTGTGGTAGGCGATAGGGAGAGTGAGTAATGGGACAGAAGGTCCATCCGGTCGGCTTCCGGGTCGGGGTGAACCGGAAGTGGGTGTCGAATTGGTACAACCCGAGGCTCGCTCCCGAGTATATCGCCGAGGACCGGCGGATCCGTGAGTTCATCCAGGAGCGGTATCGCCGGGCATCGGTCTCGGAGATTAACATCGAGCGCTCGAAGGAAGATCGCGTGTCGGTGGTCATCCGTTCTGCTCGTCCCGGGATCATCATCGGTCGGGGCGGAAGCGAGATTGAGAAACTGCAGCGTGCCCTCGAGAAGCTGACGGGTCGGACGGTGAAGATCTCAATCCAGGAGATCGAGCGTCCCGACCTCGAAGCGCGGCTGGTCGCTCAGGACGTGGCCATCCAGATCGAGAACCGGACGGCACCCGCCCGTGCGATGAAGGAAGCGATCCGGCGCGTGATGGGGGCCGGGGCCGAGGGAGTCAAGATCAAGGTCAGTGGGAGGCTTGGCGGTGCGGACATCGCTCGTTCGATTACGATGAAGGAAGGACGGATCCCGCTGCAGACGCTCCGCGCAGACATCGACTACGGACTGATCGAGGCGCGAACGAAGTACGGGAACATCGGCGTCAAGGTCTGGGTCTTCCGTGGAGAGAGGCCGCATCGCGGTCGGCAAGACGAGGTAACCCAACATGGCTCTTCTCTTTCCTAAACGAACGAAGCACCGCAAGACACATCGCGGACGCAGGAAGGGCAAGGCGACCCGCGGAGGACAGGTGGAATTCGGCGAGTATGGGATCCAGTCGCTGGAACCGGCGTGGATCACCGCGGCGCAGATCGAGGCGAGCCGAACGACGATCGCCCGCGCGACGCAGCGTGGGGCTCGTGTCTGGATCCGCGTCTTCCCCGACAAGCCGATCACGAAGCATCCGGCGGAAGCGCGTATGGGGAAAGGGAAGGGCGCGGTCGACCATTGGGTGGCATCGGTCCGGCCGGGAACGGTCCTGTTCGAGATCGCGGGGGTGAGTGACCAGCGAGCGAAGAGGATTCACGAATTGGTGAGCCACAAACTCCCGATCCGTACACGCCTGAAGCGGCGGATCGTCTTGGGAGGAGAGGCATGAGGGCGGGCGAATTGAGGGAGTTGACGGCCGAAGAACTCGAGCAGCGAGAGGCGGACCTGAAGCGGAAGCTGTTCAACCTTCGATTTCAGCGTGCGAGCGGAGAGCTCGACAATACGGCTGAATTGAAGAGGACCCGTCAGGACATCGCAAGAGTGATGACGGTGATGGAGGAGAAGGCGCAGGAGGCGACGCGATGAAGAAGGTCAAGATCGGGCGGGTTGTCAGCGATCGCATGACCCAGACGATCGTTGTCCGAGTGGAAGAGCGGCGCCTACACCCGCGCTACCGGAAGCACATCCGCAGGCACTTCAAGTTCCACGCCCACGATGCGCGCGAGGTGGCATCGATCGGCGATCTGGTGAAGATCGAGGAGTGTCGGCCGCTCAGCCGGATGAAGCGCTGGCGGCTGCGCGAGATCGTCGAGAAGGCGGAGGGCTAGCCATGATCCAGATGCAAACGATGCTGAAGGTGGCGGATAACTCCGGCGCGAAGGCGGTCCGCTGCATCAACGTTCTGGGTCCGTCCAATCGCCGGGCCGGCGAGATCGGCGACATTGTCGTCGGGTCAGTTCGGAAGCGCCTGCCGACGAGCGACATCGAGAAGGGGCAGATCGTGCGCGGCGTGATCGTGCGCACTCGCCGTCCGTACCGCCGAAAGGACGGAACGTACGTCCGTTTCGACGACAATGCGATCGTGTTGATCAACGCCCAAGGGGAGCCGGTCGGTACGCGGGTGTTCGGCCCAGTGGCGCGAGAACTGCGCGATAAGAGGATGATGCGGATCATCTCCCTCGCGCCAGAGGTCCTCTAGGAGATCGAGCATGAGCAAGATACGAAAAGGGGATCGCATCCAGGTTGTGGCCGGGAACGATCGCGGCAGGACGGGAAAGGTTCTCGCGGTCATCCCTGAGAAGAACCGGATCATCGTCGAGAACGTGAACATGATCACCAAGCACCAGCGCGCGACGCAGAGCCTCCGTCAGCCGGGGATCATCCAGCGCGAAGGAACAATCCACATGTCGAACGTGCTGCCGATCTGCCCGGAATGCGACGAGCCAACTCGGGTCGGCTTCACCGAGGTCGAGGGAAGAAAGATGCGTCGCTGCAAGCGATGCGGGGAGATCTTCGAGTGATGATGCTACGCGAGCGGTATGAACAAGAGATCGGTCCGAAGCTGAGGGATGAGCTGGGACTAGCGAACGTGATGGAGACCCCTCGCGTGCTGAAGGTAGTCGTCAACATGGGCGTTGGCGACAAGGACAATCCGAAAGTGCTTGAGGGCGCGGTGAGTAACCTGGCGAAGATGACCGGGCAGAAGCCGATTGTCACCAAGGCGAAGAAGTCGATCTCCGACTTCAAGCTTGTTCAGGGAGACCCGATCGGCTGCATGGTGACGCTCCGTCGTGACCGAGCGTACGAGTTCCTCAATCGGTTGTTTAACTCAGTTCTCCCGGGGATTCGAGACTTTCGCGGGCTGTCCTCAGGGGCGTTCGATGGTCGAGGAAACTACACCCTCGGGCTGAGCGAGCAGATTGCGTTTCCCGAGATCGAGTACAACGAGGTCGTGAAGACGCAGGGAATGGACATCACGATTGTGACCTCGGCAAGGACGGATCGTGAAGGGTATGCGTTGCTCAAAGGAATGGGACTTCCGTTCAAGGACTAAGGGGCGAAGATGGCAAGGACATCTCTGATCGTGAAGAGCAAGAGGACGCCGAGGTTCATGGCGCGAGCGTATCACCGGTGCAGCCTGTGCGGAAGGCCACATGGGTACATCCGCGATTTCGGGATCTGCCGACTGTGCTTCCGTAAGCTGGCGCACCGCGGCGAGATTCCCGGTGTCAAGAAGGCAAGCTGGTAAGGGGAGAAGATGATTCCATACCCGATTGGCGACATGCTTACGCGGATCCGCAATGCGAGTCGCCGCTATCACTCCGACGTCGTGATGCCTTACTCCAAGATGAAGGAATCGATCGCGGGGATCCTCGAGCAGGAGGGGTACATCGAGGGGTTCGAGGTGATTGAGCAGGAGCCTCAATCGCGATTGCGCATCCGGCTCAAATACAAGGGTGAGCGGACGTCTGCCAAGCAGGCAATCAGCGAGATCCGTCTGGTGAGCAAGCCGAGTCGCCGCGTCTACGCCGGCAAGGGGGAGATCCCACGGCCACTCGGCGGGATGGGAATCTCCATCGTTTCGACATCGCAGGGGATCCTGTCGGGGAAAGAAGCGAAGGTGCGCGGGATCGGCGGCGAGGTCCTCTGCGAGGTCTGGTAGGGAGAAGAGTCGATGTCCAAGGTTGGCAAGGTTCCGATTACGATTCCCGACGGCGTTAAGGTGTCTGTCGGGCCGGCTGCGTTCACGGTCGAGGGGAAGCACGGGCGTCTAGAGCAGGCGTTCCGCCCTGACATGGTCGAGATCGCCGTAGCCGAAGGCGAGGCGAGGATCACCCGCCGCAAGGAAGGCAAGGAGTATCGCGCGTTCCACGGGCTGTACCGAAGTCTCTTGGCGAACATGGTGCACGGGGTGTCACAGCAGTGGGAGAGGACGCTGCTCGTTCGCGGCCTCGGGTACCGGGGCCGGCTTCAGGGAGACACGTTGATCCTCGATCTGGGTTACTCGACACCGATGGAATATGAGCTCCCAAGCGGCGTGGAAGCGGAACTTCCGAACCCGAACGAGATCATCCTGCGTGGTGCGGATAAGCAGCGGGTCGGCCAGGTTGCGGCGGAGATCCGCGCCTTCCGGAAGCCGAACGTCTACGACGGCAAGGGAATACGCTACAAGAACGAACTGGTTATCCAGAAGGCCGGCAAGCTCGGCGGTCCTGGAGCCGCAGTGTAGGAGGTGTGAAGGCGATGGCAAGATTCGATCGAGCCGCCGAGCGGCTCAAGCGACATAGGCGAATCCGCAAAGGGATCCGCGGTACGAGCGAGCGCCCTCGCCTTTGTGTGGCTAAGACGCTGCGGCACGTGTACGCGCAGGTGATTGATGATGACCTCGGGAGGACTCTCGCCCAAGCGTCAACGCTCGAGCCGGGGATCCGAAGCGATGTGTCCGGACCGAACGTCGCTGCGGCAGAAAAGCTAGGGACGGTCCTGGCCGAACGAGCGGCGAATGCAGGAGTCGAAGCGGTCGTCTTCGATCGAGGCGGCCATCCGTACCATGGAGTGATCTCCTCCTTCGCGGAGGCGTGTCGCAAAGGGGGACTGCGGTTTTGAGAAGCAGAATCCACGACGAGTTTGAGAACGAGATCATCGACATCCGTCGCGTCAGCAAAGTGACGAAGGGTGGGCGAAACCTTCGATTTCGCGTCACGATCGTGGTCGGTGACAAGGAAGGGCGGGTCGGCGTCGGCGTTGGCAGCACGACCGAGATCCCCCGGGCGATTCAGCAGGCAATCCGTGACGCGAAGAAGAACATCATTCATGTCAACATGGACGACAACACGATCCCCCATGAGGCGATCGGGAGGTTCAAGGCCGGCCACATCATCCTGAAGCCGGCTCATCCGGGGACCGGCGTGATTGCAGGCACGACGGTCGGGGCGATCTGCCGACTAGCGGGGATCGATGATGTGTTGACCAAGTCGATCGGAACGACCAATCCGCTTACCCTGTCGCGTGCAGCGATCAACGGGCTGGCTTCGTTGCGAAATCGGCGGGAGATCGAGGAGCTGCGGGGAGTCGCCGCGGGCCAGGAGGTCGTGAATGAGGCTTGAGGACCTTCGTCCGACCAAGGGAAGCAGGCATCGGCGGAAGCGGGTCGGTCGCGGATACGGTTCCGGTCTCGGTGGCCACGAGAGCGGCCGTGGAACCAAGGGGCAGAACTCGCGGAGCGGAGGCGGCGTCCGGCTCGGCTTCGAGGGCGGACAGACGCCGATCTGGATGCGGTTCCCCAAGCGGGGTTTCCGCAACTTCACGCGAATCGAGTACGCCTGTGTCAATATCGACACGCTCGACGAGCGATTCGATTCGGAAGCGGAAATCAGCCCGGAAACGTTGCTGGAAGCGGGGATTCTGAAAGGACGGATCGAGCGCGTGAAGATCCTCGGGCGGGGTGAGCTGACCAAGCCGCTTGCGGTCCGAGCCCACCGGTTTAGCGCCGAAGCAAAACGGAAGATCGAAGCCGCAGGGGGAAAGGCCGAGGTGATCTAGCCATGTGGGAGAAGTTCGCCAGCCTGTTCAAGGTCCCCGAGCTGCGGAAGCGCATCTTGTTCACCCTCGGCGCAATCATCATCGTCCGTCTGGGGACGCACATCACGGTTCCCGGTGTCGATGCGGAAGTGCTGCGCAGCTTCTTCGCTCAGCAGGCCGGCGGGATCTTCGATTTCTTCAACATGTTCACCGGAGGTGCTCTGCAGCGGTTTTCGCTGTTCGCCCTCGGCGTGACACCCTACATCAACGCGTCGATCATCTTCAGCCTGCTGACTGCGGTGATTCCGAAGCTGAAGGAGCTTCAGCAGCAGGGTCGTGAGGGGCGGCGGAAGATCACCGCCTACACCCGGTACGCGACGGTCGTCCTGTCGATCGTTCAAGGCGCGGCGATGACCTCGCTAATTCGTGGGGCGATGCCGGCGGGCGCGGGAATCTGGTTCTACGTCACGACGATCGTCTCGTTGACGACCGGAACGATCTTCTTGATGTGGCTTGGCGAGAGAATCACCGAGAACGGGATCGGAAACGGGATCAGCATGATCATCATGATCAGCATCCTGTCGCGATTCCCAGCCAACCTTCGCCAGCTGTGGACCGACATCAGCACGGGAACGGTCCACCCGATCTGGGGGCTGGCTTTCATTGCGTTGCTGATCGTCGTCGTCGCCGGAATGACGATGGTCCAACAGGGACAGCGGAAGATCTCGATCCAGTACGCGAAGCGGACGATGGGACGCCGGATCTACGGCGGGCACACGTCGCACCTTCCGATGCGGGTCAATCAGGGCGGCGTCATCCCGGTTATCTTCGCGTCGGCGCTACTCAGCCTCCCGGTGACGCTGTTTAACGCGATCCCCCGCCTCAATTGGATCGTGCCGTACGTTCAGACCGGGAGCATGGCGTACATCCTCGCGTACGTCGCGTTGATCTTCTTCTTCACTTACTTCTACAGCTCGATCGTCTTTGACCCGACCGACATCGCGAAGAACATCCGGGAGGCAGGTGGATTCATCCCCGGCGTGCGTCCCGGCAAGCCGACGTCCGACTACATCACCTCCGTTCTCAACCGAATGCTGTTGATCGGCGCGTGTTTCCTTTCGATCGTCGCGGTGCTGCCGTTCATCCTGTCGACAGTCAGTGGGTCGCAGAGCATGTTCCTGGTCGGTGGGACCTCGTTGCTGATCGTGGTCGGCGTAGGGATCGACACGATGATGCAGATCGAAGCACACCTTGTCATGCGCCACTACGAGAGCCTGACGAAATCCGGACGATTGCTTGGTCGGCGAGGGTAGGAATGCGATCAAGAGTGGTGCTGCTTGGCCCTCCGGGGGCAGGGAAGGGGACACAGGCCAAACGGATCTCGCGAAGCACGGGGCTCGTTCACCTCTCCTCCGGGGACATACTTCGTGACGAAGTGTCGAGAGCGACCGAGCTTGGGCGTACCGCGAGTTCGTTCATGGAGCGCGGGGAACTGGTCCCGGACGGGCTCATCGTCGACATGATCCGGGGGCGGATCGAAGCAGCGGAGTCGGGCTTTCTGCTGGACGGGTTCCCGCGAACAGTCGAGCAGGCCGAAGCGCTGGAAGCGATTACCCCGCTTGACGTTGTGATCAACATCGAACTTGCTCGCGAAGAGGTCGTGCGCCGCCTGACGGCACGGCGCGTCTGCGAAGGTTGCGGGAAGATCTACAATCTACTCTACGATCCTCCAGAGGATGAATTGACGTGCGCCGCGTGCAGCGGGGTGCTCGTCCAGAGGAACGACGACAGACGAGACGTGATCGAGAACCGATACGACGTGTACGAGCGTTCCACAGCCCCGCTGATTGAGTACTACCGGGACCGCGGCCTGCTGCGCGATGTGGAAGGGATGCGGCCCAGCGACGCGATCTCCTCTGAGATCCTTGCGATCCTGCCCCGATGATTCCGCTGAAATCGGCTTCAGACATCGCCGTAATGCGCGAGAACGGCAGCGCCCTGGCCGGAATCTTGCAGACGCTCTGCGGCGAAGTCCGTCCCGGACGTTCGACGGCACACTACGATCGGCTGGCCGAGGGGCTGATCCTCGACTGCGGTGGTCGCCCGGCGTTCAAGGGATACCATGGCTATCCGGCGACGATCAACGCGTCGATCAACGAGGAGGTGGTCCACGGGATTCCTTCCGATGATCGGATGCTTCGCGACGGGGATGTGTTTTCGATCGACATCGGCCTCGTTCGAGATGGGCTGTATGTTGATGCAGCGACGACGATTGCGATCGGCGAGGTGGACGGCGAAGTGCGTCGACTGCTGGATGTCGGGGAGCGGAGCTTGTGGCGGGGGATTGAGCAAGTTACAATGGGAAACCGGTTGTCCGACATCTCGCACGCAATCGGATCCTTCGTAGCTGCGGAAGGATTTTACGTGGTGAAGGAGTACGTCGGGCACGGAGTCGGGAGAGAGTTGCACGAGGAGCCACAGATCCCGAACTATGGACCACCCGGGAGCGGGGTGCGGTTGCGACCGGGAATGAGCTTCGCCATCGAGCCGATGGTGAAGACCGATCCACTCCCCACGAGGGTGAAGGCCGACAAGTGGACTGTCGTGACGGAGTCTGGCGGGCTGTGTGTGCATTTCGAGCATACGGTCGTGTTGACCGAGGATGGAGCGATTGTCGTAACGCAAGGAGGTGAGGCAGGGCGCAGTGGCAACGAATGAGAGACGCGGCGGGAAGAAAGACGTGATCCGGCAACGCGGCGAGGTCGTCGAGAGCCTACCTAGTTCGATGTTCCGAGTCCGGCTGGACAATGGGCACGCCGTTCTCTGCCATATCTCCGGGCGGATCCGCAAACACTACATCCGCATTCTGACGGGAGATCGCGTGATCGTGGAGTTCTCACCGTACGATCTGTCCAAGGGGCGGATCGTCTATCGAGAGAGCTGATCGAAGCGCCCAGCAAACATGAAAGTGAGAAGCTCAGTCAAGAAGATGTGTGCTAAGTGCAAGGTGATCCGACGTGAGGGACGTCTGAGGGTCATCTGTCGGAATCCCAAGCACAAGCAGCGGCAAGGGTAAGGGGAGAGAGCATGGCGCGAATTGCCGGAGTCAATCTGCCGAACAACAAGCGGATCGAGATCGCGTTAACCTACATCTACGGCATTGGGACGGTGAGAGCGGCCGAGGTCATCGAGCATACGGGGATCTCGCCCGATGTCCGTGTCAAGGATCTAACCGAGAACGAGGTCAACGCACTTCGACGTGAGATCGAGCAGCTGATTGTCGAGGGGGACCTCCGCAGGCGCGTCCAAGGGAGTATTCAGCGGCTGAAGGACATCAACGCGTATCGAGGGATTCGCCACAAGAAGCGGCTCCCGGTCCGCGGGCAGCGAACGCGATCCAACGCGCGGACGTGGAAGGGACCGCGGCCGGCGAAGGCCGGGAAGAAGAGGTAGGCATGGCGAAGAACATCAAGCTCGAGCGTGCACAGGTTCACATCCACGCGACGTTCAACAACACGATCATCACCGTCACCGATCTGAATGGTAATCCGGTGACGTGGAAGAGTCCCGGTGTGGTCGGGTACAAGGGATCGCGAAAAGGGACCCCGTACGCCGCTCAGATCGCAGCCGAATCGCTGTCGCGTGAGATGAAGGATCTCGGGATCCGCTCGGTATCCATCCAAGTGAAAGGAACAGGCTCGGGGAGGCAGTCGGTGATTCAGACGATCAAGTCATCCGGGATCCGTGTCGAAGAGGTCAAGAACGTCACGCCGGTGTCCCACAGCAAGGGGAGACGATAATGGGACGAGATACGGGCGCGAAGTGCAAGCAGTGTCGCAGAGAGGGAGAGAAGCTCTTCCTGAAGGGTGAGCGATGCTACACGCGGAGTTGCGGCGTGACGCGCAAATCGAAGCCTCCAGGCGAAGGCCCGAAGCGGCGCCGACCGCGAAGAAGCCAGTATCAGCTTCACCTCCGCGAGAAGCAAAAGGCGCGGAGGACCTACGGGATCCGGGAGCGGCAATTCCGCAATTACATTGCGCAGGCGAAGCGGAAGAAGGGCGTGACCGGTGAAGCGTTGCTGTCCCTTCTGGAGCGTCGCATGGACAACATGGTCTATCGTGCCGGCTTCGCGTCGTCCCGGCAACAGGCACGTCAGATGATCACGCACGGACACTTCGAGCTGAACGACCGCGCGACCAACGTTCCGTCGGTTCTCCTGCGAGAGGGAGATCTCGTTGCCGTCAAGGAGGGACGTCGCGAGCGCGTCAAGGCGATCGTCGAAGCGGCGCTGGATCGCGATCCTCCGGCTTGGCTCGAACGGAGTGCGGACGCGATGAGGTTCCAGGTTATCGCCATGCCGAACGTTGAGCAGACAGGGCAGAACATCGCGGCGAACCTCATCGTTGAGTTCTACTCCCGCTAGGAGGTGAGCATGGACGAGATTGTCTTTCCCAAGAGCATTAAGGTAGAGGAGCTCACCGAGACCAGCGGCAAGGTCGTGATCGGTCCTCTCGAACGGGGGTTCGGGACGACGCTGGGCAACTCTTTGCGACGGACGCTTCTCAGCGCGATTCCGGGCGCGGCAGTCGTTCGCGTACGGTTCGCTGGTAAGTATCATGAGTACGACACCATCGAGGGGATCAAAGAGGATGTCCTGGAGATCATCCTGAATCTGAAGAGCCTCGCTCTTCGAGTGCACGGAGATGATGTTCAGCGAATCAATCTGGCGAAAAAGGGCGCAGGGAAGGTGACCGGAGGCGATCTGGATCTTCCTCCCGGCGTCGAAGTGATCAACCCCGATGTGCAGATTGCGACCCTAAACGCTAAGGGGACGTTGGATCTGGAGCTGGAGGTGGAGACGGGGTTCGGATACGTCCCGGCCGAGCTGAATCGGCTCGAGGATGCTCCACTGTCGGTCATCCCGATCGACGCCGACTTCTCTCCCGTGCGCAAGGTGAACTTCTCCGTGGAGGAGACGCGCGTGGGCGGAAAGACGGGGTACGAACGGCTGGTTTTGGAGCTGACAACCAACGGGGGGATCAAGCCGGAGGAGGCTCTTTCGGAGGCGAGTCGGCTCCTGAGGCGGCACCTCGACCTATTTGGCGGCTTCGCCGAGCACCCCTACGGGATCACGGCTGACGAGGCGGAAGAGATCGAGGAGGAGGCGCTCTCGATCCCGCTCGTCGACCTCGACATCGATCAGCGTGCATGCAACCTGCTGCATGAGGCGGACATCACCACGCTTGCGCAGCTTCTCGAGCATCCGCGAGAAGAGCTGCTCGACATCCACGGGTTCGGCGGAAAAACGCTCAGCAAGGTCGGGGATCGTCTGGCGGAGCTCGGCTACGCGCTGAAGAGCGAAGGAGACGGCAAGGATGAGACATAGACGAACCGTCGACAAGATCGGGATGGTTCGAGGACACCGTAAGAGCGTCCTCGCCAATCTCGCCGCGGCATTGATCATGCACTCGAAGGTCGATACGACGTACGCCCGCGCCCGCGCCGGGCAGCGATTCGCTGAACGGCTGATCACGCTGGCGCGGCGAGGAGACCTTCATGCCCGACGGATCGCGTTCTCGCGGTTGCAGGACAAGGCCGCGGTCCACAGATTGTTCGAGGAGATCGGTCCGAAGTACAAGGACCGGGCTGGCGGCTATACGCGGGTCGTCAAGCTCGGACCGCGCCGCGGCGACGCGGCCGAGATGGCCCGGCTGATGCTGGTCGAGAGCTAACCACCTTCCACCAAGACGCAGCCGTCACGCGCCCCACACGGAAGACCGTCTGGGGTGCGTTCACGTTTGGAGCCGTGCACTCAATCGCTTGATCATGTCGGCGGTCATCGAGGCAAGGTCGTGGCGCGGCTCCCAGCCCCATTCCTCACGCGCGGCACGATCGTCGACATCGCGGGGCCAGGAGTCGGCGATCGCCTGGCGGAAGTCTGGCTCGTACTCGCAGACGAAGTCCGGGATGTGCTTGCGGATCTCGTTGACCAGCTCCTCGGCGGAGAAGCACATGCTTCCGACATTGAAGCTGCTGTGATGGACCAGACGCGAGCGAGCCGCTTCCGTCAGGTCAATCGTCGCCTTGATGCAGTCGGGCATGTACATCATCGGTAGGCGAGTGTCCGGTCTCACGAAGCACGTGTACCGGCCGGTTTGAATCGCCTGGTAGAAGACCTCAACGGCGTAATCGGTCGTTCCTCCGCCGGGCGGCGTCTCGCTCGAGATGATCCCCGGGTACCTCAGGCCGCGGACGTCGAGATTGAAGCGGCGGACGTAGTAGTCGCCGAGGAGCTCGCCGGCGACCTTCGTTACGCCGTACATCGTCGTTGGCAGCAGGATCGTCTCCTGCGGTGCGCAGTCGCGGGGCGTCCCGGGCCCGAAGACGGCGATCGAGCTCGGCACGCAGACCTGAGAGAGGTTCCGCGACCTCGCGACATCGAGGACATTGACGAGGCCGTCGATGTTCACCCGCCACGCCAGATCTGGATTCTCCTCGCCGCGGGCCGATAGGATCGCAGCGAGGTGGTAGATGGTGTCGATATGGTAGTCGACGACGACCCGATCTACGTCTTGCCGCTTGGTGACGTCGACGATCTCGAACGGACCGGAGTCGCGGAGCGACGGCTGGGGTGACGTCCGATGGCCGGCGGCTACCACGTTATCGCTGCCGTAGCGCTCCCGCAGAGCCGGCGTCAGTTCCGATCCGATCTGCCCGACCGCTCCTGTAACAAGAATCCTCTTCGGCTTCGTCAAATCGCTCCCTCCCGTGCTGCGAGCAATGTGGGCCGATTGTACGCCAACCGCGTGGGGACAAGTAGACGCAGCAGAGCTGCATTGCCGCGCGAGGAGGTCTTGGCTATCGTCATGCCCTGAATCTGAGATCCATTCGAGGGATCGGAAAGGGCGTGAGAGCGATGGTCGTGCTGCTTGAGGTGATCCTCCCGATCTTCCTCGTCACCGGTGCGGGAGTTCTCATCGGGCACTTGTCGCGGCTGGACCCGACGCTGCTGACGCGAATCGTTCTCTATTTGCTCGTCCCGTCTTTGATCTTCCGGTCGTTGTACACGTCGGCGGTTGCTGGTCAGGATGTTCTGCGAATCGCAGCGTTCGTCGTCATCCTTCAGATCGCATTGCTACTCGCCTCACGGATTCTCGGCCGAGCACTCAGATGGGATGAGGACACACGAGCAGCCGGCTCGCTGATGATGACGTTCGCCAACTGCGGCGTCTACGGGCTTGCCGTGCTGCTGTTCGCATACGGGCACGGCGGCTTCACGCTCGGGGTCGTGTTTATGCTCAGCAGCAGCCTGCTGCAGGCGACGCTTGGCGTTGGCATCGCAGCGTGGCGGAAGGGGATGCACATACGCAGCTGGGTTGCCCAGGCGCTACGGGTCCCGTGGCTGTACGCGTTCCTTGTTGCGCTGGTCTTCCGAGCGACGGGCTGGGAGCTCCATGTCGGGCTCTACCGAGGGATCGATCTCCTCGCCTCGGCCGCGATCCCGGTGGCGCTGATCGTGCTCGGCATCCAGCTCTCGCGTGTTCCGCTCCGCGGGATCGCGCGCGAGGCGGTCTGGCTAACGGGGCTCAAGCTGGCCTTACCGCCGCTTCTGGCGTGGGGATTCACGGGCATGCTCGGCGTGGAGGGGCTTCTCCGCTCGGTTCTGGTTGTCGAGGCAAGCATGCCGAGCGCGATCAACGCGTTGATCCTCTCGATGCACTTCAACCGGCGTCCGGAGCTTGCAGCGACGGTCCTCTTCCTGACGACGGCGCTGAGCCTGGGAACGCTCACGCTGATTCTTTCAGTCCTGAACTAGCATTGCCATGCCACAACCCAGCTCCTATACTCACTCGGACGTGATCGAGGCAATCGGCATCGACATCGGGGGAACGTTCATCGACGTGGTCTTGGCCGGCGAGGGCGAGGCGCAACTCGTCAAGATGTCGTCGACGCCCGAGGCGCCGCATCGCGCGGTTCTCGACGGGCTGGAGCGGCTGATCGAGCGTGGCCTTCTTCGTCCGAGCGGCGTGCGGTGGATCGCGCACGGCTCGACCGTGGCGACGAACGCCCTGCTGGAGGGGACATGGGCACGGACCGCGCTGATCACGACTCGAGGCTTCCGAGACGTGTTAGAGATCGGTCGACAGGATCGCCCTCATCTGTACGACCTCTCATTTGACCGGCCGAAACCGATCGTTCCGCGCGACTTACGGTTCGAGTTGAGCGAGCGGGTCGACGCCGAAGGGAGTGTCGTGACCTCGCTCGACCTGAAGGAGCTGAGCGCGCTGATCCCGCGACTCCGTGAAGCCCGAGTCGAGGCGATCGCTGTCGTCTTTCTCTTCTCGTACTTGAACCCGTCTCACGAGCAACGGGTCGGGCGGCTGCTCTGCGAGTCACTCGACGTGCCAGTGACTCTGTCATCCGAGGTTCTGCCGGAGTTCCGCGAGTACGAACGGACGTCGACCACGGTGATCTGCGCCGCGCTGCGACCGGTGATCGGTCGATACCTCAGCGAGCTAGAGCGCGGAGCGGGTAGATGCGGCCTGCCGACGAGCTGGCGGATCATGCAGTCGGGCGGAGCCGTGACCGACCGCCGGAATGCTGAGCAGCAGCCGGTTCGTATCCTGCTCTCCGGGCCGGCGGCCGGTGTGCAGGGAGCGAGGGCGGTCGGTGAACTCGCTGGGGTGCGGGGACTGATTACGATGGACATGGGCGGGACGAGCTGCGACGTCTCGCTGATTCGTGACGGTGCTCTAACACGGACAACATCGGGTTCTGTCGGAGGACATCCGGTCGCGCAGCGGATGATCGGGATCCACACGATCGGCGCCGGCGGCGGGAGTATCGCGTGGATCGATACCGGTGGTGCGCTTCGTGTCGGCCCGCAGAGCGCCGGCGCCGTTCCCGGGCCGGCCTGCTACGGCCGAGGAGGACGGCTGCCGACAGTCACCGACGCGCACACGGTGCTGGGGCATCTGCGGCCCGAGTTTCCGCTTGGCGGGCTCCCGATGCTCGACGTCGAGGCGTCGCAGACAGCGGTAGGAACGATTGCCGAGCCCCTGTCCTTGTCGGTTGAGGACGCGGCGGAGGGGATCCTGGAGGTTGCGGACGCAGCGATGGAGCGAGCGATCCGCGTGATCTCGATCGAGCGGGGGCACGACCCGCGGGAGTACGCGCTGCTCGCTTTCGGCGGGGCGGGTCCGCTTCACGCTGTGTCGATCGCCAGACGCCTGTCGATCCCGCGGGTGCTCGTTCCCGCCACCGCGGGTGTCCTGTCGGCGTTCGGGCTGCTGGTTTCGGAGGTCGGCTACGATGCAAGCCGAAGCATTGTTCGCCGGCTGTCCTCGCTTGACGCCGAGGATGTGCTCGGCGTGGCCGACGATCTTCGCCATCAAGGGGCGGACGTGCTCCGCTCCCAGGGGTTCGAGGACTCCGCGATCCGGTTTGCCGTTTCCGCCGACCTCCGCTACGTCGGGCAGTCGCACGAGCTGAATGTGCCGCTTCCGGAACCGCAGGAAGCGAGCGGGGTGTTCGAGGCGCTTGCCGGCTCGTTTCACGCCGAGCACGAGACACGGTTCGGCCATTCCGACGCGGACGAGGAGACCGAGCTAGTCACCCTGCGTGTCCGAGCAGTCGCCCCCTCGGCGTTGTCCGAGGTCCCGTGGTTCACCGCGGCGGAGGGTTTCGAGGCGAAGGCGGCCGCGGCTCGGTTCCGAGGCGTCGGCACCGTCGAAACGCGCGTTCTCCATCGTGGCTCGCTCAACGAGGGCATGGAGGTCGGAGGTCCGGCAATCGTGATCGGGGAGGACGCGACGTTGCTGGTTCCGCCGGGCGTCGCGGGACGGTGCGATCGGGCCGGGACGATTCTGCTGGAGGTGTCATGACGCGCGAAAGGGACTCGATCGATGGGATCACGCTCGAGGTGCTCCGCCACGCGTTCACCGCAGTGGCGGACGAGATGAATGCAAACCTGATTCGGTCCGCGTACAGCCCCAACATCAAGGAGCGGCGGGACTGCTCGAGCGCCCTGTTTGACGCGGCGGGGCAGATGGTGGCGCAGGCCGATTCGATCCCGGTCCACCTCGGTGCGATGCCGTACTCGGTCGCTGCTGCGCTTCAAGCCGTCGAGTCGTTCCGCCCCGGCGACGTCGTTGTGCTCAACGATCCGTACGCCGGCGGGGCACATCTGCCCGACATCACGTTCGTCGCGCCGGTCTTCGCGGGCGATCGGCCCGTCGCGTTCGTCGCCAATCGGGCGCACCACGCCGATGTCGGGGGCAAAGAGCCGGGCAGCCTCTCCGGGGACACGGTCGAGATCTACCAAGAGGGTCTACGGATCCCTCCGATTCGGCTTTGGCGAGGCGGGGACGTCAATCGCGATCTCCTTGATCTCATCCTGCTCAACGTACGAACGCCCGAAGAGCGATGGGGCGACCTTCGAGCACAGCATGCCGCTTGCGTGACGGGAATCGAGCGCCTTGGAGAGGTCATCAAGCGCTACGGTGTCGATCAGGCCTGCTCCGGGATGGCGGCGATCCTCGACTACTCGGAATGCCGAATGCGAACCGAGATCGCGCGGATGCCCGACGGGACGGCGGAGTTCTCGGACGTTCTCGATGACGACGGTGTCGGAAACGGCCCGATCCCGATTCGCGTGTTGATCACCGTTGAGGGAGATCGGATCGCGTTCGATTTTACCGGGACCGCGAAGCAGGTGCGCGGCCCGGTGAACGCGGTGATCGCGGTGACGTCGTCGGCGACGCTCTACGCCGTTCGTGCGGTGACCGATCCCGAGATTCCGCCGAACGCGGGGTCGTATCGTCCGGTCAATATCATCGCACCCCCTGGGAGCGTCGTGAACCCCGATCCTCCGGCACCGGTCGTTGGAGGGAACCTCGAGACGTCACAGCGGATTGTCGATGTCATCCTCGGTGCGATGGCGAAGCTCGTTCCCGATCGGGCGATCGCCGCATGCCAGGGCTCGATGAACAACCTCGCCATCGGGGGAACCGACCCCCGGACTGGCGGCTCGTTCTCGATCTACGAGACAATTGGCGGCGGTGTCGGCGGACGCCCGGACAAGGACGGGATCGACGGGGTTCACTCCCACATGACGAACACGCTGAACACGCCGATCGAGGCGCTCGAGATCGCCTACCCTCTGCGCGTTGAGCGGTACCAGCTACGATGTGGCTCCGGCGGGGCGGGGCGCTTTCGTGGCGGGCTCGGGATCCGACGGGACATCCGATCTCTCTGCCCGGACGGTCGCGTTTCGCTCCTTACCGAGCGGAGGGCGAGTAGCCCGTACGGCCTTGCCGGCGGACAGCCCGGCCAATCCGGTGAGAACGTCCTCATCCGAGACGATGAGGAGATCGCCCTGCCGGCGAAGGGGTCGATCAGTTTCGCCTACGGTGAAATCATCAGCATCCGCACACCGGGTGGCGGCGGGTACGGTCGATTGATCGAGCGCGATCCGGCCTCCGTCGAAGCGGATCGCCGCGAAGAGCGTGTGTGAGGGAAACCGGGTACAGGAACTGCGAATCAACTTCGCAATTCACTTGTGTTATACTGGTTACGTTGTTGGATCGCGCAACCGTTCAAGATCGATCGTGGCAAACAGCCACTCCGGTACGTAGCAACGCGTGATCATGGCCGCGCAAAGCCCTGCAATTGACGGGCGTAGTGAGGTCAGAGACCAAGACGAGACTGAGAGGTGAGGGGCCGAACGTGTCTCGGCCCCGACCGTGCCGCCCGCGATGGCGTGATCCTGCGTTAAGGAGGTGAGTGATGGCCGAGAACCGGATGCGACGGGTCGAACCGGAGACGAGCATCGAGCGGCTCTGGGACGAAGACCCGATGATCCGAGAGGCCCTTGCTGAGAGCGAGACCCTCGATGAGGCGCGTCACCGTCTGCTTGACTACCTTTCGGAGCTGGAGGAGGCGGTGCGGGCCGGCGCGTTCGATCTCGACCGGATCGAGTGGTCCTCGGCCCTCGATGCGCTCTTCATGTTCAAGAACCTGCTTTCGCTCGAGAACGAGGCGATCGTTGGGTTCAGCACCCTGGAGGCGTTGTGGAGGCTGGCCCGCGGACATGACGACGAGGAGATCGAGCCGGGGTTCATCGAGGAATTCGCCCACTTGCTCTGCGCGATCAACGGGCGATCGGGAATCGGGCGGGGCTGGTTCGATGGCCAAGGAGGCGATCGGTTGGCCGAACCCGAAGGGGAGTTTCCCCGTACCGGCCGGCGTGCTGCGATGGAGCGATCGCGATTCCTCGATGGGCTCGCCGACGAGGTGTGGCGACAAGTCGCCGCCTTCTCGAGCGGTCTCGACCCCGAGATCGTGCGGAAGCGTGGTGAGAACCGGCGGCGGATCGTTGATGCCTTCGATGCGACGAACAGCGATTGGAACGACCCCGACTGGCAGGCCAAGCACGTCCTGAAGGGCGAGGATGGAGCGGCGCGGCTGCGGGAGCTGATCCCGCTTCGCTCCGAGGAACTCGCGGCGGTCCGCCTGGCGGTGCAGTGCGGGGTTCCATGGGGGATCACCCCGTACTACCTGTCGCTGTTTGACTTCGAGTCGGCGGAACGAACGGAGGACGGCCAGGTCAGATCGCAGGTGATCCCGCCGCTTCATACGGTGCGTAGGATGATCGAACACCGCCAGGATCGATCGAGGGTGCTGGATTTCATGCGCGAGCGGGACACGTCGCCGGCGGACCGGGTCACCCGTCGCTATCCGACAGTCGCCGTCTTCAAGGTCAGCGACACGTGCCCGCAGATTTGCACCTACTGCCAGCGCAACTGGGAGATCTCCGACGCGATGGTCTTCGAGAGGATTCCGTCGGCCGAGGAACTCGATCCGGCTCTTGCGTGGTTCCAGGAACATCCCGGAATCACCGACGTTCTGCTGACCGGAGGCGATCCGCTCGTACTTGACGACCGCGTGCTCGAGCATCTGCTCAGGCGGCTCGCGGCAATGGAGCACGTGCGCAATGTCCGAATCGGGACTCGGGTCCCCGTCACGATGCCGATGCGGATCACCGAGGAGCTGGCTGATCGCCTTGGCTCCTACATCGCCCCGGGAAGGCGAAATCTGGCGCTCGTCACGCACGTCGAGAGCGCCTACGAGGTGACGCCGGAGCTTGCCAGCGCGGTCGATCGGCTCCGGCGGCGGGGTGTCCAAATCTACAACCAGCAGGTGTTCACGATCGAGACGAGTCGCCGCTTCCAGACGGTCACCACGCGGGTCGCATTGCGGGAGGTCGGAATCGATCCGTACTACACCTTCTACGCGAAGGGGAAGGAAGAGCACCGCGACCATCTCGTACCGATTGCCCGGCTACTGCAGGAGAGGAAGGAGGAGGCCCGACTGCTACCGGGGGTGTTCCGGACCGACGAGGCGGTGTTCAACGTGCCTGGGCTCGGTAAGAGCCATCTCCGTGCGAAGCAGGACCGCGAGCTGATCGCAGTCCGCCCCGATGGGCGGCGCATCTACCTCTTCCATCCGTGGGAGAAGGGGATTGCACCAGTCGGCCCGTGGCCGTACGTGGATGTGTCGATCCACGAATACCTCGAACGACTGGCACAGCTTGGGGAAGATCCCTCCGACTACGAAAGCATCTGGACCTACTACTAGACAGGCAGTCGGTCGAGGCTCACTCCTCAGGAATCGCAGGAGCAATCAGGACGGCCTCCCACGTCAGGTGGTACGTCGTCCCGTTAACCGTCTGCGAGCCGGTCCCCGACATCTGCGCTTCGTGGAAATCCCCGTCGAGGCTGATCGTAACGCTCTGCGGCGGGTTGGTGGGGAGCGCACCGGAGGCGTCGAGCGACATCGTGGCCGTTCGCGCGTAGCCGTTGGCGATGCCGAGATCGAACGACATCGAACCTGGCCCGACCAGCGTGGCCGTTCCGGATAGGTCCCTGTTCTCGTGGATGAGGTCAAGCGTGAGCGGGCTGGTGAACCCAGTCCCCGGACCATCTGTCCAGGTGATCTCCCCGATCCAAAGCCCGGAGATGTCGGTCGGCGACGAGAAGAAGGAGCAACCGCTCAGCCAGAACATGGCAAACAGCAGGACTCTCGCAACGATCGCCTTCTGCAGCTTGGACACTGGTTTTCCCTCCGCTGCATTTTGCTACGTTGTAGAGCGTGGCGCAGGGATGCAAGGGGCCTGAGAATGGGACGTTGCGCACCCGTCGGAAGGGGCGCGTGGGACCAGCCGCCGACTATAATCGGAGCGGAGGTGCGCGATGCCCGAACTTCCCGAGATCGAAGTAATGCGCGAGGTCCTCGAACAGCGGATCCTCGGACGGCGGATCGCTCGGGTCCAGGCGTACCATCCGGGGATCCTCAAGACGGTTGATCCGCCGGTCGATCAACTCGTCGGTCGGTCGTTCGTCGGGGCCCAGCGGCAAGGCAAGCACCTGATTCTCTCCTGCGACGAACGGCTTCACATCGTCTTGCATCTGATGCTCGCCGGCCGACTCGTGCAGACCCAAAGCGACACGAAGGTCACCAAGGCGACCGGGTTTGTCGTCGGGTTCGACGGTGGGGAGGACCTCCGCATCGTCGAGAACGGGACGAAGCGGCGGGTGAGGCTACACACCGTTCGCGATCCAAAGGAGGTTGACTCGATCGGTTCGCTGGGCGTGGAACCGCTGTCGGACGCGTTCACGGTCGCGTTCCTGACGGAGACGTTTGCCGGGCTCCGGAGGCAGTTGAAGAAAGCGCTGACCGACCAACGATCGATTGCCGGGATCGGGTCGGCGTACGCCGACGAGATTCTCTACGCCGCAAAACTCTCTCCGATACGCTATGTCTCGACGCTTGAGGCGGAGGAGACCGAGCGGCTGCATCGGGAAACGCGAACCGTGCTCGCGCACGCGATTGAGGAGATGCGCAAACGCTCAAGCGGGAACCTGGTCGCGGGCCACGCGCGGGACTTCCTCCGCGTGGTCAAGCGCACTGGCCAGCCGTGTCCGGAATGCGGAACTCCTATAGCAGAGATCCGGTACGCGCAGACGAAGACCTACTACTGCCCGACCTGCCAATCAAGCGGCAAGACGATCGCGGACAGGAGATCCTGGCTAACGAGGTAAGGCCAAGCAGCAGCGCGTCATCCACACGAGAAGCGAGCGCGGCGAGCTTCTCGTCCGTGGTCGACTGTTCATAGTCGACCACGCAGAGATCCGGTACGCGCAGACGAAGACCTACTACTGCCCGACCTGCCAATCAAGCGGCAAGACGATCGTGGACAGGAGATCCTGGCTAACGAGGTAAGGCCAAGCAGCAGCGCGTCATCCACACGAGAAGCGAGCCGCGCGAGCTTCTCGCCCGTGGTCGGCGCCTGCGGTCGAGCACGTCACCCACACGAGAATCGAGCACGGCGAGATTCTCGCAAACGCTTGGCGGGATACACGGCCGAGTGCTCAGCGGTCCTGGCTCACGCGGTAGTCTGAGCACTCAGTGGCTCTGCTGCTGAGCCCTCAGAACTCGATCGGGTCCTTGATCGGACGACGGACCCATTCGGGGCTTCGCGGGATGACGTTGCCGCCCTGCATTACCCACGAGACCGACTTGAGCGCCGAGACGTCGTCGATCGGGTTCCGATCCACGAGCATCAAGTCGGCCCACTTCCCTACTTCGATCGTCCCGAGCCGATCGGCCATTCCAAGGGCAGCGGCACCGCCGTGTGTTGCGGCAACGATTGCCTCCAAGGGCGCGAGGCCGAGCCTCACCAGGTACTCGACCTCCTCGGGAAGGAGGCACCATGGTTGGTCGGAGAGGACGAAATCCGTGCCCGCCGCGATCGTCACGCCTTGCTCTTTCGCGAGGCGCATCGTCTCGGGGAGCTGCTCGACGCAACGCCGGAACCAGGCTGCACTCGCCTCGAGGTCAGCTGCATCGCCCCACGGGAACTTCTCCGGCGTCTTCTTGTATTCCGTCAACCGCTTGGCTAGGTCGTGCTTTACCCACAGCGTCGGGACGAGGACGATCCCTTTCGACGCCATCAGCTTGGCCGTCTCCTCGCTGAGGAAGCTGCCGTGCTCGATCACGTCAACGCCGGCCCGCGCCGCCATGCTGGTGCTGATGAGATTCGCGGCGTGGATCGCGACCGGCAGCCCGAGGCGATGCGCCTCGTTGACGCCGGCCTCGATCTCCTCGAGCGTAAACTCGGGGTAGTCGGTCCGGTGCGACGAAAGGAGCTTGATCAAATCGGCTCCTGCCTTGTGTTCCACGCGCACGGCGTGACGGATCGCGTCGGGGCCGTCGACCTCATGCGCGGCGCCGGCAAACCCGGAACCGTGTCCACCGGTCATACAGATCCCCTTCCCGGCGGTATAGATGCGCGGAGCGACCAGCTGACCGTGACGGCGAGCCGATCGGAGAGCGAGGTTGATCCTGGCTCCGCAGACGTCCCGGACCGTGGTCACGCCAGCCTGCAACGCACTGCGGAGGTTGCGGATCGCGATCGCAGTGGCGTAGGCGGTTGGATCTCCCTTCGGCGGCGACGCGACGAACTCGGGCGCGCTGACGTGGACGTGGGCGTCGATCATCCCGGGGAGGAGGAAGCGTCCTTCGGCCTCGACGACGTCGGCCTCTGCGGGGATGTCGGCCGACGAGCACGGTTCGACCACGGTGATCGTATTCCCCTCGACGAGAACGACGGCATTCCGAAGCGGCTCCGCGCCCGTCCCGTCGATCAGCGTAGCCCCGACGATCGCGATCAGCTGGCTCTCACTTGTTGGCATCTCCACTCCTCTCTATGGCTTCACTGCCCCATCCAAGAGAACCGAGCATGGCGAGGTTCTCTCAAAGGACTCAGCGGTTTGGGCTGAGTCCTCAGTTCTCCCAAAGGGCGCAACGACCTCAAGGCTCAGCCCTCAGCTCGCCAACCCGTCAAAGCTCGCAAGGCGAGCTTCGACCATCGGTCCTCAGCGAGTTTCCCGCTGAAGACTAACAGATCCGCGGCACGGGATCGCCTAGGGGCATGTCGAGGAACCGGCGTCCGCCGACCTCGGTGTCGAGGATGACACGCCCCGGATACTCGTCGGTGACTATCCCGACGATCGCGGCGTCCGCCCCGAGCGGATGCTCTCTCAACAGGCGAAGCGTCTCGTCGGCCGCCTCCGGGGCTACGACGACGATCGCCTTCCCCTCGTTTGCCACCTCGAGCGGCGAGATCCCGAGGAGTTCCGACAGTCCGCGGACCGGATCGCGCATGGGGATCGCCGATTCCACGATCTCGATGCACGTGGTGGATTTCCTGGCCATCTCGTTCAGCGCTGCGGCCAGACCGCCGCGTGTCGGGTCCTTCATCGCGTGGATCGACTCGCCCTCGTCGCTCTCAAAGAGCGGCGCAAGCATCGGCCAGATCGGGGCGACATCGCTCTCGAGCGTGGTCGACAGGTTGAACTCCTCGCGTGCCGCGAGCAACGCCATCCCGTGATCCCCGATTGTCCCGGTCAGCAGGACGCGGTCGCCCGGTCGGAGCCCCGCGTCGGAGATCGCGCGCTTCGCGATCCCGAGGCCGGTTGTGTTGAGGAGGATGCCGTCGACGTCGCCGGCCGGCATCACCTTCGTGTCGCCGCAGACGACCGGTACGTCGACCTCCTCGATCGCCGAGGCGAACGAGTCGATGATCCGTTCGAGGTCGGCAAACGGGAATCCCTCTTCGATGATTGCGGCAAGCGTGAGCGCGATTGGGCGCGCGCCCATGACGGAGAGGTCGTTGATCGTCCCCGCGGCGGCGAGGCGCCCGATGTCTCCGCCGGGGAAGAAGATCGGCTGGACGACGTGACTGTCGGTCGTCAGCACCAGCTTGCCCTCTGCTTCTTCAGGAAGCGCAATTGTTGCCCCGTCGTCGAGCGCACTCAGTCCGATGGCGCCGAGGTTCTTGTCTTGGGCGAAATCGAGCCTCGGCAGGATCAGCCATTCGAGCAGCTCGCCCATCAACTCGCCGCCGGCCCCGTGCAGCTGGGTGATCTGGGTTTCCTTCTTGCTCGGGCTCATAGCGGGCGCTCTCCTCCGTAGCGGAACCAGATGCTGCATGCTCCCTCGGCGCCGACCATGCACGGACCGACCGGCGACAGCGGCGTGCAGCGCGTGGCGAACAACGCGCAGTCGCTCGGGATTGCGCGGGCCGTGAGGATGTCCGGGCAGCGGCAACCGGGTATGACGTCCTGCTCAGCGGGAAGCTCGACGTCGAATCGGTCCAGCGCGTCGAGTTGTGCGAATCCTTCGCGAAGTCGAAGCCCTGAGGAGGGGATCGTCCCGATTCCGCGCCAGCCGACGTCGGCAATCTCGAAGACCTCGTCGAGGAGCTTCTGCGCCGCCGGATTCCCCTCCGGATCGACGGCGCGCGGATAGCCGTTCTCGACCCTCGGTGCGTCGTCACGGTGCTGTCGGAGGATCAGTGCGATCGCGTAGAGGATGTCGAGCGGCTCGAATCCGCCGACGACGACCGGGATCCTCCGGCCGGTCAACCATTCCTCGTACGGTTTGGTTCCGATGATCGTCGAGACGTGGCCCGGCGCGAGGTACGCGCCGATCCTGTTATCCGGAAGATCGAGGAGCGCCACGAGGGCCGGTGGGATCAGCTTGTGCGAGACGAGGACCGACAGATTCCGTGGTGGGTTATCAAGGAGGATCGCCGCGGTCATCGGGGCCGTCGTCTCGAATCCGACGGCGAAGAACACGACTTCGTGATGGCTCTCTCGAGCAATCACGCTGGCGTCCGCCGAGGAGAGAACCGTCCGGACGTCGCAGCCCTCCGATCGCGCCTCGTCGAGTGACAATTCGCTTCCTGGAACGCGGATCATGTCGCCGTATGTGCAGAGGATCGCACCTGCCTTCGCGATTGCAATGGCCGTGTCGATGTCTCGTGCCGGGGTCACGCAGACAGGGCAGCCGGGCCCCTCGAGCAGATCGACCGTCTTGGGCAGGAACCGCCGAAGGCCGTTTCGCGTAATCGCCATCTCGTGCGTGCCGCAGACGTGGACGATCTTGAACGGATCGGGGGGCGAGAGGATCCGAATTGCGTCGGCCAGCGCTCTCCCCCGCTTCGGATCCGAGAAGTGAAACGAGCTTGACACTACTCCCCCTCTGCGCTCTCTGCGGTGAAGCTTTGTTCTGTTTCGAGGGATTCGGCCAATTCGTCAAAGAGCTTCAACGTCTCTTCCCCGTCCTCCGGCGAGAGCCGCCGAATCGCGAAGCCGGTGTGAATCAGCACGTAGTCGCCGATCGCGACCTCCTCGGCCAGCGTATCGAGCCGGCACTTCGTTTCCACGCCGCCATAATCGACTGTCGCGACTCTATCCGAGATCGAAAGCACGCGTGCAGGCGCAGCAAGGCACATAGTGATCCGGATTATGGC
>Ga0272444_10001051_pt1 | contig 27425 bp, 22 predicted proteins | sample SSMForm13_FD_201033 | JGI IMG/M metagenome (GOLD analysis project Ga0272444, IMG submission 201033) | Marine sediment archaeal communities from Little Sippewissett salt marsh, Falmouth, MA, United States - SSM-Form-13 | ecosystem: Environmental > Aquatic > Marine > Wetlands > Sediment ...
CGCATGCACCAGGAGGCCAACGGGCCAAAGGTCCAGCCACCACTGCGAATCGGCTGGTGAGAATGCCCTAGGCCTCAAGCGTTCCCAACCACTGGTGGTACCACGCCCGCTTGGCGGGAAGCATGGCCGGGATGTCGAGGTCGTAAGGGCACCGTTCGACGCACTGGCCGCACCCGGTGCACGCGTCGATCTTCGGCATGTGGCGATCGAAGGCTCGACGGGTGCGGTCGGCCGGCATGCGGCGGGCGAAGCTCTCGGCCCGCAGGATCATCGGGATGGCGATTCCCTGCGGGCACGGCTGGCAATAGCCGCACGCGCGACAGAAGACCTTGCCGATCTCGCGTTTCAACTGGGCCATGCGGGCTCGCTCGCCGCCCGTCGGGCCGCGCGGCGCGCTGTAGAGTTCAACGACCTGGTGCAGTTCGTCGCGGGTCTCGATGCCGGGGATCGGCACCACGCCATCGAACTGCTGGAGGTGGCGCATGGCCAGCAGGCCGTCCTCGATGGCACCGCCGGCGAACGGTTTCATGGCAATGAAGCCCACGCCGAGTTCGCGGCAGCGAGGAAGCAGGGCCTCGGCCTCGTCGGCCACGAAGTTCAGCGGCACCTGCAGCGTCTCGAACAGTCCCGACTCGATCATGTCCCCGGCAAGCGCGATGTTGTGGCTCGTGACGCCCAGGTGGCGGACCTTGCCCTGCTCCTTGAGTCGCAGCGCGGCCTCGTAGGCCCCACCCGGCGCGCGTATGGCCTCCCACTTCGCCCGGTCACCGACGTTGTGAAACTGCATGAGGTCCAGGTAGTCCGTGCCCAGCCTGCGGAGGCTCTCCTCCACGTGGCGGGCGAACATGGGGCCGTCCGCCGACGCGTCCTTGCTGGCCAGGACAACGGCGTCACGGTCGACGCCGCTGACGGCCATGCCGATGCGCGGTTCACTCTCGGGGTAGGTGTGGGCGGTGTCGAGAAAGGAGACACCGGCGTCGATGGCCTCGCGGACCAGGGCCGCGGCACCGGCGTCGGTCAACCGCGTGATGGGGATGCCGCCGAAACCGACGCGGCTCACTCTAAGACCGGTCTTGCCGAGTTCAGCTCGGTCGATCATCACAGGACGCCCCATCATGCCTGCTCGGAAGTCGCCAAGGACCGGCTCACGCCGACGGCTCGTCCTTGGCCTCATCGTGGACGTGCCGGCCGTAGGCGGCACGGACGCCGTCCAGCATGACGTAGACCACCGGAACCACCACCAGGGTCAGGATGGTGGCAACGGCCAGCCCGAAGACGACCGCCGAGGCCATGGGGCCCCACCAGACGCTGCTCTCGCTCTTCAGGTGGAACTCCAGGTCGCGGAAGTCGAGGTTCCATCCCAGGACCATCGGCAGCAGCCCGAGAATGGTGGTGATGGCCGTCAGCAGGACCGGCCTCAGGCGCGTCATGCCCGCCTGGATGACGGCGTCCATCAGACCGAGGCCGCGCGCCCGCAGCTTCTCGGTATAGTCGATCAGCACGATCGAGTTGTTGACGACCACGCCGGCCAGGCTGATGACGCCCACGCCGGTCATGATGACGCCGAACGGCCTGCCGGTGATGGTCAGCCCCAGGAACACCCCGATCCACGACAGCACAACCGAGAGCAAGATGATCAGCGGCAGCGCCACCGAGTTGAACTGCGTCACCAGGATCAGGGCGATGAGGAGAATGGCGAACACGCCGGCCCTGAGCAGAAAAGCCTGGGACTCCTCCTGCTCCTCCTGCTCGCCGCGGTAGGCGATCGTGTACCCCGGCGGCCGGTCGAGTGCTTCGAGCCGCCTCCGGGCCTCCTTCAGGATGTCGTTCGAGTTGGCACCCTGGACGACATCGCTGCTGACGGAGATGGTCCGCTTCTCGTCGATGCGCTTGATGGACGCCAGGCCGGTCGTGTAGTCGATGTGGCCGACGGCCCGCAGGGGAACGGGCGTACCGTCGACGGTCGGCACCGTCAAGGCCTCGATGTCCTCGATGCGGCGGCGGAACCGCTCGGGCAGGCGGAGGACAATGTCGTAATCGTCGTTGCCCTCGCGGTACTTGCCGACCTCGAGGCCGTTGACCGCTGCCTTGATGGCCTCGGCCACCTGGCCGGTGCTCAGGTCCATCAGGCGCGCCCGCTGGCGGTCGACGACGACGCGCAGCTCGGGCTTGCCCGTGTCGTAGTCGTCGTCGAGGTCGGCCACGCCCGGGATCTCGCTCACGATGGCCTTGACCCGCTCCGCCAGAGGGACCAGGCGGTCGTACTGGTCGCCGCTCAGCTCGATCTCGACCGGCTTGCCGGTCGGGGGCCCTTCCTTCTCGACATCCACCTTGACGAGCACACCCGGCATGCCGGAGAGCTTTGCTCGCAACGCCTCGACGGTCCGGCGCGAGGGCACGTCGCGGTCCTCGAAGTCGAGGAACTCGATGGAGACCTGCGCCTTGTGCCCCTGCGTCGCCCCGCCGCCGCTCAGGAAGGCCTCGGCCGACGTCCCGCCGGAACCGACGTTGGCCGTCACGTGCTTAATGTTGCGCTGCGGATCGGCGCCGTCGGTGACGACGTATTGCTGAACCACCTTCTCCACCTGCCTCGCGACGGCATCGGTGGCCTCGAGCCGGGTGCCCACCGGCATGGTGATGCTGACCTGCGCGCGCGCCGGATCGCCCTCGGGGAAAAGTTCGGTCTGTCCGTTCAACAGGCTGAACAGACCGAATGAGGCCAGAAGGCAGGCGAAGGCGACGAGGAGCACGGCCAGGCGGTACCCCGGCCTCAGGAGGCGATGAAGGACACCACGGTACCGGTCGACGATCCACCGCCCGGCTCTGTCCTCGGCGCGGCCGGTGCCCCGGCGCCCGGCGGGGTTGATGAACACGCTGCTCAGGGTCGGGTTGATGACCATGGCCACGAAGAGCGAGGCCAGCAGGGCGACGATGACCGTCTTGGGCAGAAAGACCATGAACTCGCCCATGATGTCGGTCCAGAACAGCAGGGGCACGAAGGCCCCGAGCGTCGTCAGCGTGCTGGTGATGACCGGCCAGGCCACCTCGCTGGTGGCTTCCATGGCGGCGCGGATGCGCGGCGTGCCCTCCTGCATGTGGCGGTAGATGTTCTCGACGATGACAATGGCGTTGTCCACCAGCATGCCGAGCACCAGGATCAGACTGAACAGGACGATCATGTTCAGCGTAATGCCCAGAGCCTGTATCACCGCGAACGTGATAAGCATGGAGAACGGGATGGCCGTGGCCACCAGCGCGCTGTTCCTGAGCCCGATGGACACCATCAGCACGGCGATCACCAGCAGGAACCCGGTAATCATGTTGTTCTCGAGGTCGTTGACCATCAGGTTGATGGTCTTGCTGACGTCCATGGTGACCTCGATCTGGGTGCCGCTGGGCAGCGTCGGCCGGACCCGGGCGATGAGGGTCTTGACCTCGTCGGCGATGCGGGGCACGTTTTCGCCGGCCCGCTTGATGACACTCAGCGTGATGCTCTCATGGCCGTCGAAGCGCGAGATGCTCCGGCGGTCCTCGAAGGCGTCGCGGATCACGGCCACGTCGTTCAGGTAGACGGGCCGGCCGCCGACCTCGTGAATGATGAGGTTGATCATCTCGCCGGGGGCCTTGAACTCGCCCTCGACGCGGACGGAGAACTCGGCCTCGGTGACGTCGATCGAGCCGCCCGAGACGTTCCGGTTCTCCCGGGCGATGGTGTCGAAGAGCGACGCGACCGGGATGCGATAGGCAGCCAGGCGGTAGGGGTCGACCTCGACGCGGATCTGGCGGACGAGCTCGCCGGACATGCGGGCTTCCAGCACGCCCTCGACGCTTTCGATGTCGTCCTGGAGGTCCTCGGCGATGTCCTTGAGCTTCAGCAGGCCGCACGGCCCGTGGATGTTCAGGAGCATGATCGGGAATTCGCTCACGTTGATCTCGTTGACGGTGGGCTCGTCGATGTCGTCGGGCATGTCGGCCTTGGCCTCGTCGACCTTGTCGCGGACCCTCTGGCGAGCGTCCTTCAGGTCGGTCGAAGGCAGGAACTTCACCAGGATGCTCGACATGCCCTCAGTCGACTGGCTGCGAATCTCATCGATGCCCGAGATGCTCGCGAGCTTCTTCTCAATCTCACTGGTGACCAGACTCTCCATGTCGGCGGGGGCCACGCCCGTGTAGGTGGTTGTGACGGTGATGTAGGGTATCTGGACGTCCGGGGCCGCTTCGCGGGGCAGCGTCACGTAGGCGGCCACGCCGGCGAAGGCGATGATGACCATCAGAACGAAGACGGTCGTCCGGTGGCGAATGGCAGTGTCGCTGATGATCATTCGCCGCCGGCCTCCTGGGCGCCCGCGTCCGTGCCGGCAGGGTGGCCCGGCGCCGGGCGATCGCCTGCAGCGCTCGGCACCACGGTGACCCGGTCGCCGTCGACGAGGTCCCTCTGCCCGCGGACGATGAGGCGGTCGCCCGCAGAGAGGCCGCCGGCCACCTGCCACTTGCCGCCGTCGTGGAACCCCAGCGTGACGTCCCGCCGCCGGGCGACGCCCTCTTGCTCAACGAACACGTGGTAGCCGTCCTCGCGACGGATGATGGTGAACAGGGGGACACCGATGGCCTCGTCGAGCTGCTGCCGGACCAGCATGGCCCGGGCAATCATGCCGGGGCGTATCCGGCCCTCGGGGTTGGCCACGGCCAGGTGGACCGGGAACGTCAGGGTGTCCGGATCGGCCACCTGCTTGACGAAGATGACATCGCCGGTGGCCTCGGCGAACCCCAGGGTGTCGATGACGACCGTCATCGTCATGCCGAGACGGACATGGACCACGTCCTTCTCAGGCACCGGGACGATGACCTTGATGCGGCTCGTGTCGACCAGGTCACCCAGCACCGAGCCCGGGGCCATGAACTCACCGACCTCGACGGCTTTGTCGTCGAGGACGCCGTCGATCGGGGAGAAGACGTCGGTCTTGGCCAGCCCGGCCTCGGCTGCCTCGACGGCAGCCAGCGCCGCATCACGGTCGGCCCGCGCCTTGTCGAGCTGGTCCTCGCTGAGCGCGTTGTCGGCAACAAGCTTCTCGGAGCGGGTGAAGTTGACCACCTGATAGGCCGCCACGGCCTTCACCTGATTGAGCTGCGCGCGATACGTGGCCTTGTCGATGCCGAAGAGCCTTTCGCCTTTGCGGACCGACTCACCTTCCTCCTTGGCAATGAACACCAGTTGGCCGGCGACCTCCGCCGACAGCCTCACGCTCCGCCAGGGCTCGGTGGCGGCGCGGATCATCAGCCGGTCCGCCATCGGCCCCGGCGTCACGGGCGCCACCTCGACGGGGACGACCTTCTTCGGGACCTCCTGCGGCGGCTTCGCGCACCCCGCGGCTACCCCGAGCGTGGCAGCCAGCAGACCAGCCAACAGCATTCTCATCGTTGCCCCTATCCCAGTGACGCCAGACCATGGAGAAGGACCCCAGGGCACTGTCGGCGTAAGAACGGCCCTTCAGGAACGGTCGGCCCGGAACCTGTCTGGCGAGGCACGGGCCGTCGACAAACCACCCCCGAGTGCCAACAGTATATGGGGTAACGGCCGTTGTCAAGCCTTCCGCGGCGGTCACCGTCCGGAACACTTCAGGCACTAGCCGACCGCCCGGTGGCGGCAGGAATGCGTACTTGCAACCTCAGAGGCAAGCCATGATAATGGAATTGGATATCAAGTGGCGAGGTGCGGCGGGAAACACACCATGAACCCACCCAGCGATGAAGACCTGATGCTTCGCCTCCAGCAGGCGAACGACCCGGAGGCCTTCTCCGAGTTGTTCGCCCGTTATCGGTCCCGCATCACGAGCTACGTCTGCCGCCTGGTGGGCGACTACGATGACGGCCAGAGCCTCTCGCAGGAAACCTTCCTCAGATTGCTGGAGAAGAGCGATCTGTACAGCTACCCTCGCCGGTTCTCCACGTGGCTTTTCACGATTGCCCGCAACCTGGTCACCGATTTCCACAAGAAGAAGCGGGCCGTCACAAGCGACAGCTTCGACCTGATGGCCGACAGCCAGCAGGAGCCCGAGCACCGGCGTCCGGACGTGTCGACGGTGCATGACGAGGCCCTGCGAGCCCTGGACGAGGCCATCGACAGCCTGCCGGCGCAGCACCGGGAGGTCCTTGTCCTACGTTCTTTCTATGAAATGAGTTATCGCGAGATCGCGGAGATTGTGGGTTGCCCGGAATCGACGGCCCGGAGCCGCATGGATTACGCCCTCAGGGAACTGAAGAGGCGTTGTCGCTGAGGTCGGATGGAGAAAATGGCAACATTTCCCGCGTTTTCCGCCCGACTGCTCGTATCAAACGAATGAGGGGATGGATTGGCCTTGGCACGTCCCAGAGCATTTCCCTGAGTTGAGCTGAACGCCGAACAACCTGGTGAACTGGGCCGCCGATGGGAAATGGCGAATGAGAGGTTTGCCGAACGCATGGAGCCCCACAAGATGAGCCGGTCGTGTCAGCAACGTCACATGCTTCTGGACTTGGCAGCGGGCCGTCTCTCGGACGAGTGCCGGGAGAGGGTCGAGGCTCACGTTGCCAACTGCCCGAGTTGCCGCGCGGAACGAGACCTGATGGCCCGCCTGGCCGGGGACCTGTCGCGACTGGGCAAGGCGGCGCGCACGGACCTGCCGGACGCGACGGCCCGCGAGCTTCTGCAGGAGGCGAAGGCGATTCTGGCGTCCCGCGGCGAAGCGACGTCGGTTCGGCTGGCAACGATCCGCAACCGCGCCCGCCGTCGCACGCGGATCATCGCCTTCCGGCGTATGCTGATCCCGGCGGCTGCGGCGGCGGCCATCATCCTCGGCTTTTTCCTGGCGACACGGTATGGTACCACGGAGTCCCAGCAGTATCCGGCCATCCGGCACCTGTACGCCGACGCGAAGGCCGTCAGCACCGTGGACGGTATCAGCCGGCTCGAGCCGGTGGCCCGCCGGGCCCTCGACGAAGTCGTGGCCACCCTCAGCCCGGACGTGGGCCGCGTGGCCAACCTCCAGTTGGTGCATTACATCACGCTTCGTCCCGTCGAGGCCGAACAGATCGAAGACATTCACTTCCTGCTGGCCCTGCTCCAGGAGGAAGACCGGAAGCAGTCTGTCACCTGGCAAGAGGACCTCTGGGACTTTCTGTCGGAACTGGAACCGACGGCGTGCGCCGCCACGTCGGTCGGCTGGCTGGACGAGGTCCAGAAGCTCGTGGCCGGCGGACGCTATGACGACGCCTACCAGATGCTCGCCCGAAGCGAGTCGACGCGGATTCAACCCCTGACGGCCTACATGGCCATCCGGTCGGGCCGGCCGGCCGAGGCTCGCCGCCTGCTCGAGGCCCTGGTGGAACTCGACCGAGGCGACCAGCGGTTGGTCAAGCTCCTGTGGGCTGAACTGGCCATGACCGAAGACCAGTTCGAGGTCATGGCCCGCCACTACATCAGCGCCGCCGAAAGCGACAGCCGCCTGTGGTTCCAGGCCGCCTATCTCTGCAAGTACGAAGTGCGCGACGACGTGCTTGCAGGGCAACTTTTCCAGAACAGCGGCGACGAACGCGTGGCCGCCCACATTGAAAAGCGGTTCAAGTTCGACGTGTATACGGCGCGGCAGGCGGTGCAACTGTTTGCCCAGGATTTCGAGGCGTTCCCGGTGGGCAGCGTGCCGCCCCAGTGGAAACTGGTGCCGACCCACGCCGGCGAGTACGAGATCGCCGATGTCGACGGGTCGAACGTTCTGAAGCTCAATGAGCTGGGCTATCACGATGCCAAGCTGTACACCGGCTACCCGGGCTGGCGCAACTATACGCTGTCGTGCGATTTCAAATTCCTCAAGCGCAGCAAAGAGTCGCACCTGCAGCTCGTGGTCTATGAGCACGGGGTCAACCACTACGCCTTCAGCATGAAGGGCCGCGTGATCCAACTGGTCCGCAACAGGTACAAGAGCGGCCTGCGACCGGCCGGCGCCCGGGCCGTGCTGCCCGAGCGAGTCGAAGAGGGCGACTGGTGGCGATGCACCGTCCAGGCCCAGAACCTGGGGAACCAGCAGACACGGCTCACCCTGAGCATCTGGCCGCGCGACCTCAGTGAGCTGGAGTCTCCCCAGATCCTGTGGACCGACACGGCGAATGAGGCCGGCCTGGCCTTACGTAAGGGCATGGTGGCCTTCCGCGTCAGTGACGCCGAAGTGGCGTTCGACAACGTGACGGTCACGGCCAACGACAATCTGCCGTAGCCCGTATGACTCCTCCTGGCGGCTGCGATTCGGCGTTCACCGGGTCGCAGCCGTTTTTCCTTGCGCACTGGAAAGGGAGAAGGGTGCGGGGCGAGGCAGGGCCACGCCCTATACATAGATGCCCAGGCCTGGCGTCCTATGACGCACCAGCGATGCGGCAGTCGTCGCGACCTGTCGCCGGTCACCGGAGGGCGACTGCGCGTTCGAGGTCGGCCGGCGCGCCACGCGCGGACACATTCGCGCGTTTTCCGGGGTGCCGGCAACGCCCCAGCGGCGTTTTTCGGCCGTCAATCGAGCGCGTTCAGGCCCCCAGGATTGCTGCCGCGGCCTGCGCGGGCTTCGGACAGCCCGGAGCCGCCTCCAAAGAGGCCTGTCCAAGGTGTGACACATGGCCCTTCCGATTGGAGGGTCAATTCAGCTTGTCCGGGGGTCAAATCGGCCGTGTTTCCAGTTTGACTTGCCAATCGGTTGTCACAGGCTCGTGCCAGGGTCCGGCCCCGCGTCACTCCTTCTCCTCGGGTGTCTGGCGGCAGTCCCGGGCCTCAGCGCACACCCAGGAGCACCTCGGTCACGATCTGGTCGATCCGCTCGTAGGGCAGCGGGCGGACGGCCATCCGGTCCGGCTTGTAGGCCCGGCCGGCAACCAGGCGGGCTCTCGCGGCGCTGTACGCGGCCAGAGCCGACGCCAGACGCCCCGCTTGCTCTTCCAGCGGGCCCATGAGCCTGCGGTACTCGCGGTCGCGCTCCAGCCGGTCCACCTTCTCAGCCAGCATCCGGTAGGTCCGCATGCAGCGGTCCACGAAGTCCCACGGGTCGATCTCCGTACGGAACGGATGGGCGTCGAAGGCGACCGTGCCGCGGTAATGGTGATCCTTCAGCAGCTTGACGACGAAGAAGGCGTCCTTCAGGCCGTCGGCACCCAGGGACATGTCCTGGTCGAAGCGGCCGATCTTCTGGCCGTTGAGGTGCACGTCCACGAGCTTGCCCATCTCGATCGCCTGGGCGTATTCGTGATAGGGGTTCAGGCCCGCCATCTTGATGTGGGCGAACTCGGGGTTCACGCCGACCATGAACGGGTGCTCGAGCGTCTCGATGAACGCCAGGGCGTGGCCGGTCGTGGCCAGGTAGATGTCGCCTCGCGGCTCGTTCGGCTTGGGCTCGATGCTGAGCATGATCCGGTAGCCGCGGTCGATGATGTACTCGCACAGGAAGTTGACGCACTCCCTGAGATGCATCAGGGCTTTGACCGGGTCCTTCGCGGCATCGACCTCGGCGCCCTCGCGGCCGCCCCACAGGAGGACCAGCCGCGTGTCGAGTTCGGCCGCGGTGTCGACCAGCCGCATGGCCTTCCGCACGGCGAAGGCCCTGACCTCGGGGTCGTGGCTGGTGAACGCCCCGTCGCGGAACACCGGGTGGCTGAACAGGTTCGCCGTCCCGGCGGTCGCCCGGATGCCCGTGGTCTTCAACACCCGTTTCACGGCGTTGATGACACGTCGCCGCTCCTTATCGTCGGCCCCGAACGGCACCAGGTCGTTGTCATGGTACTCGAACCCATAGGCCCCGTGTGCCGCCAGGCCGCGGATGGCCTTCACGGGATCCATCGCCGGTCGCGTCTCGCTGCCGAACGGGTCGCTGCCGCGGTTCAGAACAGACCAGATGCCGAAAGCAAACTTGTCGCGCTTCCTCGGTGTATACTTGCCCGCCATTGTCAGTCCTTTCCATTCAGTGCCACCGTGCGGGATACCTGCCCTCTCACACCTGGCTCACACGGAACCGCGTTCGTCGCTTCGCGAGGGCCGCCATGGCGGCGACGCTCTGGACCGCGTCGCCAATCGTCGGGCCAGGCAACCTGCGCCCGGACCTGACCGCGTCCAGCAGCGCCGCTACCTCCTGGTAGAATCCGCCGCTGTCGTGCCGGGCGTGCGACGGCACCCTGACAGCCACGTCGCGCCGCTTGCCGCCGTCGAAGACCGCCACGGACGGCGACATCCCGCCCAAGGCGAGTTCGGCGACCAGCGTGCGGCCGCCCGCATGAACGGTGTATCGCTCCATGTCCATGCCCGACATGGGGACAACGTCGAACGCAACCGCGACACCGCCCCCCATGGTGCCTGCCGCATGATAGCTGGTCGCCCGGCCGCGCGGCCCGCAACGGCCATAGGTCACCTCGAGCCGCTCGTAGTCGCGCCCGGCGAGAAAGCGCAGGGCGTCCACCGCGTGAATGGCCGTGGTCGAGAAGTCCGGGTCTGCACGCCTGACGCGCCGCATGTCGCAACGGAGGGCATGGACCGGCCCGGCCTTGCGGGCCAGTGCCTTGAGCCGCACCAATACGGGCGTCCAGCGGCGGTTGAAGGCCACCATGGCCTTGCCCCGCACCGCCCGCGCGGCGCGATCCAGCGCCAGCACGCGGCGCCGCGACAGCGCCGGAGGTTTCTCCAGGAGAATGGGCAACCCGGCCTTCAGGCAGGCCGTCGCCACAGTCGCGTTCTGAGAAACACTCACCGCGACGACCGCCGCATCCAGCGCCGCGTCCCCCAACATGTCTGCGACCGAGGTATACACCCGCTCGAAGCCGAAGGCGGCTCGCACCTCCTCGGCCCGTGTCGCATCGACGTCGCAGACGCCCGCCAGAACGATGCCGCCCCGGCGGCGCTTGTAGTCCCTGAGCGACGGGCCGTGCACGGTCCGCGCCGCCCATCCTGCGCCGAACAGTCCAACTCGAACAGCCATCGACACTCCCTGCGCGGTCCAACGCACCTCGATGCCACCGGCACGGGCCGGCAGCGCAGTGCTTACAGCTTAGGCGGAGCCCCCGGAGCGGGGTCGATCCGCGTCACGCCAATCCGTCGCGCATACCGGCGGTCCACGGTCCGGGCAATCAGGAACGCCGCCACGCCCAAAGGCACACCAAGAATGGCCCCGCACAGGTCCGGATCGAGACCGAGCAGGTCCACCCAATATGTCCACCGGCTGCCCACGAGCAGCCCGGCCACCATCAACACTACGGGCAGACCGAGCACCAGGACGATCCCCATCCACGGGCCGGCCTCGGGCACCTCGACGGCCACGCGGCCGCCGATCGCCAGGCCCTCGACCGCCGGCACGCGAAGGACCATCTCCTTGCCCTGGCCGAACACCCGGCAGGCCCCGCACGACGTGCAGACCTCGGGCCGCGCGGAGTCCATCCGGATCTCGACATGACCGGGACAGATGCTCTTGACCGTTCCGAACTCGCGCACCGCGCTCCCGCCCAGCCTACGTAACGAACACCCGAAGCACCGGGACAGGATAGCCGAGCGCCGGAAAGAATGGAAGGGCCAAGGCCGGACACCGCCGACGCCGGAGAGCCCGTGAGGAACCTATCGCGGCAGGTCGGCGATCTTGGCGATGCGGCGCGACAGCTCGTAGTGGCTGACCTTCTCGTCGAGCGGCAGCAGGAGGTAGCGGCCAAGCTGGTTGTCGCTGTAGAGGATGATGTGCCGCGAGTTGGGCACCTTGTAGCCCATCTGGGCGGGCTGGTGGCCGACGATGAGCACGTCGCAGCCAACATGCCCGGCGAAGATGCTCGCGGCCATCTCGTCCTGGTTGCGGCCCCAGAGAAACGAGTAGAGCTGACTTTCGCGCGTGAAGTCGTCGTCGGTCAATTCGCGGTCAAAGAGCCCGTAGTCGAAATCGACCAGGGCGTTCAGGTGCGGGGTCGAATGGCTGATCCAGACACCGTTCGGCATCCTGACGGCCAGCGGGAGCGACCGGAAGAGATCGCAGTAGGCCTGTTTGACCTCGCCGGCCCACTCGCCGTAGGCGTGCACCAGCCCTTCCCAGAACTTCTGCGTCAGGTTGGTCGAGCCCTTGTGGAGCTGGATGTTCAGCATCTCGGCCACATCGTGGTTGGCCAGCAGGAGGTGGACCTGCTCGGGGAAGTCGGCCTTCAGGGCCGCGGCGTCCTCGATGAGGGTGTACGACAGGCACCCGCCTTTGGTATCCTGCGGCCCACCGTGCTCCAGTTCGTGCAGGATAAGATGCCGGTCGGGATGCCTGCGCAGGGCGGCGAACTTGACCACCCGGTCGAAGTTGGCCCGGCAGCCGTGCATGTCGCCCGTGACCAGCACCTCGCCGCGCGGCGGCAGATGAATCACGTTCCCCCGCCGCTTGGGGTCACGCAGCGCGCAGATGGCCGCGCGGTGCATGCTGTCGATGGTCTCACCGGCGTTCCGAGTCGGTGTTTCCTGGATGTTGATGTCCCAGTCCGAGGTATCCAATGTCTCCCCCCGGCCTCCTCTCCATTGCTGTTAACGCCGGCCGAGACCGGCGGTTGCCCTAACTCCGGAGCTTGTCGCCCAGCCGTCGCAGCAGCTCGGACGTCGGAAACGCCGAGCCCGGACACGCCACGGCCTCCAGGTCGCTGTGCACAAACACCCGCGCCAGGGGAATCCGGCAGTGATTGGCCAACGCGTGCGTGAGGCGCACCAGGCTATTCATCTGGTCGAGCGTGAGCGGACCGTTCTCGAAGTCGCCGACCAGGACGACGTGGACCGCCCCCGGAGGAATGGCACCATCGGCCTCCCCAACGCCTCCCGGCGCCTCGACTGCCTGCTGAGCGATCCAGAGTGGCGTCGCGGCGATCTCGCCGTCGTCCATGCCCTGCCCGTTGCCGATGACGAAGTGACACGTGGCCGCACTGCCGGACCCCGCGACAGCATGCACACGCATGGCCGCCTGAAGGTCCCCGCCAGGGGTGCCCGTGTGATGAATCACCACGCACCGCCACCCCCGCAGCGAGGCCATCGCCGCAGGGAAAATCGTCCGGTCTGCCCGCTGCGGCTCGCCCATGACCAGCCAGCAGAGACCGATGGCCAGGGCCATGCCCACGGCCAGAATCACCACGACCACGGCTATGCGGCCGACGTTCATCTGGTCGCGGTCGTGGGCAGGTTGCGGTGCGACCTGTTGGGCCTCGGTGTCGGTCACAGGTTGTCTCCGCGCCCTGGTCCGCGGGTGCCGCCGCACACCAGGCGGCGGCCCTTTGACCTTGCAAAATCCAGGGCGACCGATATCCTATAGACTAAGGGCCTGTAGCTCAAGCGGATAGAGCAACTGCCTTCTAAGCAGTAGGTTCCGCGTTCGAGTCGCGGCAGGCCCACATTCTAGCGACACCGGTCCGGAAATGCACCCAGGGGCATTAGAGATTGTCGGCATTTCCGTCCGCTTTTTGCAGCGCAAATGCCGCCGGCCCTCAACGGGAAGACCCCCACAGAAATGAGAATCGACACGTTTCAGCTCGGCTCGTTCGCCGCCAACGCCTACCTGCTGACCCCCGACGACGGCAGCGACGCCGTCCTGGTCGACGCGCCCGAGGGCATCGAACAGACCCTCGAGCACTGCGACGCCCGTGGCCTAGTGCCCAGCATGCTCATCAACACCCACGGGCACGTGGACCACATCGCCGGCAACGAGGCCGTCAAACGCCGCTGGCCTGACATCCGTCTGGCCATCCACCGGGACGACGCAGCCAAGCTCACCAGCACCATACGGAACCTCTCGCTGCTGATGGGCATGGCGGTCAAGAGCCCGCCGGCCGACCTCATCCTGGCCGAGGGCGACCGCATCCCACTCGGCCCGCTGGCCCTCAACGTGATACACACCCCCGGACACACGCCGGGCGGCATCACGCTCCTGGTGCGCCCCGAGGACGGCCCGCCGGTGGCCTTCACCGGCGACACGCTCTTCTGTCTCGGCGTCGGCCGGACCGACTTCCCGGGGGCCAGCGAACGGACTCTACTGGAAAGCATCCGCGAGAAGCTGCTGAGCCTGCCCGACGAGACCGTGTGCTATCCCGGCCACGGCCCGGCAACGACCATCGGCCAGGAACGCGCCGGGAATCCCTTTCTTCAGGCCGATTGAGCCGGCGCCCGCCCGTGACTCCGGCCGGCCCGGCCGCCTCAGGCGAACGCTCCCGTCAGAGACCGAGGGCCCTGTCCGGCTAAGTGACTGTGCGCGCGGTCAGCGCTGGAGAATGGCCAGGATCAGCAGAAAGACGATCCACGCGGCGTAGACCGCCGCCGCGATGTAGAAGCCGGTCCGCGATGGGGTGCCAGACACCGCCCCGGATGCAGGGCCGGGCTGAGAGCCGCCCTGGGGTGGCAGTGCCGCCGGGATCCGGTTGCGACGGGGCTTCTTCGGGGCCACGGTTGATCCCCCCGGCTCAGGCGCGCCGTTCGAGTTCAATGCGGAACGACTCGTCGAACGCCTGGCGGAAATCGTAGAGGTCGTGGAAGTCCTCGACCGAATCGGTCTCGGCCTTCCTCAGCAGGTCGGCTCCGATCATGATGTAGACCAGCCGGCCGAAATCGTCAGTCGTGCGGACGCCCCACGATTCCAGCACCGTCCGGGCCAGGTACCCGAAACGTTCCAGGGCCAGTTGACGCGCGCCGTCGCACAGTTCCTGACCGCTGACGTGGCCCTGCTTGTCGAGGAGCTGCGACGTGTAAGCCAGGGCCTCGCTGATGAACTCGTAGGCCTCACGAGCATAGCGCGGATTCTGCCTGATGAGTGCCTGAAGCTTGTCTTCGGTATCCTTGTCGTAGTCGCTCATGGTCGGCGCTCAGCGGACTTACGTTCCCGACGGCCCTTCCCGGGGCGCACTGCCGTCCCGACCGCGTGCGGTCTTCTTGCGCTTGCTCCGCCTGCGGCCGCGGTGGCTCTGACGCCGTTTCTCCTGCTGCCCTTCCGGCGCCGGGTCGCGCTGCGCCTCGTCACGGGCCGACGGAGTGTCCTCGGGCTGACTATCTTCAACGCCGAGGCTCTCGAGCACCTTCCGGGGTACGCCCATGCCGCGATCAGTCGGCGGCTTCTGATCGGGAGCCGGGGGAGTCTGGCGCGACTCCTGCTGCGGCTGCGGCTTCTGCTGGCGTTGCTGCTGCTGGCGGTGCTGATCCCCTTGCCCCTGGGACGCTCCCGGCGTGCCGGGACTGCTGCGCTTCTTCCGCCGTCTGCGCCGCGGTCGCCGGCTGGGCCCCTGAGACGGCTCGCCGCGCTCGCTCCCGCCGCGCGGCTGGTCCCCGGGGCCCGCATCCGCCCGGGGCGTCTCAGCCCTGCGGGTTGCGGCGGGCGACTCGGCATCGGCGCGGGTCTCGGTCGATCGGTCCTTGCGATTCCTGCGGCCCCGCCGGCTCCTGCCTGACCCGGGCTGCTGCGGCCTCGAGCCCTGGCTCAGTGTCGGCCTCCAATTGGCCACCTGCTCCTCGGTCAGGTCGCGGCCCGTGATCTCCTCAATGGGCACGATCCTGACCTTCCCGCCGCTGGACACCTTGCACAACTGGGTGAGAATGTCCGAGCCGACCACTTTCCCGGGACCCACTTCAGTCATCACGTAGGTGTTCTTCTTCGGCAGGCGCTTCCTGAGTTCCTCGTAGGTGTCAAATTCGTACCGCAGGCAGCACATCAGTCGGCCGCACCGCCCGCTGATCTTGCTCGGATCGAGCGTGGCCTTCTGGAGCTTCGCCATCCGCATGGAGACCGGCTGGAATTCCTTGATGAACGTCCGGCAGCAGACGAACTGGCCGCACCGCTCGTAGTCGGCCACGAGCCTGGCCTGATCGCGAACGCCGATCTGTCGCATCTCCACCCGCGTCTGGTATTCGTGGGCCAGGTCCTTGACCAGGTCGCGGAAGTCAACGCGGCCCTCGGCCAGGAAGTAGAACACGATGCGGTCGCCCCCGAACAGGTGCTCGACCGCCGCCAGGGTCATCGGCAGACCGCGCTCCTTGATTCGCCGGTGACAGAATTCGCGCTCGCGATCCTCCGACTGACGCAGATGCCGCTCCTCCATCAGGTCGTCATGCGTTGCGGTCCGCCTGATCGACCCGACGCGCTTCAGCGGCTTGCCCTCATAGCAGGTGGTCCGGTCCGCCCCGCACAGCGCCGTGCCCAGTTCGAGCCCCCGATCGCTCTTGATGACCACGCGCGTCCGCGGCGGAACACCCTGGTGCTTCGATCTGAACAGCCCGAGCATTCCCATGCGGCCGTAGCGAACACAGACCAGCGGCGCCGCATCGCCCTGGCCGTTCTTCCTGTCACCGTCCTGCCGGGGCTTCGCCTCGGGCGGCGCCTTCTGATCGCGACCGGCCTCGGCCGCCTCCGCCGAGCGGGTCGCCTCCGCCGAGTCGCCCTGGGCCGTGCCCTGCGTCTGACCGTCTTCCGTTCCGGTGCGATCTCCGCCCTCCGCGCCATCCGACGACCCCGGCTCAGAGTCAGTCGCCGGCGCGCCGGGCGTGGCTGCCGCCTGTGGGGCGGCTTGCGCCGCCTCCTCGGTCGGCCGGCTGGCCGGCTGCGACTCGCCCGCAGGACCTTGGCCCTGCTGCTGATCATCGCTATCGTTGTGCGGATGCTCCGTCATCGTCACCTGTAGCCCCCATCTGGCCACTGCGGATGCCGCAAACCGGAAACGGCGTCGCGCCAAGCGCCGGAAAACAGACCATTATAGGCCCTCGGGCGCTCATGGGCAACACTCTTACACCATCACCGGTATCGATGTTGCCGCGATCCCGCGCGCCGGGAACGCCGGGGCAACGCGTGTGGGCTGTCCGATGGGCCTCCGAAGCAGGGCTCTCACCCCCCGCAGGCCGAGAGGATCCCATCCTCGGCGAGTCCGGCCACGCAATCCGCCTGGCGAGGACCCAGGCCGGTGACCCGGATGCGCCGTTCGCTCTCTCCGGCGACCTCCAGGTGAACGTCAATCCGCTCGGGCGGCAGGGCGTCGGCCACGCGGTCGGCCCACTCGACCGCCGACACGCCGTCATCACAGAGAATCTCGTCGCTCCCGATGTCGACCAGGTCCCGGCCGGAACTGAGGCGGTACGCGTCGAAATGGTACACCGGCAGCCGGGCCTCGTAGACCTGCATCAGCACGAAGGTCGGGCTGGTCACGTCGTCGGCCGCGCCGCCGAGGCCGGCCACCAGCCCCTTGGTGAAGCAGGTCTTGCCAGCCCCGAGATGGCCGTACAGACACACGACGTCGCCCGGGCCAAGCCGCTCGGCCAGGCAGGCCGCAAGCTGCTGAGTCTCGGCCATGCTGCCGGAGGTCGCGCAGGCCGTGAAGGTGCTCATCGCCAATGCTCGAACCCTTCCGGTTTCAGCGGAACCATCTCGCCGCTGTCGTCAACCATGGTTCGGCCGTTTTCCTGGTCCGTAATGCGCCCGATGATCGAGACCGGCACGCCGAGGTCGACCCGGCGGAGGCGTTCCGCGTCGGCCTCGTCGATGGTGAACAGCAACTCGAAATCCTCGCCGTCGTTCATCGCATGGTCGAGTGCCGACCGGTCGTCACCGGCGGCCATCTCGCGTGCCGCGTCGCTGACAGGAACCCTTGGGGCCTCGATGACGACGCCGACGCGGCTCTCATCACAGATGTGGCCGACGTCGCTCGACAGGCCGTCGCTGACATCGATCATGGCGCCGATCGTGACTGCCCCGGCCAGTTGGCGAGCCTCGGCGACGCGCGGCGTGAACACCAGGTGCCGGCCCAGGAGCGATCCGCCGAGCGAACCCGTGACACACACCAGTTGCCCGGCGCGGGCCCCGCTGCGACGCACCGGCTCGGCGGCCGTGGCCAGCACGGTCACCGTGATGGCCAGCGGCTCGTCCCAAGCGGTGACGTCACCGCCCACCCAACTGCACCGGAAGGTGTCGGCGCACCGTTTCATGCCCTCGAAGAGCATCCGGGCATCGGCCACGGAGCATGCCCGGGGCAAGGCCACCGTGCCGACGGCGGCCAGGGGCTCGGCGGCCATCGCCGCCACGTCCGACAGGTTCACCGCCAGGGCCTTCCACCCGACGGCGTCCAGGGCGTCGCCCGGCGTCCTGAAATGCACGCCGTCCAGAATCGTGTCGGTGCCGACGAGGACTCGCGCCGCCGCGGGCCCGCCCGGCAGACGGACCTCGGCCATGTCGTCGCCGACGCCGAGGGTCACCCGCTCGTCGTCGCGCCCGAGCTGAGATCGGATCCAGTCGATGTAGGCGAATTCGCCGCGCGCGTCGGCCATCGTCTCGCCCTCCGAACCATCACACCAGGTGCTCAAGAAACCGCAACGCCTCGTCGGCCACCTGTCGGGCCGTCGACTCGTAGGGGTACAATTCCACGGTGACCCACCCATCGTATCCGACGTCGCGCAGGGCCGTGAACACGCTCGGGAACTCGATGGCCCCGCGGCCGGGCACCAGGTGGCGGTGCTCGCGGCTGGCGGCAATGTCCTCCAGGTGCACGTGGCGGATCCACGGCCCCAGGCGGTGGGCCGCCTCAGCCGGGTCCTCACCCACGCAAAAGAAATGCCCGACGTCGAAGTTCAGGCCGACCTGTCCGTGCGGCACGGTGCCGATCAGCTCGAGGAAATCGTCGGCCGACTCCAGCAGCAGTTCCGGCTCGGGCTCGATCAGGATCGTGACGCCCAACTCCCGGGCCAGCGGATAGACCATCTGCAGGCCCAGGCGGAACCACTCCATGGCCCGGTCACGGTTCACGCCGGCCGGCAGCGGCCCGCCCGGCTCGGTGCTGATGAACCGGCACCCCAGGTCGTGGGCCAGCCGCAGGCAGTTCTCGGTGTGCTCCACCCGCTGGGCGCGAACCTTCGGCTCAGGGTCGATCCACGACGGATGATACGTGTCGCCCAGGGCGAAGAACGTGAAGGCGTTCACGTTCGACACCTCGAGCCGCAACTCGTCGAGCAGGCCGGCCACGCCGCGAACCCTGCGCCGGCTCATCTGTGGCGGATAGGCGTGGGGCACGTCGGCCATGATCTCCACGCCCAGGTACCCCGCGTCGGCAATCTGCCGCAGCGACTCCTCCAGGCTGACCTTCTTGAAGGCATTGGTGCTGAACGCCAGTCTCATGGTGCATGCTCCCTCGGTGCCGGGTCCCGCGGCAGACTGCGGCCTCACCGTGTTGTCCATCGGACGCTGGAAATGCATTTTAGCCGGAACGGCCGCGCGTTCCAGCGTGTCTCAGGTCAGGCCGAGCGATTCCAGGTGCCGGCGCCCCGCGACAAGGTCCTCCGGGGTGAAATCGCCGCCGACCTCCACGATCCGCAGGCAGGGGAGGCCCGCGATGCGCTCGGCCACCGCCCGCAGGTCCAGCTCGCCCTGCCCCGGCGGCTTGTGGTCGCGCGTGCCCACCATGTCGTGCAGGTGAACGCCCAGCAGCCGGTCAGCGAACCGGTCGAGCCAACTCGTCTCGGGCACGCCGCCGAACAGTTGCTGGATCCGCGCGTGGCCCACGTCGTGCCAGTAGCCGAGGCAGTCGCGGTCCACGGACGCCCAGATCTGCTCCAACTCGTCCGGCAGCGGCAACTGGCAGTAGACGTACCGCGTCTCCAACCCCAGCGGGAACTCGCCGGTCCGGCTGAGCACCTCGTCCAACGACGCCACGACGCGATCCAGACACGCCGGGGCGGCCCGCCGGCGCTCTTGGCGCAGGTCGGCCAGGTCGCGGTCGAACGTCGGTGACGACTGCGCCTCCGGCCAATGGCGCATCATGTAAACGCACCGGTCGTGGAGCGGCCCCTCGATGCCGCCGGCGTGGACCACCACCGCCCGGGCGCCGAGCCGCCGCGCCAGGTCGATCGTGCGGCACATGGCGTCAACGGTCGCCTGCCGCTTAGCGGCGTCGGCCGACCCGAGATCGCCGCCCTGCTTGTTGACGGGCGCGTCGCCGTGCAGACCGCCCAGGGCGTGGACGCTCGTCACGGTAATCTCGCCCGCGCGAACCGCCGCGGTCACCACGTCCTCGTCGAGCCGTGCAGCCGACACCGCCCACTCCATTGCCCGGAAGCCCAGGCGGCGCACCTCGGACAGGAGATCCTCGGTAGTCGTCTCCGCATCTCTGAACCAGGCGGTGCTCAATGACAGCAACTCACGGCTCCTTCCGTTGAGACCGGGCGTCAAGGAACTCCGCGACGGCCTCGCGCGTCCGCCGCTCAAGCAACTCGGCGGCACGGACCATCGCGGTCTCGGGCGTCACGTCATCGCCGACCAGTGATCGGGCCGACAGGATGCCTTCGCGGCGCAGGGCGTCGGCGTCTCCGGCCAGTTGACCCGCCACGGCGACGCATGGCACGCCGGCATCCCGGGCCTTCCGGGCTACGCCGACGGTCGCCTTGCCGTGCAGACTCGACCCGTCAAGCCGGCCTTCGCCGGTGATGACCAGGTCGGCGCCCTCCAGGTGCCCGACGTACCCGACGGCTTCGAGCACCAGATCGATGCCCGGCTCAATCGTCGCGCCGAGGAAGGCCACCAGCCCTGCCCCGAGCCCGCCGGCCGCGCCAGCCCCGGGCAGGTGTTCCACGTCAATGCCAAGACATGCGCGAATCCGCGCCGCCAGGTTGGCCAGCCCGTCCTCCAGCACCTCGACCTGTTGCGGCGTGGCCCCCTTCTGGGGCCCGAAGACGCGCGCGGCTCCGTCCGGCCCGGTCAGCGGGCTCTGCACGTCGCTGGCGATGAGAATCTCGGCCCCGGCGACGCGCCCGTCAAGCTGCTCAAGGTCCATGGCGACGATGTCGCGAAGCTGCCCGCCGCCGCGACCGATACCCTGAGACCGTGCGTCACGGAACCGCACACCGAGGGCCTGGGCCATGCCGACGCCGCCGTCCACCGTGGCGCTGCCGCCGATGCCGACGATGATCCGTCGCGCGCCGGCGTTGAGCGCCGCGGCGATCAGCTCACCGGTGCCGAAGGTCGTGGTGACCAGCGGGTTCCGCCGGTCCGGAGGAACGAGCGGCAGACCGGAGGCAGCGGCCATCTCGATTGCGGCCGTGGTCCCGCCACCCAGGAGGCCCCACCCGGCGGTCACCGGGTTGCCGAGCGGGCCGGTGACGCGCGTGGTCATGGGCCGGCCGCCCGTCGCGGCAACCAGGCAGGCGACCGTGCCTTCTCCGCCGTCGGCGATGGGCAACTCGACCGCGCGGAGCGGCACCCGGCCGGCGCATGCGGCCGCGGCCCCGCGGGCCATGGCGTGCGCAGCGGACACCGCAGAGAGGCTTTCCTTGAAGGAGTCGGGAGCAAGCAGAATCTTCATGATCCGGATCAGTGGCGGCTCTCGGGCTTGCCCCGCACGGTCAGGGGAACGCGAACAGCGTAGCGGCCGCGGACCACCCGAAGCGTGACCTTGGCGCCGTCGCCGAGGACCGCGAGCACCAGGCCCAGGTCATCGGGCGTGGCCAGCCGATGCGTGCCGGCCTGGATGACGACGTCGCCGGCCTGGAAGCCCACGTCGGCGCCGGGGCTGTCGCTCTCCACCGCGAGGACCAGGACACCATAGTCAACCGCGGTGCGAAACCGTTGCACGAGGTCCTTGGTCAACGGTGCCACCTGGAGGCCGAGGCGCTTGAGAGCCAGTGCGACGCCGTCGGGTTTCGGGGCCTCGCCGAGCTTGACGGACACCGCCTGCTCCTTGCCGTCGCGGCGCACATGGAGGACGACCGTGTCGCCGACGTTGCGCCGCAGCAAGGCGGTCTCGAAATCGATCATCGATCGGACCTTGCGGTCGCCGACGCGGGCGACGACATCGCCCACCCTGAGGCCGGCCTTGGCTGCCGGGGCCTCGGCCTCCACGTCATCGATCCTCAGCGTGCTTCGCCAGAGGCCGCCGGCCTTGGCCCGGCTTTCAGCCATGGTGGCGCCGAGCCACAGGCGTTTCAGGTTGCGGAAGTTCAGAAGCCGCACCAGGCTGTCGCGGACATGGTCCACGGGGATGGCGAATCCCATGCCCTCGGCGCCGGACCGGATGGCCACGTTGATGCCGATGACCTCGCCGTTGATATTGACCAAGGCCCCGCCGGAGTTGCCGGGGTTGATGGCGGTGTCGGTCTGAATGAGTCCCTCGTAGGTCACGCCGCGGTCGAACTCCAGCCGGCGGTCCAGGGCGCTGACGATGCCCGCGGAGACGGTATTGGAGTAGCCGAACGGGTTGCCGATGGCGATGACCGTCTCGCCGATCATCAGGTCGCGCGAGGTTCCCAACTGGGCGCAGGGCAATGGGTCGGCGTCGGCGATCTTGATGATAGCCAGGTCCCTGTCGAGATCGGCGGTGACCAGCTCGGCGTCGAACTCGCGCTTGTCCGCGAGGACCACCCGGATCTCGCTGCCCTGTTGGACGACGTGGGCATTGGTCACAATGTAGCCGTCCTCGTGAACCAGAACGCCGGAGCCCAGGCTGCGGTTGACGCGGCGGCGCCGGAAGAAGCCGCGCGGCAAGTCGCGGAGAAAGATGTCGGGCAGCCCGTAGAAGAAGGGGTCCACGCCGACGGTGACGCGCCGGGTGAAGATGTTGACCACGGCCGGGCTGCCTTGTTCAATGGCCCGGACCACGGGCGTCCGGCGATCGTGTCCCGGGTCCGGCACAGGGTCCGCTCCCAAGGCGGGGAGGCAGACCGCGACCATCACAACCACCGGGAAGATGAGGAACATGGACCGTCTCATTCTTGGCACCCCACGCCACCAGGCCTTCGGCCGCACACAGGGCCGCACCTCTTTGCCCTTGCCAGCGGCCCCAGGGAATCCTATACTCAGCGAGCATCGGAGTATAGCAGAATCGACGGCGTGGAGCCCGGGAGATTTGCGCGTCGCGGGCTGCATTCCGGCTACAGTGTCCAGGGACGCCCATGAACGCCGACCACATGCCGAGCAGTGTCGAGTTGAAGGAGAAGGACCTGGGGCGCATCCTCGAGGTGGCCCGGCGCATGGGCAGCGAACGGGACCTCGACCCGCTGCTGGAACTGATCCTGAGCGAGACGTGCGACCTGCTGGACGCCGAGCGAGCCAGCCTGTTCCTCTACGACCCCCAGAGCGACGAACTGTACTCGAAGATCGCCCAGGGCAGCGAGATCGGGGAGATCCGTTTCCCGGCCGACGTGGGCGTCGCGGGCTACATCGCCCGCAACAAGGTCTGCCTGAACATCCCCGACGCCTACAGCGATCCGCGCTTCAACCCCGAGCCGGACAAGAAGACCGGCTGGCGGACGCGGAACATCGTGGGCTGCCCGATGCTCGACCTGGACGGCGACTTGGTGGGTGTCCTGGAAGTGCTGAACAAGCGCCGGGGCTCGTTCACGAACTACGACGAGTACGTGCTGGCCGTGGTGGGCAGCCAGGCGGGCGTGGCGTTGGACCGTGCGCGGCTGCAGGCGGAGTACAAGGCCAAGGTCCAGATGGAGCGCGAGTTGATGGTCGCGCGGCGGATTCAGCAGGCCCTGCTGCCGAAGGAGATCCCGCCGACCGACTGCTTCGACATCGCCGGCTGGTCGGAGCCCGCCGAACACACCGGGGGCGACATCTACGACCTGTTCCTCCTGAGGGGCGGACAGATCGGCTTCCTGCTGGGCGACGCCACGGGGCACGGTATCGGCCCGGCGTTGATGATCTCCGAAACGCGGGCCAGCGTTCGGGCCATGGCGGCCCACACGTGCGACCTCGGACTCATCCTGGCCGAAACCAATCAACTGCTCGTGCAGGACGCCCCGGACGGCCGGTTTGTCACCCTGTTCGCCGGCCTGATCTGCGGCGAGACGAAGCGTCTGAGCTACAGTTCCGCTGGCCAGGGCCCCACGTTCCTGCTGAGCGAGGGCGGACGGCGCATCGACACCCTGGAGCCGACGGGGTTGCCGCTCGGGATCATGGACAATCATACCTGGCCGGTCCGCCAACTGGAGATGAAGCCCGGCGACATGCTGCTGGTGATCTCCGACGGCATCGTCGAGTGCGTGAACCCTCACCGGGCGATGCTGGGCAACGACGCCCTGATCGCCGCCGTCAAGGAGCACCTGGACCGTCCGGCGGCCGAGGTCGCCCAGGTGATCGCCGAGCTGACTGAGGCGTTCGCCGCCGGCGAGGCGTTCCTGGATGACCGCACGGCCATTGTGATCAAAAGAACCGGCTAGGGGCCATGCCAACCGACCAGCCATCGCACACGTCCTCCAGCCAGCCGCCGGCCGAGGCCTATCTCGACCGGATGGTGGAGCCTGAGTACGCGTCGATCAGTTCGGGGGCCATCGGGGCCCTGGTGCTCGCGGGGGTCGCCGTGCTGGCATTCCTGCCGCTTCCGGCCTACCTGCCCTTGCCCTTCACGGTGTTCCGCTTCCCCATTCTGCTCGTTCTGCCCCTGGTGGCCATTCCGTTCGCCCTGGCCGCAATGAGAAGCATCCGCAAGAGTGAAGGCACGAGAGTCGGCTTGGGACTCGCCCAGGCCGCCCTGATCCTGGCCGTGGTCGAGACGCTCGGCGCGGCGGCCTTGCACGGCACACAACAGTACCACGAGTATGCGCTCCAGGAGTCGCTCGTCCGGGAGGCCGAGACGCATCTCCAGTGCGTGCTCGGCGACCGGCCCGACGACCTATTCACCGAACTGGTGGCCAACGATCCCGAGTGGACCAAGCACGAGCAGGGCTACCGACGTCTATGGCGAAACGTTCAGGCCTATCTTCACCAGACTGGGGGCGACTACTTCGGGCGGCGACTCCAGCAGACCCGCATCCGGGCGCCCGGGAGCGCCGAGCAGGGCCAGTTCACCATGGGGGTGGCCATCCACCGTCTGCGGTTCCGCGAAGGAGCCATGGACCTGGTGTTCCGCTTCCACCTGGTGGGCCGTCAATGGAAGCTCGTGGACGTCAGCCCTACCGGTGGCGTGATGGAATTCCCCGACGACAACGAGAAGCCGAAGAAGCGATTCGAGGAATGACTCGGGTCGTACCACACGCGGGCCGGCGCAGGCCACCTGAGACAGAGCGACGACCGCCCGGCGAGAGGCGGTCGTTTCATGTCGGCGTGGGTCGGCAATTGTCGCGAGTTACTCGACCGGAATTTCTCCCGGCGGCTGTTCGCGGCGGACGATCCGGGCACCCAGGGCCCGCAACTTGCGGTCCAACTTCTCATAGCCGCGGTCGAGGTGGTAGATTCGGCGTACCTCGGTCGTGCCCTCGGCCACCAGGCCGGCAAGGACCAGTGCGGCCGAGGCCCGCAGGTCGCTGGCCATCACCGGGGCGCCCGAGAGCTTCCTGACGCCGCGCACCACGGCCATGGTGTTCTCCTTGCGAATCCTCGCTCCCAGCCGGTTCAGCTCGGCCACGTGCATGAAACGGTCGGGGAAGATCTTTTCGGTGACCACGCTGATGCCGTCGGTCAGGCACAGCAGGGCCATCAGTTGGGCCTGGACGTCCGTCGGATAGCCGGGGAAGGCCAACGTGGTGACATCGACCGGCCGGAAGCGTTTTCGCCCGACGGCGGTGACGGCGCCGTTGCCGTCGCGCCGGATGCGAACGCCCATGTCGCCGAGCTTGTCGAGGACGGCCATCAGGTGGCCGCTACGGGCGTTCTCCACGGTGACCCGTCCGCCGGTGATGATCCCCGCCATGAGGAGCGTGGCGGCCTCGATCCGGTCGGGAATGACGTCGAACGTGGTGGGCTGAAGGGTCTTGACCCCGCTGATACGTAGCCGCGGCGTGCCGATGCCCTCGATGCGGGCGCCCATGGCCACCAGCATGCGGGCCAGGTTCTGCACCTCGGGCTCGCAGGCGGCGGACTCGATGAGCGTGTCGCCCCGGGCCAGGGCGGCGGCCATCATGACATTGCAGGTGCCCAGCACGGTGCTGCCGAATGGCCCGCCGAGGTAAATCTCGCGGCCGGACAACCCACGAGCGGCCCGGAACTCCAGGTAGCCGTGGTCCACCCTGACCGTGGCTCCCAAGGCCTCCATGCCCTTGATGTGCAGGTCGATGGGCCGCGACCCGATGGCACAGCCGCCCGGCAGGCTGACGCGTGCCTTGCGGCGACGGGCGAGCAGCGGGCCGAGGACGCAGATGCCGGCACGCATGGTCCGCATGATCTTGTACGGGGCCTCGGTGGGCGTATCGCGACGGACGTCCAGCTCCAGGGCCCTGCCCTTGCGGACGACGTCCATGCCCAACTCGCGCAGCAGACGCGACATCGTGCGGATGTCCATCAGGTCCGGGACGTTCCGGAGCCGCGTCTTCCCGTCGGCGAGCATGGCGGCGGCCATCATCGGCAGCGCGGCGTTCTTCGATCCGCCGGCCCGGACAGTGCCCCTGAGGGGCGTGCCCCCCTGAATAACCATCATCTTCATAACCGGCGTTCCTTCCTCCCGGGTCGTTCGCAACACCTGTAAGGTAATCGCCCGCCGTGCGAAGTTCAAGCGGCACCCCGGGAAATGTCTTGTCGAGCCCCGGCCCCGGATGCGTGACTTCCTCGGGAACCGCCGCGGTGCCGTATTGTCTAACAGGGGGATGTCGTGTCATAATAGTGAATCCCATTCGAAAGGAGATGCCATGGGAACCCGTCATCTGTTTCTGATGTCGGCGGCAGCCGTCATGATCTGTGCCGGGGCCGCCCAGGCCGAGGACAAGCCGGGGGTGGCCGTCACGGTCTACAACCAGGGCTACGCCGTCGTCAAGGACGACCGGACGATCCGGATCCCCGACACCGAGTCGGTCATCCGGTTCACCGACGTGGCCCAGCACATCGACCCGACGAGCGTCTACTTCAAGAGCCTGACCGACCCCGACGGCACGGAGGTGCTGGAGCAGAACTACGAGTACGACCTCGTGAGCGCCGACAAACTGCTTCAGAAGTACATCGACAAGGAGGTGAGCGTCTGGACCGAGAGCGGCGAGAAGTTCTCGGGGACGCTCCAGTCGTTCGACAGGAAGCAGTTGGTCCTGAAGACCGGCGATGGCATCACGATGGTCCAGCGCGAGGACAACGTGCGCGACATCCGGTTTGGCGCGCTGCCCGAGGGCCTGCTGACGAAGCCGACCCTGGTGTGGACCGTGCGCACGGGCCGGGTCGGCGACCACCTGGTGCGGATGGCGTACCAGACGACGCACATGGAGTGGCGGGCCGACTACAACATCGTCACGAACAAGGACGACACGAAGGTCGATGTCGGCGGGTGGGTCACCGTGACGAACAACTCGGGTGCGACGTACCGCAACGCGCGGCTGAAGCTGATTGCGGGCGACGTGCGGCGCGTCCAGCCGCCCCAGCCGGTCGAGCGCCTGGCCTTCGGGCGAGGGATGGCCCGGGACGGAGCCCCCGCGGCCGCGCCCGCCGAGAAGGCCTTCTTCGAGTACCACCTCTACACGTTCCCGCGGCGGACGACGCTCAACGACCACCAGGTCAAGC
>Ga0272444_10001052_pt1 | contig 27422 bp, 19 predicted proteins | sample SSMForm13_FD_201033 | JGI IMG/M metagenome (GOLD analysis project Ga0272444, IMG submission 201033) | Marine sediment archaeal communities from Little Sippewissett salt marsh, Falmouth, MA, United States - SSM-Form-13 | ecosystem: Environmental > Aquatic > Marine > Wetlands > Sediment ...
CAAATCCATTCTTTGTCAAGAGGATACCTATCTATTGGAACTTGTACGATATATTCACCTTAATTCGATTCGGGCCAGGCTGGTTACGGACATAAAAGCACTGGACAAATACCCTTTTTGCGGGCATACCGTTATCATGGGGAAAAAGAAAAAAGAGTGGCAAGATGATGCGTATGTTCTGAAACTGTTCGATAAAAAGAGATCAACTGCGCGGCGACGTTACAAAATATTTGTTCAAAAAGGCATCCAGGATGGCAAGCGTCCCGAACTCACCGGAGGAGGACTCATCCGAAGCAGCGGCGGCTGGTCTGTGATCAAGTCTCTTCGGCGTGCAAACATCCACTTTAAAAGTGATGAACGAGTGCTTGGCGTGGAGAACGAATAGCATCAGAAAATGGATATTCATTGATGGATGAATAGAACCTTATAATATTAGGGGCGTCGCGGAAGTCTCCTACTTCCGTCCTTTCGACGATAAAGGCGCGCACCATGCCCTATTCTCGACTCCCAAAAATTGAAATCGTATTCCCCGATCAATACAAAGTTTTCGTTTAGCGTAGGCTTTGAACACTCACTATACAAACCTGGCCAACCGCAAATAAGATACTCCGCATTATACGTATTACTTGCATAATCGTTATCCCCTTTTAAAAAGGCTGCTGCTACGCCAGGCGTTATTATGCCAAGTTCATCGATAACCATGTAAGATGGTCCGAGATGATATCCGAAAGATCCCGGCTCCGGCATTTGTATGCTCGTACCACCGGGCTCGACTTCCTTCAGAAATGCAACGATTTCCGAGTAAGCGCCACTATGAGCCCAGTATTGCTCTGGGCTACGCATCCATTGCAAAAAATTACCACTTACCCCAATCGTCAGTGCAACAAGCAACAAATATAATACCACTTGCTGCGTCAGCCTTTCAAAACCTCTCGACATTAACCCGCTGGCAAACAGCGAAATTCTATCGAACGCCACCTCCAGGAAAATAAACCCGGGAATTACCAAAGCAAATAAAACAGGGACACCATACCAATCCCAAAATGTTATGTTAATTGAAAAATAAAACAAGAAGCTGCCAATTCCAAATAATAACCATGTGACACCAACAAAAGCGCCTTGAGTTTGCAAGGTTACGCCTGATCGTTTAGATTTCACAAGTATGTAAGCACCGTAAAATGCCCCCAAGCACTCCAAGGCTATAATCAAAGTTTCCATCTTTATCAAAAACTTATACAATATTATAGGGCTATACAGCGACCAGTACGCCATAGCCACCTGCGCTTTTTTTGCATCCATTGTTCCTGGTATTATTTGCCCAAAATACAGCCAGACGAACAAAATCCACGGCAACAATATTATAGATAGACCAACTATATAGCGCCGCACAGTATACAGGACTACGAAAGGCCAAAAACCAACCCGGAGCCTTCTCCAATCTAATAGGAGCAATATCGGCGCGAACAAAATCGCATCTGGCCTAAATGTTGCTGCTATACCCAAACAAATGCCTGATGCTATATACAAATGCTTTTCAAAAAGCACTATTGAAACCAATGACATTGCCAAAAATGTATATGTTTCATGGCCAGGCACGCCATTAAAAGCACTCACGGAAAAAAGCAAACCTGCCATTGCTGCGGACAGCAACCATCTCCATACGGCATCTCCCGCCCGAACAATCACCGGAAAACATAAACAAATAATAGCCAGAGAAAAACAGGAAACTCCAACAGCATAATTTTGAACCGATGGCAGAGCGCCCGTTATATTCGACAACAGCGCATCGAAAAAGACCGCGACAGCAGCAAGCAGCACCGCATATCCCGCAGCAGTAGTCCCATAATAGCGTTCCCCGACATTAAAAACCAGCCCGAACCCATTTTTTAAATTATCCGCATAACGGTAAGTAATAAATGAATCATCAATTGAATAATTTTTATTAATCGAGTAATAAATGATCGCGAGAAAAATTGCGCCAACTGCATAAACTAAAGAATATACTATTTTATTATTGACCGGAAATTGAATACTTTTCATAACTAAAACTCCAATAACTCTTTAAAAATCATTTCACCTTTACCGCATTTTGGACAAATTTTTGGGTCAATACCCGTAACCCGTTCAAGCAGATCCCCCCAAGATTCATTTTCTACTCGACACTGTTAATAGATATAAAATTTACCTTGAAATAAGACGGTATATCTGGGGAATATTTTTCTTGAATTTTATTAACAGGCCTATACAACCTTAATATAACCCGGTCAATACGCCAAAGGTATGATTTTTCAGTGGAATTTTCTAATACTTTAGTACTAGATTTATTGTCCTGGGGTACTAGATTTTCTAATACCCTATCTTTAGATTTTGTAATGATGGTTATCTGATAAAATGTTTGCCCCGTTAAATTTACAAATTATCTGAGGTGAAGTTTACCCCGTGAAACCTAACTGGTGTCCATCCATAAATGGCAACTTTCGGCCCCCGGCGGCGTTCTCGCTCGTTTTCAATCCTCGAAATAGCGCGCTATGCCTGCGGTTGAAAACTTGCTCGGGCCTTGCCGGAAACCAAAAGCTACCATTTCTGGATGGACACTAACTGGGAAAATGCGGGACCAGCGGGACGCCCCAAAAATATAAGATTCTATTTTATCTGGGAGATATTAGGCACGTCCATTTGAATATTGGTTGACGGTTGGTTGTGATTGAACTATAGAAATCCTGTGCCAAATGTTATGCATATCACACATAATCTTTTGGAATAAACCAAGCGTGAATTCCAGGAAAAAACGTTTTGTAAGGCATATTTTTTACCCTTCGGGAAAGCCCTCCAGAAGCGGACAAGCCCATGATACCGCAATTCCTTCGTTGCCAGGGGCTCGCTGGTAGTTTCCTACAGCGTCACCCTTGGACGCCTTTCGTAGTGAAACGAAAATCCCGTTATCGGGGGGACGGCATCCTGAGCTTTTGCAACGTTAGGGTTTATTCCTGAAAATGAGGAGGAAAAGGCATGAAAAGAAAAATTTTGGGTGTATGCGTCTTGTTGGTTTTTTTGTTTGGCTGTGGGACTATTCCCACTGCTAAGCACCATGAAGAACAGACTTTGAATTTTGTCGTTATGGGGGATAACCGGCCGGCAAATGTGTTTCGACCGGAACAGCCGTACATATACCACAAGGTGGTTGAAAAGGCCGTCGAACTCGACCCTGTCCTGATACTTAACACCGGCGATCTTGTTTTGGGTTATGATGCGTATTCACAAGAGAAGGCGAGGGAGGAATTCGACGACTTCGAAAAAGCCACGGCGCTGATACGGGAAAGGAATATTCCCTTGTACATCACCATGGGAAATCATTCCGGTTACACGGATTTTGCCCGGGAAGCATTTGCTAAACGATATAAAAACAAGGAGACCGGAAGGCTTTATTATTCAGTTGATGTAAAGAACTGTCATTTTATCGTTCTGTGCAGTGAGCTTGAGAATGAAACGTCTCAAATCACGGGCAAACAACTGGAGTGGCTGAAAGGGGATTTGAAACGGGCCGAAGGTAAACATATTTTTGTCACGCTACACAGGCCCTTATATCCTAAGATAAAACATATGAAGGATTCGTTGAATAAATATCCGGGAAAACGGGATGAGCTTGCCGGTCTATTCAAACAGTACAATGTTGATATGGTATTCGTCGGGCACGTGCATGTTTATAACTTTTCGGTTGTTGGCGGCTTGGGCCAGATCATTGCCGGAGGCTCCGGCGCGCCGCTGGCCGGGATGCTGGAAGATGGGGCATTCAATCACTTTATTCATGTGATTGTAAACGGAGACAATATCGATTACCGCTTGCTCCCCCTGGAAAATGAAGTGGCGCAGGCCGCACAACTGATGAAGGAGGGGCGGGTACAAGGCACATTAAGTCTGGCCAAAAAAGCCGTGGAAACGTTTCCGGATCACCCCATGCCGCATATCATAGCCACGGCGGGATATAAATCGGCCGGCCGGACGTTGGAATACAATGCAGAGATTACCAAACTACTCTCGATTTTAGGAAGCGAGGAAGAAGTGTTTTTCAGACTGGGAGAATTTTGCTTAACCGTCAAACGACTCGATCTCTCGGATTTTTATCTTTCCAAGGCCCTGGCTTTGGACAACGACTCCTTTAAGGTATGGTATAATTATGCCCAACTGAAAACCGAGCAAAAGCAATATCCCGCCGCTCTTGAAATGTATAAAAAGGCATTGCCGCTTACCGATGACCATTATTTAAAAAAGGATATCAAGAAGCAAATAGAAAAAATTGGGAAGCTGATTTGAATTGGGTGAAAATCAAGACCGTATATTTATTCTTATGTCTTTTAGGATGCCGGGGGTGTCGGGGTCCTTTGCCAGACCTATGGAAAAAGAAATATAGTCGTTCAAATCTTTTACCGCAAACCCAGACTGCCTGTTATGCCTGGGCCTTGATGTCCAATCATGCCCATTTTTTATTTCGAATTGGCGGTGCCGGGATGCCCACCTTGATGAGAAGGTTGCTTACCGGGCATGCCATCTATTTTAACTGAAAGTATCGCCGCCATGGTCAGCTTTTTCAAAACAGATACCCCGGTTAAATAGTTTTTGCCAAATGCAACTTTTCTTAAACTCACTCTGACGGAAACACGTTTCTCCGATTAAGATATCATTAGATTTAACAGGGCACGGCAAATCTATTATCTGCCAGGAGGATATATATTTTAAAGAACTTCTCCGCTATATTAATTTAAATCCTTTACGTGCAAAAATAGTATCGGATATTAAGGAGTTGAACAAATACCCGTACAGCGGACACAGTGTTTTAACGGGGAATAAAAAACGCAAGTGGTGTGATACCCAATACGTGCTTTCATATTTTGGCAAGAAAGTTACAGACGCGAGAAAGCGCTATCTTGCGTATGTTAAAGAAAACATTGCCCAAGGCAGGCGGCCGGACCTCGTGGAAGGAGGTTTGGTACGCAGTCTGGGTGGTTGGTCTGCGGTCAAGAAATTGCGATTAAAGGGTCGGGATCGGGTTAAAGGTGATGAGCGGATATTGGGAGACAGTGAATTTGTAACCGCATTATTGTCCGAGGCAAATGAGCGGCTGGACCGCCGTTATGAGTTGAAAGGTATGGGCTATGATCTTGAAAAAATCGGCCGGAGGGTATCAAAGATATACGGTGTAGAAAAAAATGAAATCTATTCAAAAGGCCGGCGGAAGGTCCAAGTTAACGCAAGGGATTTGTTGTGTTACTGGGCTGTTCGAGAAATTGGGATTACCTGTACGGAAATAGCCAAACGATTGGGCATGAGTCAGCTAAAATTGTTCAAATGGATCTTGATAAATGTGTTCAGGGAAAACGATTGCATGGTACGGACAAACATAAGCGTGATTTACTCGTTTATATGCTTTGGAATAAATGATTAATGACCAATGAACAGTTGGGGCGTTTTTTTAATATCACCCACTCCGCTGTCAGTCATAGTGTGAAAATATTTAAAGAGAAGATGATAAATGATAAAAAAGTGAAAATCCAATTTGATAAACTTAATTCATAATTCAAGCTTTGACACCACATCCCTGAAATCAAGAGGTTGCCCGCATAAATTTGGCGGTATTTAACATATTTTCAGTAATCTATAATGTTTCATGGTAACCTTAACCGGACACTAGTGATAAATTATTATGTTGCAAAAAAAGTAATATTTTAAACGAAACCTTCATCATTGGGTAAGGCCCCTCCCATGGATGCTTTTCCTGTATATGGCGATCCTCCGGTGCCCAGCGCGGATGAATAGATTATTGATCCGGATTATCCGGCTGAAACCCACTTTTAATAAAAATCCTTCCTCGGGTATACAGGAATTCTTTACCAAAAATTCACGATATTATGCAAATTTTGATAAAAATCGCTGGTTGACAATGTGCCTCGCGTTCAGTATATGAATTTCGATCATAGGAAACCATATGAAAATTGCTCTTGCATACCCGACGGCACCATATATTATTATTCATCAGGTTACCGCGCACGAATTGATTCCTTCGCTAAATCCGCTATTAAAAAGCGGGTTCTTATCATTTTATCATTTTTTTCCACAAAGATTTAAAAGTATTCCTCAAGGGGGAGGGAAATGACCTATAGAAATGACGTAGTAATGTGCGAAATTGCTGCGGAGAAAGACTTTTTTACTCCTATTCGTCGAGTCGCCGCTCTCGCATTTTTTTTCATTATCCTTTCAGTTTGCTCTCTAAGGGCTCAGGAAGTAATAGACCCTCGGTCAGGGCAGCTATTTGTCACTGTCACAGACATCAGGGTTCAGGCCGGTCCTGTAGTTTTGGCCGTGGAGCGGAGTTTTGAAAAGAGGAAAGAAGCTAATGGCCTGATAGGGTCGCGATGGTGCCTTAACTGGGAAGGGAGCCTTTTCCGGGCCGGCCCCATGGCAGTGGTCCAGGATGGGCCGCGGTTCATCCCTTTTGACCGAAAAAAGGGCTCTGTGTACCAGAGTTTTGCAGGTGAAAAGGTCGTTTTTGACGAATACGGCAAGGGCCTTCGAGAGGTCCCTTCAGGGGAAAAGTACACCTACGACCCTGAGGGACGGCTGGTGGAAATAAAGGACGGCAATGGGAACAGAATTTCATTGCATTATAGCGAATATGGGATTCTGGAGCGTATTGAAGGTCCGGCCGGGGCCTACCTTTTGTTCAGATACCACGACAACGGGTTGGTGGCCGCTATAGAGAGCTCGGCAAAGACTGTGGTTGAATACGGATACGACCAGGAATACCTGCTGGAAGTAAAGGTGAACGGTGCCGAGACGGCTCGTTATCGCTATGGGAAAGATGGGCATCTTGCGGGTATTGAACGGCCATTAACGGGTAAGATGGACTTGACTTATGATGCCAAAGGCCGAGTTACTACCCGGCGTTGGGCTGATGGCGGCCAAGAGCAGTTCCAATTTGACGAGGTCAACCACACCTGTCGTTACACCGATGCGTCGGGAGCGGTTACCACGATTCAAAGAAGCAGTGACGGGCGGCGGGAAGAGATTACTGACCCCAATGGCTATAAGACCGTCATCAAATACAACAGTGACAGCCGTCCCGAGATCGTCACAGATCCCTCAGGCGGGGTCACTCGGATAAGCTATGATACCCTGGGACGAACAGTGGCTGTTGAAGGGTGTTGTGACCGAAAGACTGTCTTTGAGTACGAGGGCAAGACCCCGCTTCTTAAAGCGGTCATCTACCCGGACGGTTCCAGGCAGGAATTCATCTACGATAAGGCCAACAACTTGTTAACCGTCACGCAGGACAAGAAGACTCTGACGGAGATCACTTATTCCCCGGAAGGATATGTCCTTGGCGTCAAAGGCGTGGGGATTCCTGCGAAGACGTTTACTTATTATACTGACGGGAATGTTCAATCTGAGACAAACGCCCTTGGGGAGACGACCCGATTTCAGTACGATCCGCAAGGTCGTCTCGCCCAAGAGATAGATCCGGGAGGCGGCATGGCCACCTGGAGCTATGACCGACAGGGCCGAATCCTTAGCTTTACCGATCCGGCGGGCGCCGTCACCCGATATGCCTATGACAAAAAGGGCCGTCTCATTAACGAGACTGACCCCACGGGGGGCATGATCCAATATGAATACGATGCAGTGGGGAGGATGGTTGCTGAAGTCGATCCCCTGGGCCGAAAGACGATATACGCTTATGATGCCAACGGTCGCCTCAAGGAACTGACAGACCCGGCAGGCAACACGCAGCGCTTTGCCTACGGCAAAGACGGCATGTTGATAAAGGCTGTGGATCCCTTGGGGGCGGTAAACGAGTATACCTATGGTCCCACGGGCCAGTTGGCAAGCGAGACCGATCCGTTGGGTCGCAAATGGCGCTACGAGTATTCCACAGACGGTTTGTCTCGGAAGGTCATCGGCCCGGACAAACAGGCCCTGCGTATCGAGATGAACCAAAAAACAAGGCAAAAAAGAGTTACAGATGAAAAAGGCTTATCCGTAACATACCAGTATGACGAAAACGGGCTGATTACCGGCTTAACCTTTCCCGGAGGCGCTTCCCTTTCCTATTCTTATGACAATGCAGGGAACCTGCTTTCCACCTCAGACAGCAGCGGCCCGAACGTGAAATACAGTTACGACCTCCTGGGCCGGGTCGTCAAGGAGAAGCACGGTTCGGGCCTGGAGATCCTTTATCAGTATGATGCTGCGGGCAACCTGGCGCGTGTTCAGGATCGTTTGCGCGGGCTCGGAAAACTCGCCGCCATGTTGGGGAAGAAAGGCGGCGGTGAAACCATCTTGAAGTACAATCCCCAAGGCCTTCCTGTCGAGCATATCACCCCTGAAGACGCCGTGACCCGGTTTCGGCACGATTTGGCAGGACGACTTTTGGAACAGACAGATCCTCTGGGCGGGACGCGGCGTATGGCGTATAACGCGGCCGGAGAGCTGGTTGAAGTAACTGGCCCTTCAGGTGATAAGGCGCGATATGAATACGACAAATCCGGCTTTTTAAAGGCCATTCATCATCCTGCCGGTGGTGTGACCAGGATAGCGAGTGACGCTGTGGGAAATGTTTTGAGTGTTACCGACCCTTTGGGGAATAAGATCTCTTACACTTACGACAAGGCGAGCCGTCTTGTTTGGACTTCAGATGCCAGTGGCCGGAAGACGACCTACAGCTATGACAAGCTGGATAGACTGGTAAAAAAGGTCCTGCCGGATGGCAATCAGATTTCGTACACTTATGATGATCAGGGCAATCTCATCGAGGTGAATGACGGGGCTTTTCCGGTGCAGTTTGCCTACGATGATCTGGGTCGCCTCACCCAGCGAAGATATCCGGCCATCAGAAGGATCCTCAAGTATGCTTACGACGATCAAGATCGACTCGCTGCATTCACGGATTCGGAGGGACGAAGGCTGGAATATCAATACGACAAGTACGGGAGACTGGACAGCATTTTTCTCCCCAAGACCGAAGCGGCCGAAGATCAAGACGAAGGTTCTGGAGGGAAACTGAAGCTCGACAACCTCCTGGACAAGAAGGGAAAAACCGTTAGGTTTACCTATGACGGCAAGAACCGGCTTACGTTAGTGACCTATCCGAACGGGGTCAAGGGAAAATGGAAATACGATGTTATGGATAGGCCGGTCGAGATCGGCTATAAAAAGGGCATCGAAAAGACAATCCTGGGGTGGAAGTTTTCATATGATAAAGCGGGAAATCCAGTAGCCGTCGTGGAGACTTCCGGCCGGGAAAGCCGGTATATCTACAATAAGGCAGGTCAGCTGACAGAAGAGTTGGACGGCTCTTCAAGAACAAGCTATTACTACAGGCCCGGAGGAAACCGGGAGATCCTGGAAAGTCCGGAAGGTACGGAAAAATACGAATACAACGAGGCAGACCAACTTGTAAGAGCCGGAAACAAACGTTTCAAGTACGATGCCAATGGAAACCTTATTGAACGACACAGCCCGGAAGGCGTGACCCGGTACACGTATAACAGCGAAAACCGACTTGTGCAGGTGACATTGCCGGACAGCTCTCATGTCCGTTTTGGATATGCACCCACGGGCGAGCGAATTTGGCGGGAGGACAATAAGGGAAGGACCTGGTTTGTGAGCGACGGGCAGAATCTTTTGGCCGAATTGGATGAAGATCTAAACACAAACGTCTCCTTTGTTCAAGGTCCGGGCATTGACCGGCCGTTGATGATGTGGCAGCAGGGAACTTCTTATCATTATCATACAGGGCTGTTGGGTACTGTGGCAGGATTAACAGATGAAGAGGGCGCGTTGATTGCCACCTACCAGACAGACGCCTTTGGCAACTTGAAGGCGGCAATAAAAGGGCAGGTGGCAAACCCCTTTATCTATACGGGTCGTTACTTGGAGGCAATGCTGGAATTGTACTATTACCGTGCCCGTTTCTATGATCCTAAGTTGGGAAGATTCATCAGCCAAGATCCAAAATTCAGTGATATTAACAATCCTGGTACCCTGAACAAATACGTATATGTTTTTAACAACCCTTTGACTTTTAGAGACCCGTTGGGACTTGAAGCGGATTACACTTTTTGGCACTATACCGACAAAGCGGGATTAGATGGCATTCGTGAATCAGGAGGTATTAAATATTCCCCAGCTCATGGAATGGATTACAAAATTTTTTTGACCGACATTCCACCTCACAGAGTCTGTGACCCGTCGAAACAATTCGGAGTCGGAGCACACCGGATAGAATACGCTGTCCCTGTGAGATTGGACGAGATTAAATGGAATGATAAGCCTTTTGAGATGAAACCCCGTGATTTACAGCTAAAAGATCCTCGTTATCGAAATATATACGAGATTCGTGGTGAATCTGAAGAGATATTGCATTTGCCTCGGATGAAAACCGAAAAAATCGAAGCTGTAAAATGGCCACTTGATCAGGAAACACCGCCTCCAACACCAGGAAAATCCTCCCGAGTCATGCCTCGGGGTGTTGCTAAGAAATCGGCTAAGATGTTGCGGAGAAGAGGCTCACCAGCGGGCAACAAAAAAGTTTTGAGAGGACAGCGAAAAGGTATTTCCGGGGGACCTTCCGGCTCCACTTCTGCTTCCTCCCAGACTGGACAACTAAGAAGTTTTGTACAGGGGCATGGAGGTTCTATTGCAACCTTTATGTTTACCACCGAGCAGATCCTCAGGTGCAGAAATCAAGGCATGACCTCTGGCGAATGCGTACGAACATTATTGACACAAGCGGCTGTTGGCGCCGGCATGGGAGTAGCAACAGCCGCATTAGTGGCGACAGCTCCGGCAACGGCACCGGTAGTGGTCATTGTAGGCGGTGTGGCGATGACCGTAAAAGGATTCTATAACATGATTGAGATCGGCCATGGCGGACGACAGTATCTGGAGGCCCGGCTGGAGGAAGAAAGGATTCTTAAGGCAAGGGAAAAATGGACGAAGGTGAATGCAGTATTCATGGATGAAATGGTTTTAAGGGAACGGGAAGCCATCCATGCAGAACTGGGAGGAGCCACTCAAGAAATCGCCCGGCTCTGTGCATCTATGGCGGCGATCAGCCAAAGCGCCGATGACAACGGGAGAGAAGCCCGGGCGGCGGTATCAAAGCTTCCGTCTGCGGATGTGATGGATCGCGTGAAGGAGGCTTCAGGCCAATGCGAAAGGGCTGTGGAAATCCAGGGTGAGCTGCAGGCTGTCCATGACCAGATACACGGATGGACACAAAAGGTGAAAGGCGGCCTTGACTGGGCGGATTCGCGGGCTGCAAGTTGCCGGACCAAGGAGGAGGCTGTTACCTTAAAAAGGGTCTACAGCGACTGCGCGGGACTGGTGGAGGGCATTGATCAGAACGCAGCCAAAGCCATGATAATCGGCCGGGAATTGGCCGGCATCGAGGTACAGGTCAATGGCGCCAAGGCTATTTTGGCGAGTGCTTTGGGATTGAAGAATAGGGTAGACCATTTTTGCGCCAAGGCCGTGGCCCGAAATGCTGAATTTGACACCGCCTACGACCGCGTTACGGCGCTTAATGGCCAACTCGGCGGTCTATGCAATCGGTTCATTCAACGGATTGAAAACCTGCGTATGGCTTTTCCTCATAATTACAAAGCCAAGGATGATGTTTTCAATGAACTGAAGGGGCTGGTCGCATCTTACAGGACAAAGACCTGTCATGCCGAACCGCTCAAGGCCCGGTTCATGGAAGGCATAACCTGGGCGACGGAAGCAAAGCTGAAGGCCGAAAGTGATCTCCGGGGGCTAAGGGGTCTAGAGGCATCCCTCCAGGGATATGACCCTTCCGCCGGAAGTAGTCTCCTGTCAGCAATTGACAGCGCCAAACGAGACGCCGCCAGTTTTCTTATTGTCAACTCCGACCTTCCCCAAAGGGCTGAGGAATGCTTGCGGCGGGCCGAAGAAGAGGATTCCGAAGACGGGGATGGCTTTGGTGTGCTGGGTCAAGAAGATGGAGAAGAGGACGGCAGCGGCTCAGACGGATTTGCAGAAATTTCACAAGGAGACGGACCCCCTGAGGATTCCGCCAATCTTCAAGACCCGGATATCCTTCGGGCCATAAAAGACTCGAATGAGGCCAGGCAAAGAAGCAGAAACGGTCAGCAGAGATATAGTTATAAAAATCTTGAAAAAAGTATTAACGACTATGTTCAAGATCTTCACCGCCAGCAATTGGACAGTACCCGGCAGGCACGACAGGATATGCAGGATATCATGACAAATATGGTCCAGGATTTGGGAGACATACAAAAGGAGACTCTTGCCCGGAAGCAGGCCAGGGAAAGGCAAAATAAGATGGACCGGGACGCGGCTAAATATGGTCTGAAAAGCGACCCCTTTAAAAAATACAGACCTTGGGTAGAGGAGAGTCAAAGGAGAAAAGAAGAAAGAGAGAGGCGGCAGCAGGGTAAGGAAAAATATCCTGACCCCTTGTCAGGTGAGCCAAACGTGCCTTCAACGGATGATCCTTCCCCAGGGGGAGGAGGCACGGGTATGAGCTATCAGGACTGTTTGTATAAATATTGCCCCATGTGCGCTGAGGCAATAGATATCGGGGGCATTTCTGCGAGCGACCCATGCAATAACTGTAAAAAGAATAAGGCCGCGGCCATCAAAAAGTGCACCTCGGGAGGATCTTCTTCAACCACGAGTACAGTCCCTTTGCAGCCTCAACAAAAAGCGAGTACAGTCCCTTCGCAGCCTCAACAAAAAGATGGATACTGGAAGCCCTGGGGCGCAGGCAAGGTTGAAAAAAATTATTATGCAGCTCGACGCTATCAGCCAAAGTATAAGAATTACCACTATGTAATCGGAAAGACCGAATATGGCGGGCTCTCAGGCTACCATATCCTGTACGGGCCAAGTACCTTTGAAAACTGCAGAAAGTGGCTCTTTGAAAAAGGTTACTGGTAATAGAAGGAAAGGGAAAGACAAATGAATAAGAGACCGGTTTTCAAATTGGACATCATATGGATCTGTGTGCTGATATATATTCTCTTTTCCGCTGCAGGTTGCGGACCCACTAATGTGAATGATTATGTAGCCAAGCAGGTAGCAAAGGAGATGCAAAAGGAACCTTTACATGTGGTCCATTTTCCGCCCAATGGTAAAATCATGCCCATTGACGGATTGTGGAAAGACCCATGGGGAGACAGATCCAGGATCGCCCAGGGACGGATGTTCAAGATAGACTTTCCATATCCCATTGTGACCCTGAGCCATATAAAAAAAATAGCTCATGGAAATTACGAGGCGGAAAACACCGGTTCCAAGCTTATTCTGGGAGATCAGGTAACACTTACGATTGTGGATAAGGATAAACTCTTGATTCGTACCGAGTCTACGGATCGGGTTCTTTATCGCATCAAATTAGACAATGAACAGGGTTTTCTTGCTGACTTCAACCAGAGACTTCTGAGTGAAAAAGAAGAGCGAAACGTATCGTCTGAGTTTGGCCTTTTCCTTCAGGATTTTAAAATTTTACCTTCTGTTGTTGCTCCGGGAGAACCCTTTTCCCTTTCAGTGGATTATTCAGCCAATGATCCCAAGTTGGAAACGGACATTCCGGTAGTCTTTTCTTATGATATTTTAAAAGGGGAAAAACGTCTTTTCCGATCCAAACCGGTTATCATCATGTGCCGGCAGGGGCAAAAGAACACCCGTGTGGTAAATTTAAACGCGTCCAAACAAGAAGGAAAATACAGTGTTGTGGTTCGAATGAGTTACGGTGATGAATCGAAAAAGGTGCAAAAAGATTTTAAGATCAGCCGGAGCGAACTCCCGTCCGATTCCTCACAGAATGATAACTCAGAGCTTTCCGTCATGGATCGGCTTGTCGGCGCTTGGGTCTTTGAATCACCTGGTTTTCCAAAAGATCGTCTGATCATCACAAAATCAGGCGACCGGCTTCAAGGCCGCATTGTAAAAGGAAAGACTGCGAAGGGCGGTTATATAATGGAGTATCTGACTCTCGAACTCACAGACAACGCCCTTATGGTCCGAGGTAAAGAAATATTTAACAGCGACTGCTGGTATGAATTCGAGGAAGAGGTCACCCTTAAAGAACCTCTGGACAACCTGCCCGTTAGAGTGAAACTCACTAACGGAAACTGGTGTATTCGAATCGGTGAGATTTTTAAAGGAAAATACGTGAGGGTTTCCGAAAACTGACCCACCCATGATTGAGGGTTAACCGTTAACAGTTTAGTCAATTAAAAAGCGCCAATGCTATGTGGGAATATATAACGTCCATTGGAATATTGGTTGACGATTGGTTGTAACTTATCGTAATGATAAAATTAGAATTATTTCCGCCTAAATTGGATTTTATCCTAACGTCCAATAAATTTACAAAATTCATGTTCCATGAGTGCTGCAAATTCTTTTGCATTATACACGGAAGAATTCTTAATTTTATCCCGCATATTTATTCTTATGTCTTTTAGGATGCCGGGGGTGTCGGGGTCATTTGCCTGACCTATTTCATGGTATAATCTTGCATCTGCCGGAAAATTTCCAGCCACAGGACAAAGATTTAACATCGCCTCTTTACCGTTTCCTTGCGTCATTCATGATTGTTTGTTTCTTTTTTCAAACTCAAGCAGAAACCGGATAAAATGGGCTACATTCTTTGCTACGAAATGGATACCCGTCCGCCGCGCAAATCCACGGTCTGCCAAAAAAACCGGTCCTCCTGCAATTATTTTTGTTTTTGACGGGAGGTTTCTGCTTATCATTAAAATGTTTTCCTCTGAATCAAACTGGAGTACGGTTAATCCGAATAAATCAGGTTCATTTTTTTTACATGCGGTTATGATTTTATCCGGCGTCATAAGTAGGCCGAGTTCAATGATTTCAAGACCCGCTGTTTCGGAAAACATCCGAATAACTTCGAGACCCTGGCCCAGGCCGTCGTCAAGGGTTGCGGTAATCATCAACGGGGGGGTATTCCACAACCCTGAGACACCTGTTTTCACCTTCCATTCCCGCAACTCTCCGGCTGCTTTTTCAAGCCCTGACCTGGAAGGCAACCCTTTTGATTGCCAATTTCTTGACAATTCCTCCAGTTTTTCCCATAACTGTTTTCTGTAATCAGAAATTTAATTCACCCTTATGGTGCAAGATTCAGGTTAAAAATTGAAAATATATAATACGGTAATGAAACATTGTCAAAGGTGACGGTCTGGTAAAAAGTCCAACTTCTGCGTTGTGCTGCATTTCGCAATCATTCAACGTACGATAAGTACGCCTCATGATTGCAAAATTTACACGCCTTTTAATCCCGCCGATGTTTGGCGGGGGAGTTTGAACTTTTTACGAGACCGTCTAAATCGGACTTTTTACGAGTTCATCAAAGGTAAAAACCATTCAAAAGGCTTAAAAATATTTCAGCCTGGTGCAAGCCAATCCGAAAACCGCGCTGAAAAATTGCAAAGAAAAATAAATTAAAATGATTGCAAAACAAGTAGGCAATATATTAAAAAAGGTACACTGAAAATGTAATTTGATGTGGTTTTTAAATTTTACAATTAGGCGCGGGTTACCGGCTATTTTTTACGACTGTCTTTTAAACACTGCATATTAGAAAAGAGGAACACTTGATGGACGAGATATCTCAAAAAGTTAAACAATGGATTGACGAAAAAAAAGATCCCAGAAGCGCCCACTGGCAAGGAGCGCTTGAGGCAATACTGAATCTTTTTTCACCCTATATGAAACCCGGTAAACTGATTCCGGTTCAGTCTCTGGAAAAGGATGACGTTTCTGTCTTCGAGGCCGCCCTGGAAGTCGTTGATCTGAGTCCCAACCTTACGGCGGCGTTTTTGCCGCCATCTATTGCCGGACCCATTACCCCCCCTGAATCCGCAGACGAACTTCAACGGATTGACGAGGGAAAACCATCCTATAAAATTCTGATCGTCAGACCTGAAAAAGATCTGAGAATTTTATGTGCTGAAATATCAGAGCACGCAAAAAAGCCGGGAATAGATATTTTCCAGTCAGGAGCATTATTGGGAACCTATGACTATGATACCCAAAAGGACTGTCTTACCTATCTGACACAAGCCATCAGGGCACATATTTGGGAAAAGGGTAAATGGAGCCAGGATGAATATAAGAAATACACGATGAACTGGTTCGAAAAAATACTGAATCTCGGTAAAGGCACGGTTAGCGTGCACGAAGACTTTTCTTTTTTCCACAGCCCGACACTGATAAAAAGTGATAGAATCGACGCTCTTTTTACTCTTATTTCTGAAATACTGCTGAAACGCATCAGCGATCCTGATGGTCAATTTAAAGATGCCGTTTCATCGATCCAAAATATCAAAGACAAGGATCTGAGGGCGACTCAATCAAATGAACTTGCCGAAAGAGGAGTGCTTGAACTTCTGAATTTGATGAAGGAATTGGAAATTGTAAAATTTGACGAGTTTTCAAACACTGAAAACGAACGATTTAAAAAAGAATTCTCAAGAACCATCCTGAAAATAACCGACAGGATAAGTTAGGCTGCCGGGGATCTACCAACAAAAAATATCCCAGGCAGATCAAAGAGGTCCAAGTGGATGGAGAGGCCACCGGGGTTCTGAATCGAACAGGGTCGCTAAAGGCTTACTTTCTTCTTGATGATTCCATTAGACTTTTGAATCAGTTTGTCGATTTTGAATGAATCGAGCTTTTCAAACATGGCCTTTCCTGTTTCAGACCAGATATATTGAGTCAGACATTCACCGGCCCGTGTACACATATCGCAAACGTTATCTTTCATCGTACAATCGGTGATAGTATCTGAACCTTCCAATACCCGTACGATACCGCCAACAGAAATGTCTTCCATGGGTTTGGCCAACATATATCCGCCATAGGGGCCACGCATGCTTTTGACAAATCCGGCCTTTTTAAGTTTTCGAATGAGTTTTTCAAGATATTTTAATGAGATATTTTGTCTTTTGGAAATCTCACTCAGGCGTACGGGTTGGTGTTGCGCATTAAGGGCCAGATCAAGAATCAGCCGTGTTCCGTAACGACTTTTGGTAGTTATTCTCATCGATAACCTTTCGTTTTAGATTCCAAAACCCTCCGTCGGCCGGATAGTAACTCCGACAGGACAATACTGGGGTGATTAAAATTGCCCATAATATGGCTTTAAAAAATATCCCATATTTATTCCTTCCCGCATGCCTGGTGTCAGGTTTCAGGTGTCAGGTTTCAGGTGCCAGCGTCTCTGTTCATCATTCCTGACACCTGAAATCTTAAGATATGGAACAAAAATGGGATTAAAATTACATCTGTATACACGGCGATTTTCACCACCCCGGGACAATATCTATTCCATGAACACTTCTGTTATCCAATTTCCGGAGTTTCTTGTTTGTTTATACCGTTCTTTATTTCTTTCGGAAGTACTTTGGGAAGTTTTATTGTAAAACAAGATCCTTGTTTCGGTTCCGAGTCAATTTCTATTGATCCACCATGTTGTTCCACGATTTGATTGGCTACAAAAAGGCCCAGTCCGGTTCCTCTGTGGCCTTTTGATGAGAAGAAAAGGGCGAACAGATTTTCTTGCGTTTCCCTATCCATACCGATACCGTTATCACGTGCTTCGAAGATCGTATGATTTTCATTCTCATGGACACGAAAAATAATTTTATATGATTTATCTTTGGACGTATCATACAGGCATGCATCTATTGAATTTTCAAGAATGTTTACCAATGCCGAGCTGACAGTTCCCGGATCTATTTCAAACAGCGACCTGGAATGATCAAACTCATAAACGAACTTTATGTTGTGCTTTTCTGCTTTGGGTTTTATAAGTGCAGCCACTTGGTTCGAAAAATCCATAACATTAACACGTGTCCAATTCAAGCCCCTTTCTTTTGTATAATAAAGGATATCAATGACCATACTGCTGATGCGATGGATCATATTTTTAACAACTTCCAGGGCATCATGGGTCTGTTTCGGATTATTTTTTTCCAGGCCTTTTTCAAGACGGTAAATACCCCCATCAAGGGCGGTCAAGATCCCCCTTATCCCATGAGACATTGAGCCGAGCAAGAGGCCTAAGGTGGTGAGGCGGCTCTGAAGTTTCCGTATTTGAGTGATGTTGGTGGACATCTCCATGACCTGGGTGATTTGGCCCGTGTCATCTCGTAACGGTGCCGTCCAGGTTAGAACATTGTACTGTTCTCCATGTTGTGACGTAACGACTTCCTCGGTTTGATAGGGAATTTCATCTTGGAATGTGGCTTGGACAGGACACCCACGGCAGGGTTCGGTCCTGTGTTTGTATATCTCGTAACAGTGTGATCCGATATGATCACCAAAATCTTTTTTAAATTGTTTGTTTGCACCGGTCAGCCTGAAATTTCTATCCTGAATGGAGATATAGCAGGGCACCTCATCAAATAACTGCTGAAATAACGCTTTGTTCTTGTTAGCCAATTCAAGCGAAGCTTCATAGTTTTTAAATTTAAAGCAAATTTTTCTCCGTTCGTATGCCCGTTGTAACGCAACCTCCAGGGCGCCGCTATTTATCGGTTTACTGATATAATCAGAAGCGCCGGAGCGGAGACAGGTAAGTCCTGCATCCAAGTCTCCTTCATCAACGATCATGATGACTTGTATTTCGGGGAAATTGCATTTTACTTTACCAAGGAAATCTACGCCATCCGAATCCTGTAATTTAGTACCGGAAATGATTATGGACGGTCTATTTTTTGATATAAAAGAAAAAGCACTCTCACTGGTTTCCGTTTTAGTTATATTATACCCGTATCTGTCCAGATATTTCCCCAGAGCATTGCATAGCTCCTTATCCTTATCCACCAATAGGATGTTATTATTCTTTTCGATTTGAGTCATATTCAATATGGTGGGTAATTTTAAGTGATTATTTTCTCAGATCGTAAGTTCTCAATAAGTTCTGGTGTATGAAATAATCATATGGACCCCAATCCATAATTTATTGAGAAGTTACCTCAGATCCTGGTGTGTAATTCACTGATGTTGGTTAACAGCGGTCATTTATTACTTTCCATCGAAATTCAAAGGTCTGGTTTCAGGTGTCGGGTGTCAGGTGTCAGAAGGACGAACGTAAGAACTGACACCTGAACACTGACACCTGAAACCTGGATTGCTTGAGCTAAATCACCAACAATCTTGATTTACACCCCAGATCCTGGTTTATCCGATGGTATCTTTTACGATTTTTAGCAGTTTGTCCCGGTCGAATGGCTTGGTGATGCTGGCAACTGCCTTATGTATGGCGTATTTGCCTCCGGTCAGACCCGTAATAACAATAACCGGAGTTTTCCTAAATTCTTCTTCTTTCATAAGTTTACGGTAAAACCTTGGGCCCCATTCTTCCGGCATTTCCAGGTCAAGGGTTATTAAATCCGGTTTTTCTTTTTTAAGGACTATCATGGCTTCAGAACCATCTGAGGCGGAGCAGGTCTCATAGCCATTGTCGCTAAAAAAATCTTCCAGATATGTAACGATATTGGGATCATCATCAACAATTAAAATCTTTTTTGCCATAATATTTCCTCTTCCTTCAATTTTTTCAAGTTAGCAGCGCTACCCTCCCTCCCATGTAAAAAGGGGGGACTATATATCTTTTATTTTATCCGGACGATTTACACTTGCCACCGGACATGTTGCACGCAAAACAACCTGTTCAACCGTGCTTCCAAGCAGCGTTTTTTCAGAGGAGGGTTTTCTCGTATGGTGTGCCATAACAATGAGATCCGCGTAATTTTCGCGGGCAAATTTTACGATCTCTACGTAGGGTATTCCTTCCCATATTTCGATCTCATAATTATCGAATCCTTTCAACCGGGGAATATACATTTTCCTTATCTTTTCTCTGGCTTCTATCATGTTGTCTTCTATCTCGTCCTGTTCCATGATTTTCCCGGAATGAATGGCGCTGATATCATAAGCATGGAAAAGATGTAGTGTGCATCCAAAGGTTTTTGCCACTTTATATGCAAAAAGAAACGCCGAATCCGCCGACCTGGAAAAATCTGTTCCGAAAACGATATTGGAAAACCCTCCCCAGACCGATGCAACCGGACGGCCGATGATAAGAACGGGGCATCGAGCCGCTTTTGTAACATCCTGCAGCGTACTACCCGTAGCGCTTCTATACGTATAGGTGCCGTCATCTTCCTCTCGGGTGGTCGATCCCATAATGATCAGGTCTACATCTCTTTTGCGTGCAGCCCTGAGGATTTCCGTATGAGGAACTCCGGGAAGGGCTTCAATTCTAGACTTTTGATGCATGTCAAGTTGTATTGCATAGGTATTTTTCATCTCCTCCTTTACCCAGCCAAGATAATCATCATCAAAAGTTACGATTTCACCGGTTCTGACGTCTGTTACGAATCGGCTAAACCCTCTCGAGGGAATACCGAGAACGTGAAAAACAATAAGCTCTGAACCGTATCTCTTGGCCATGTCAAACGCCACTCTGGCCGCGTTGTCACACGAAGGAGAAGCAGTTGTTGCAAACAGTATTCTTTTAAACATAAACCACCCCTTAGCTAATATTGGATGCTTCAAAGTCACCCATTGATTTATTCTTCCTTTGGTTTCAGATGTTCAGGGATTTGCACCATGTCGATTAAGAGAGGTTTCAAAAATGTCCATTTTATTCCCAAGTGATAGATCTCTTCCATATCCCTTATGGCATCCCAGCAGTTGTGACACGGGGAAACCACGAGCTTCGCGCCAGTGGCAAGAATCTGGTCGCGTTTGACCTTAAAACCAATGTTTCGTTGCTCTCTATATCGTCCGATACCGTTTAAACCGCCGCCGCCGCCACAGCAAAAGTTGTGCTCTCTGTTCGGCGTCATTTCCCTGAAATCCTCTGCGATATAGCTCATAATTTCTCTGGGAATATCAGCAAGGCCTCCATTTCGAACATAATTACATGAATCCTGGTAAGTGACCGGCTCTTTAATTTTTTTTGCAGGGTCAATTTTCAGTTTTCCGGTCCGTAATGCTTCTGCAACCCATTCCACATAGTGGAGGCTTTCAACCGGTGGTTTTCCTGTTTTGAGGCCTGCCCAATAAGGACCTTCTATGACAGTCGCTCGGTATGCATGGCCGCATTCCGTTACGACCATGCGTTTGGGTTTTAATCTCTCCATGGCAGCGTAAACATTTTCTACCTGCATTTTACATGCCTGCCAGTCTCCGGCAAACATCGCAAGGCTCGTTTCTTCCCATCCTTCGCTGGGTACGGTCCAGTTTTCACCGGCAAGATGAAAGAGTACGGCCGCCTCAGCGATGTCTTGTGGATAATGTTTGGGTTCCCTGGCATTCAAGGTATACATGATATTCGCATTTTCTTTATCTATGGGTATTTTCAAGCCGGGGTAGTCATCTTCCCATTCTTCTTCCATCCATTCACAGGTGTCAACCCAGTCTTCAGTCGTAACATCCATCTGGGCTTTGTAAATCCTGTGCATACCCGAACCTATTTTCATTTCCCATGGGGTAAATCCCTGGGAAAAGAGAAGTCCACGAAGATAACCGAACATGATTCCCATGTCTATGCCAAAAGGGCAGTAGACACCGCAGCGCGTACAGCAGGAGCACTTTGAAAAAGCCGTATCCATACACATCTGCATGAATGTGTTATCCACATCACCTTTTCGTTTTATCAGGTTCCCAAGGGTTGTCTGAATCTTGTATGACGGCACTTGCTTGGGGTCCCTGTTGTTTGCGAGATAATAGTAACAACTTTCCGCACACAGACCGCAATGGGCACATATCTCCAGCCATGTTTTTAAACGCGACTTAAATGTCTTTTGGATCGTTGCCCATAATGCATCCTTGTCCACATCAAGATGGTTCATTTCTTCATAGTACTGTTTACCACCGGTATCCCCCAAAACAACATTGAGTTGTTCCCGGGTGTCTATGGCTTTTTTATTGCAAAATATTCCTTCCGGCATAATGATTCATTCCTAACATGTTGAAAGATTAGTAAAGAATTCTGGCCTATAGGACCAAGCTTTGGTCTGCCCCTGAAAGGGGTTGTTTAAGTTAAAGCCGTACAAGTTGAAAGTGTCTAAAGTGATCTAAAGTGCCTAAAGTTATGGTGTCGCTCCGCTCCGCTGATTTTATATAATTGACAGAATTCCTTAACTTTAGCCCACTTTAAACTTTAGTTCACTTCAAACTCTTTCAGCGTTTCTTCAGTCAGAGCCGGATAACTCTGACTTGGCCCACAGGACCAGGTTTTCAAGGTCAAAATAAAATACTACCATGCAAACCCTTTTCCTTTCATTCCGCCCCGTTTGATGCCGTAATCCATTCCCAGTTGCGCCCTTGACATAAAGAACAGAACAAAATGAGACAATTTTGTGAAAGGGACGGCAATCAACATGATTTCGCCGCAGATCACATGTACAATCAACCAAAGCTCGTGGTCAGATGCCATGTGATGCGCAATGAATCCGGTGACAAAAGGAGCAACCGTTATTGCAAGAACCACATAATCATATAGTGTTGTGAGAATCCTGACCTCGGAGAGGGCTATGCGCCGCAACACCAGACATACTGCTGCGATAATCGTCGCAACCGTCAGGACGTCGGCAACAGATTCCGGCAATGTCCATAGGCTGAATCCCCATCTTTCTTCGAGAAGAATATTGTGAGCCAGTAAGAAAACGGGAGTAACAAGCAAACCGATGTGGAAGACAAAAAACATCACGGTAAATACCGGATTATTTCTCCAGCATCGAGTGCCAAAGGGAAATAGCCAAAACGAAATAGACCGTATGGCCCCTTTCATTCCATAGGAGAAGTGTTCGGTGTAGGCAACTCGGTCAGCTTGCCAATCCAAACCTCTAATATAACCTATTACACGAACCATACAACCGATAACAAAGATCGTAAATGACAGCCATAATAAAGGGCCGGTTACGAACCAATACATTGCATTCTCCTTTTATTCATTTTCATCTCTTTCAACCAGAAAGATCCAGAACCCTAACATTCCCAGAAGAATGGCCACAATTAAAATATACGTGACGCCTTCAGTATATGTCATGAATTCCTGGAGTGTATAAAAAGTACCGTCCATTGTTGATCGCTCCTAAAAAAAATATAAATCAGTGTGTGTCGCTGTATTCCGGATGTTCATATAGAATCGGCATCCGGGTTGCGATGAACTTGAAAAAAACAACCCCCAGGGTAACGATAAAAATAGAAATTCCGATTTCCATCCAGTGTGGGAAATATCTTTCACTGGACGGCAGATGCCAGTTGAACGCAATCAAACACACATTAAACCGGTTTAAAATAATACCGAGTATAGCAAGTACCGATGTCCATTTTATCAGCTTCAGATTTTTATCCCTGACTCCGACAGCATAAAGAAAGCACGGCAGGGCCACAAATCCAAAAAGTTCCAATAGAAACCACAATCCGTATGACGTTCCAAGCAAATGCCAATGGTTTCCTGTGGATATCCCGATAACCTTAATCGCGAAATAGCCTGCGAGAACATATGATGCTGCTTTCCCGAATCCTAAAGTTACATCATTTTTTTCTTTCAGGTGAGCCTCATCCATTTTGTGAGAAAGATACCGGTAGGAAAGTGTGCTTTCAAAAATTACCATGGAGAGTCCTGCAATGATACTGGTAATAAAGAAATAGACCGGCAGATATGGTGAATACCAAAGCGGATGAAGCTTGGATGGTGCGATCAGGAAAAGCGCGCCCAAAGAAGACTGGTGAAGTGTGGAAAGCACCACACCGAATATGGTGAGAAGCAAGGTCAATTTGACGACCATGCGGCGTGCCTTTCTTAAGCCGAGCCATTCCAGTGCCGCCGGGGAAAATTCAACAAAAAGCACCGTAAGGTATAGTCCAACGCATGCAGCCACTTCAAATAAAACAGAGGTTGTACCCTGCTGGACGAGAAAGGGGTAGGGAAGGCGCCATGGCCGTCCCACATCGTAATTCAATGCGAGAACAACCAGTGCATATCCTAGAAAACCGGTGAGAATAGCGGGTCGCACAGCGGAATGATATTTTTTCATTCCAAAAAGATAAACCGCTGCAGAAGTGACAAACCCACCTGCCGCCAGAGCAACACCGACCAGCAGGTCAAAACCGATCCATATGCCCCAGGGGTTGTAATCGGAAAGATTGGTGACCGAAGCCAATCCTCCGGTAAACCTGAGAACAGTAATAATTAATCCGATGATAACGATGAGGCCGGCAACGACATTGAAAGGAGTGAAAAATGATTTGCTGGCTTCAGCGGCTTTTTCTGACATCAGGAACCCTCCGTTTCTTGAGTCTGTTTAGCTTCTTCAAGCGCCTTTTTTATTTCTCTTTTTATTGCGGCATCTTTTTCTTTCCGGGCGTTTGCCAGGGCGTTGGACAGTTTAGCTTCAGCCTCTGCATTTGCCTTTTTCAGTGTTGACGCAACGGCTTGTTGTTGTTCTAGTTTTGCAATTTTCTCTTTGCGTTTTGACACGGCATAAAGACCGGTAAGAAGCACCGGCCAGAGACCCGCCACCATGGGGACCACACTAAGGGCTCCGGCGGTCAATTCAGGCGCCGGCGTAACCCCCAGATCTTCACGCATTTCCAACGCTTTGAACGGAACGCCGGAAAGGTAGAGCCAGCTTGTCCCGCCCATCTCATGTTCACCGTATATATGATCTTCATAACGATCCGGATATTTTCTGATGCGTTCCCGAGCGATTTTGATCAAATCCTTGCGTTTCCCAAAAGAGAGGGCCTCATTTGGACATATCTCCACACATCCGGGAAGCTTTCCCTCAATAACCCGGGGGTGACACATGGTACACTTTCTGATTCGAGGTGCGAGTGCCTTATCGTACTCGTAGGTTGGTATTTCAAAAGGACAGGCGATCATGCAGTATCTGCATCCCACGCACACGGAAGCATCATATACCACCGATCCTTGTTTCGTCTTGGTAAATGCCTTGACAAAGCATGCGGATGCACATGCAGGTTCGAGGCAATGATTACACTGTATCTTGCGAAATAATGGGGGCGGTGTCCCTTGGGGATGATCATAACGGTTAACGACTGTAAATGTTTTGGTATCCGTCCTTCGTTTTTTACTCAGGACTGTGAGATCGTCAAACGGTTGATCCGGCGGTGGCAGTTCATTGACTTTGTTGCATCCTGCCTCACATTTTCTGCATCCGATGCACAACATACTATCAAAGAGTATGCCAAGGCTGTCAGGATAACCTGTAAAATGTTTGTTTGCCGCAGCATGTACAGGAGAACCAAAAGCGGTGCTCAGTCCTGCTGCTGCCCCCATCCAACCCAAAAATTTTCTTCGTGATATCGGCATAAAAGTTCCCTTACCGGCGTTAAAACCCCTTTGTTCTTATTTCTTTTTCGTCTTATGGCAATCGGTACATCCGGTAGATGTTGGTTTTTCAATGTTAAGCTCCTGGTGGCATCTATTGCATTGCTGGTGATACGCCCCCTTGATTCCCGGTCTGAATATGTTTCCCTGATCGAATGGTTTGCCGTGGCAACTCCCACATCGAGGCGGTTTTGGATCTAACGGGCTGTTATGATGACAGCTCCGGCAAACCGTACCTTTTTCTGCATGAAAATAACCGGCCAACGTGTTGTTTTTGATGTTGTTCAAAAGTGTGTTAATGATCTTTCCATGTGGAAGTTCAACGGGCTCATATTCTTCTGCCAGTTCTTTGATAATGACTTTATCAGGGATATCTTCATCCTTGTAAGTGCTGGATGCGACCTTTCTTGACTTAAGCAGCATTTCAGCCATGAGTTTTTCGTCCATAGGTGTTGCCGGTGAATTTTTTAGCAGTGGTTTCATATGGCATATTTTACAGGACGTCTCTATCATGGGATTTCCCGCATTTAAAGAATGGCAGGCCGCGCAATTCGGTTGGTTCTTGTTTATTTCGTGACAGCCCAGGCAGCTCTTTTTGTTACCTTTTTGATGCATGGCACTTTCAAAATTAACATAGTTGCCCTCTTTTGAACCCGTGGGGGTATGGCATTTTTTGCTACAGGAATCCAGGCTTGCATGGTGACAAACCCGGCAGGTATCATTGTATCCTTCGTGTGCCTTGTGATCGAAAGGAACCGGGTTCATTCCGGACATTCGATCATCTTTTTTTGTTTTCTGGTTGTTTGCCTGGATCAGGACGACATCCGGTTGTTTCCGTTCGAGTCTTGGAACTTCCGCTATCTTTTCAATCTCTTGCTGCATTTTAGCATCATGGCATCCCGCGCAATTGATCGGACCGGTTTTCTTTTTCTCGGCCACCGCCTTTTTGTGACAATCGATGCAGCCTGAATGGGACGCCAGTCTAATGGACATCCGGTTATCTTGGGTCTCCTTCATGTGGCAGTACCTGCAGGAACCTTCTTTATCTTTGGCATAAAACAGCTTCTTGGCCGTTTTATCATATTCGTGATGACACAGTGCACAATTCCCTTTGTTTGTTTTTTCGTCCTTGTTTGCTTCCGTATGGCGGAAATGGAGAGATTTATCAAAAGCCATGGGCAATCTGGCAGATATCAACCGTGTATTCTCTTTGTGACATTCTCCGCAGACTTCAATCGGCCCTGAAGTCTGGCCGGAAGCAGACATCTCTCGATGACATCCCATACATTCGGCATGATAAACGTCCATCACCTGTTTTTTGTCCGTGTCTTCAAGCCGTTTGAATTTAAGAGACAGTCGATCCTTGGAGGATTTTTCAGAAAGATGGCAGGTCCTACAGTCTTTATTGCTCTTTTCCAATGCCTCGGTATGTAAATCGTGAAGAAAAATAACTTCCGGTCTTTCAAGATCACCAAACGACTCGAGTGTATCAATCGTGATAAGATCAGATCGATGGTCAAGGATTTCACCCGTATCTTTGGCCTCAATGCATAGCGCCAAGACAAGAACAGACACAACCAGAACTCCAGCCCACGGTAACGCAGATTTTTTCATTGTTTTTGTTTTATCCTCGGACTAATCAGACTGTATTGGTATGGTAATATCCTCCTAAATTAGTAGGAAATAAGCAAAGTTAATTACCAAATTTTAATTTGTCAAGAAAAAAGAACAAAAAATTTATTTATGGGTTGTGGGGTGAGGTACCCTCCAAGTTAGTTCGGGTGTAAATCAAGACGGTTGTTTGCTAAGATTGCTATGACTATTTGGTTTCAGGTTTCAGCGCCTCTGTTCATCATTCCTGACACCTGACACCTGACACCTAAAAAAAGGGCTTCGGAGCCACGGTTTGTCAATAGAAAGGCATCAGCGTTTACCAACGGTCTTGATTTCCACCCTGGTGTAATGGAATAATGGATTC
>Ga0272444_10001054_pt1 | contig 27368 bp, 18 predicted proteins | sample SSMForm13_FD_201033 | JGI IMG/M metagenome (GOLD analysis project Ga0272444, IMG submission 201033) | Marine sediment archaeal communities from Little Sippewissett salt marsh, Falmouth, MA, United States - SSM-Form-13 | ecosystem: Environmental > Aquatic > Marine > Wetlands > Sediment ...
GTCCTATATTGTCAACCTCTTTTGGCTGAGACTGAGGGTCGCCCATTAAAGGGCGGCTTAGTAAGGTAACCGCATTTGGATCGATTTGCAGTTCTTCGCGGGCATGGCCCGCTCTTACGCGTATCCATAGCTTCGTCAAGCAGGGTTTTTGTAAGAGCTGGTCATGCCTGCGATCCTTATCTGTTTCTAATCGGTTCCAAATGCGGTTGCCTTGGGCGGCTTGGATAAGATTCTTGACATTTAGAAACGCAGCGTATAGAGTAAATGCTCTTTAAATTGTGGCTGAAGCTGCGAATGTTTAATGGTATGACGACTGAGACAGGCGCGATCACAATTCGGCCCACGGCAGGGCCGGAAATAACTAAGCATCAAAATCCAAGCCAGGAAGGCCTTCGCTTGCATCGCAATGCAGCACCTTCGTGGCTTTTTTTTCGCTTTATCCAATAGTTAAAAATATCAGTATATCGAAGCCGGGAAGACTTCAATGGGAGGCGGCAGATTCTCCTGATGAAATTTTTCCGGCTTTTTTATGCACAACCGTCCGTCAAGAGAACGGCAAAATCAAAATGGGGAAGGGAAAAGGAGGAGAACACTGATGAAGAGATTGATGATCGTTTGGGTATTTTTTACGCTTGTGACGCTTTCGCTGCATCTGTTTGGAGCCGTGCGGGCCTTTTCACAGGAAACGCAGACCGAGTCCTCCCAGGAAACACTGGCCGAGTCGCTCGAAGAGATTACGGTGAAGGCCCAGCGGGTGGATATCAACCCCAACAAGACGGAGGTATTCGTCGAGGACTACACCATCGCAAGTCAGCCCGTCAACGTATTCGACCTATTGAAAGACAGGGCGATGATCGATTTTCGAGGGCAGAGCGATCTGGTGCCGGAACCGGACACATTTCAGATGCGGGGGTTTGGATCTCGCCAGTTTCTGATGGCCGTCGATGGGCTAGTCATCCAGAGAACGGGCGGATGGTGGGGGGACCACTACCTGGACTATGCCATGGTCCCGCTTTCCGCCGTTGATAGTATCGAGTTTCTCTATGGCCCCCATTCCGCGCTTTATGACGGCAAGGCGTTCGGCGGCGTTATCAATCTAAAGACCAAGAAACCGGGAGTCTATGATAAAGCGACAGTCAAAGGCGATGTTTCGGTCAGCTACAGGAGCTACAATACCCAGAGTCAGACGGTCAACGTTCAAGGCGGCGTGGACAGGTTCACTGTGGGCGTCGGCTACGAAAGATACCGAACAAACGGATATCTGAGGAACAACGCCGCCGAAAGCGATTCCGTGGCGGGGAGTTTGGGCTACAGGCTTCCATCGGAGGGGTACATGAAACTGTCCGCGACGTACAGCGACCTGACGCGCGAAATCCCATCGGCCAACGATCCGGCCAGGGACGATTACGACAGCACTTACCCCGTCGTACTGGAAAACGACGTTTCCTTCCGCTGGCGAGACCCCGACGACGACTGCAAAAGGGACTACGACGGGCATTCCATCCGCCTCGATTTCGACCAGCCCAGCCAATTGGGCACCTGGATCGTGGGTGCGTACTATACGGACGAGGAACAACACTACCATCGCAACGGCTACGATTACAGCAGCTACGACACAAACTATGTGTCATACGGGGGATTGGCCAAAAACGAATTTGAACTTTTCGACACTCACAAGATCGTGATCGGCATGGATACGGCCCACCTGTACCAAAAGTACACGGAGCAGATCGTGGAAACCTGGGCGGGATACGTTCAGGACCGGTGGGCTATCCTGCCGAGCCTGACCTGGACCGTGGGGCTGCGCTACGAAGACATCGACATCTGGTGGAATAACTGGAATGATCCGTCCAATACGAACCCGGACGGTTCCTACATGGATCCGTCGAACCCGTCGAAGCAGATCAAACGCAATTACACCGAGCTTGTACCCAAGTCTTTTCTGACTTATCAGTTGGACGGCTGGGCACGGTGGCTCAGGGATACGTCCTTGTCCTTGGGGGTCAGCAAGATATGGACGCCCCGGGACTACTGCGAGGTGTGCAGCTGGGGATCGGGCGTGGAAGTCGATCCGACCCATGGCATCGGCTACGATTTCGTGATCAACAGAAGGATTTGGAATAACATCTTCTTCAACATTGACTTCTCCCACTACGATTTCAGGGATTACGGCATATGGGCCGATGCGTCCACCGATTACTTCAAGGAGTCCATCTGGGGCCGCCGAATGATCGAGTTGGAAAAAGTTTACAAGGAAGGCATCGACCTGGAAATCAACGGGAACCTGCACGAGGATCTGTATTTTTACGCGAGCTACTCCTACAACGAGTGGAGCTACGAAGGCCCCCACAACGGTGGTCCCGAGGAGTGGGCGGACGGGAGCTTGAGCGATCGGGCCAAGCATCGTTTCAACGCAGGACTTCGATACACCCTGTTCGAAAGAACCATGCTGCTTTTAGACTATAAGTACCAGGACGATCAGGTCCAGCAGGTCATCGACATCGTGGACGACGATCCCAGCAACCTGGAAGTTCGCGATGTCGCGCTGGATAGCTACCACGTTTTCGATTTCGCCGTCGAGCAAAAGCTGTTCGACAACTGGCACGGCATCAAGACCGCCAAGCTGAAACTGTATGTCAATAACCTGTTCGACGAGGAATACTCCAACAGCAGGGGGTATCCCATGACCGACAGGACTTTCGGGGCGGCAATAAACGTCAGGTTTTAGTCGTATGACGACGCCCCCCCCAATGTTGCATAAATCGGTGTGCCGGATATTGGGAGGAAACGGACGACTAAGGCTGGCCGCTGAAACCGATGCCAAGGACAACGTCGGGGATGATTTTATCCCCGATGTTGTCCTTGGCACCTGAAAGGATTGCTTTTGGTGTTGCGATCTGTTGCTAAATATCAACATCAACCGCAACGCCAAATGTCCGATCCGTGGCCGGATATCCGCTGAGATTCTCATAGTCTTCATCAAGCAAATTATTCACATAGACCTTCAGGGTGGCATTTTCCAAGAAGCCCCATTTTGAAAACAGGGTTTGCTTAACCGCCAGGTCGAAAACGTGATAGGCATCCATGGGAATTTCCGTGAAGTCCCATTCATCCGGGCCAATCTCTTCCGCCTTTTGAACCACCTGGTCGTCCTGGTATCGATAATCAAGCAGCAGCGAGGTGTTCTGGAACAAATGATAGCGCAGGCCGGCATTGATTCTGTTTTTGGCGATATCGTCGACGACGTTTTCCCCCGCCGGTTCACCGCCCTTGTTTTCGAATTTCTGATAGGCATACCCGAGATAAAAGGTGAGATCGTCCATGAGATGGCCGCTGAGCTGCACTTCAAGACCATGCCGGGTGACTTTTTCAAGATTGATGATGTAGTCCTTGTATTCCATACCCGGTGTGACCGAATTGCCGGCACTTGGCGTGTATTTGGCGTAATCCCAGTTCCAGGCGAGATAATCCTCTATTTCATAATAGGCGTAGTTGATTTTGAGCTGGATGTCGTTGATCAGCCGCCGTGAGAAAACCACGTCGTAACCGATGCCATGTTCGGGTTCGGTCCATGCCCCGGCCGCCATTCCCCGGGGATTGAAATCCCCGAAATTGATCGGCGCGCGCCAGATGCGGCTGACGCCTACCGAAACAGATGTATTCCTCAGCCCGGCGGCCAGGTCATCCAGAGCATAGGTAAGAAATGATTTGGGCAGCCAGCCGTCGAAGCTTCTTTCGATCCATCGCGGCTGTCCCGTGATGAGCAGGTTTCCGGTACTGGAGGAAAGATTATCCGTCCACACGTCGGCATGTTCATACCGCAAGCCGGCGGTGAGGGTCAGGCGCGGGATGATCCGCCAGCGGTGCTGGGCAAAACCCGATCGGGTTTCGACCCGTTTCTGATCGTCGAAGGCGGCGGGCGACCCCTGTTTTGAGTCGTAACTGTCAAGAAACTGTTGAACCTCGGCGCCGATAATGGTTTCATGGGCATCTGAAAATTCGATCGTATCCTGCAGCTTTGCGCCACGGGTATACCAGGTGGCCTCCCAACCGGCGTCATAAATTCCCGCAATGTTTGTTCGCAAGGTCATTCGATCCCACGCTTCCTCACTGTAATAGGCATTCAGATCCCATTTACCCAGCGGTGAGGGTTGAATGTAATTCAAACGACAGGCGGTGGCCGTTTCATCCCATTCGGGCGACTGCCATTCAAAATAAGCAGATTGGCTCACCGTTGGATAGCCGCCGTCATAATCCCCTGACGCGGCGTCATTCTTCACCGGAATTTCCCGATCCGCGAGGGTATGATTGACGGTAAACGAGATGTGCCCGTCCGAAGGCAGCAGATAAGCGACACGGCCAAAGAGCGTGTCGATGTCCGCCGCGGCATGTCTCAAATAGCCGTCGGTGCTATATTTTTGATATCCCGCATCATAAACGAAATCACCAACACCGCCCATTGCGGTGATGCTGTGTTTTTGGGTGTTGTAGGATTTATAGCTGGTGGCGACATGGACACGTGGTTTGACGGTCTCGTATCTTTCAGGGGGGCGGGTGATCAGGTTGATCACCCCGCCGATGCTCTGTCCTGGATACAACGCCGAGTGCGGCCCGGGCAGGATATCGACTTTTTCAATCAAAAAGGCCGGCAGCAATGTATAGTCCACCACATGGAATGTCTGACGTCCGCCCGGTTTGTGAATGTTCGATCCGTCGATGGCGGTGACGAACCGGTTGCTGCCAAAGCCTCGCATCCAGAGGGTATCGTCACCATCTACCAGGTCTCCGGGAACCAGATCGGAGGCCCCCCTAAAATCGACGACCGCCTGATCCTTGAGGATGTCCCCGATGTTTTGCATAACCCCGACCGTCTCATAGGCATCCACATGGATGGTTGTCTTTTCCGGAGCATAATTGATTTCATGGCTCGCATCTTTACCGGTCACCACGACGTCATCAAGCTTATGGATGTCTCCTTCTCCGGCAACAACCGGGTTCGTTAAAATCAACCCAAGCAAGCACACCCCCACCACAATCTTTCTCATTCCAATCCGCTGCTTCCAACGCCACTGCATTTCGACTCTCCTCTTCTTCGAAACAAAAAGCCACGATAGCGTTTCCCCCATCTTGGGATAAACCTTCGTGGCTTTCTTGGCCCTCGCCTTTACGGCACGTTAACGAGAGCCCATTTTCGGTGGCTTCAGCCACCTTGTTGATTGCGATGCGTTATAGTAGAAAAGGAAGTCTCTTGTCTTTTGCGGCAGGCATTTTTTTTAATGCGGACTGCACAATATTAAGATAAAAATGCAGGGTCGTCACACTTCACCCGACGGATGGTTTTGGGTGTTTTACCGTAATGTTTGCGAAATGCGGTGGTGAAATTGGCCTGGCTGTTGTAGCCCACGGCAAGCGCGATTTCCGACAGGCTCATGTCTGAATCGCAAAGCAATGACCGGGCCTTGGAAAGCCTTGCGTGGCGCAGCAGGTTGAACGCGGTATCTCCATACAGGATCTTGAAACCACGGTTGAGTTTGTTGCGGTTGAGCCCCACGGTGCGGCTCAAATCGATCAGACTGGGTGGTTGATCGAGCCGGGCCAGCAGGAGGTGATAGGCCTCCTGGATCCGGTCGATATCCCGGTGCATCAAGGCCGGCGGCGCTGCGGCTTCCCGATGTCCCCATTCTGCCATCTTAAGAGCCACCAATTCGAGCGCCTTGGCCTCCAAGAAAAGCCTGCGGATGTCTCCTGTATAGGGACATTGGAAGATCTGCCTTAGAACCTGGAAGGTGTCGATACCGAAACGGGACTTTTCGAAAACCGGCTTGATGGTCGATGCGCCGCCGGGCTTCGTATCCAAGTGTTCGAGGCATCGCGGCAGCGAAGGGAACAGTGTTTTAAAGGCAGGCACACTGAAATGCAGGGAAACACCCACAATCCGCCGATCCGCGAAGATATCGATGGTTCCCTTGGTCTGGGGCAAATAGGCCAGCACGCCGTCCCCGGGGAGACGTTCCGCCACGGTCGAGGACCGCAAGCCATGGCGCATGGTGCAGCGAATCCGCTCGGAAAGGGTATAGCTGAAACTGATCGGCGCCCGGTCAATCTCATAATCGATGCGAACCCGCCGCCCGAGGGTATGATTGGCCACCATCAACCGGACACCGGGCCGGATACGGATATTCTCGCAACACAGGCTTGGATGGGAATCGCTGTCGTCGATATCCACCTCTGCGGTTTGATCGACACGATTACCGGATTCAGAAGATGGTGAGCCTCCACTATACGTTTTTACATCGATGCGCCGTCTCATTAATCCGCCTCCACCACCACTTGCAGGCCTGTTTTCATTCCATTCCGCATAAAAAAGTCATGCCTTGCGGGCGATATCGAGGTCCATTTGCCCCCAGCCGGTATGCAGCGTACGGGAACGCACGGCGTTGAATCCGGCGCCGAGCATTGCCTCGGCGATCTCCCCCTGGGCGAACGCGCGCAACGAATTGCTCATCGCCCATCCCATGGTGCAAAGTACGAAGAAATCGGGTTTGGTCCCCTCATCGGTGAGCCCTTCGGACAGGTTGATGAAGACGCCCCCAGGGTTCAACGCGGCATGGATTTTTTTCATCACCCCATCGAGGTTGTGCTGGGCGAAATTCAGGGTGGAGCTTGCCCAGATCAGATCGTAGCCGCCGCCGATGGGATCGGTGTTATAATCGCCGGCCAGCACCGTCATGCGGTTTTCCAGCCCATATTCCCGGATAAAGCGCTCGGCAACATCCACCACCGGCCGGCGATCGAAAACGACGCCCTGCATGCTGGAGTGCCGGTCCACCATGGCAAGTCCGAAAATACCCGGTCCGCCGCCCAAGTCAAGCATTTTCCGGAACGCTGGAAACTCCGGAAGATCCGCCACGAGGCGCGCCATCTGTTGGGCGACACCGGAGCGTTCATGGTTGGCCATCCAAACGGCATTTTCTGCCCACTGCGCTTCGGAATCCGCTGCCTCATTGTCAACGGTACCAGGTGATCCACCTAAAACCATTTCCGGCAGGTTGGCGAGCATCTTCTCGGTCTTGACCGCCTGCTGCAAAAATCCTTCTCCCAGGCTGGCGGGTGCCCCCTCCACAAGGAAGGTCTGGGCAATGGGTCGATTGCGATACAAACCGTTTTTCTTGTCTACCAGTTCGCACGCGGTCAGGGCGTTGAGCAGCAGCATGGTGTTTTCGGTGTGGCCCTGGATCGCCTCGGCGACTTGTTCAGCGGTTCTGGGTTCGGACAATTGGTCGAACACCTTCAACTTGATGGCGGCAACCATCAGCTTCGACCGAATCGATGCAAAACACATTCGGTACAGCGGCTCGGGACTGACATCTACATTCGGTAATGCCATGATCATTTCTCCTTTTGTTAAAACCTTACGTTTACTGTCAAGCCGAAGATTCGTGGCTCTCCGTCAAGTCCGATGCTATAAGCGCCATAGGGTGCGACGTAAGTAAGATATTCCTCGTCAAACGCATTTTTCACCCATACATAAACGTCAAAGCGATCTTGCTCATATCCCAGTTTCAGGTTCAGGGTTTCATATGCATCCTGGCGCGACGTATTGGCCGAATCACCATAAAACCGGTCGGTTCCCAAATAATCCACACGGCCGAAAAGCCCGCTCACGTGGCGGTATTGTACTCCCAGGTTGAAGGTATACCGCGGGGCATAGGGCAGTTCCTTCCCCTCATAATCCCTTTCGATCAGGGTGGTGCCGTCATCGTTCCATTCCGTGGCCTTGAAGTCGTCGAAGGTGGAGTCGGTGTAACCGAAGCCGGCAGACAGCTCCAGGCCGGTCAGCGGTTTGGCTTGCAATTGCAGCTCCACACCTTGCGAGTGAGCCTTCGCGGCGTTAGTGATGGTTGTGGTCAATGTGTCATAATCGTATTCGGTGACCTGTTTATCCTCGATATCTATGTAAAAAAGAGATAAATTAGCAACAATTCGGCCGGCATACCAAATGCTTTTGATTCCCGCTTCATAATTCCAGGTATATTCAGGATCGTATCGGAATGTCTCCTGGGTGGCGTTCAACCAGTTGAAACCGCCCACCAGGTAGCCTTTAGACGCCGACAGATACCCCATGGCATTCTTTGAAACATCATGCCTCAGGGCGATCTTCGGCAATATCTCATCGAATGTCATCTCACCGCTGCAGATCACATCCCTGGCGACCTCTTTCTGCGTTCCTTCCATCTTCTCGTGATCGAAACGCAGGCCCGCCGTCAGGTGGAGTTTTTCAAAAACGGTGTAGGTCCCCTGTCCGAACGCGGCATAGCCCGATGCGTCGATGTCGGTGATCGGATGCATGTAGGTCATCGCACTGGAAACGATGTCATACCGATAGTCGAAAGTGGTGTCCTCAACGAACCCATAAACGCCGGCCAGCCATTCAAAGGGCCCCTGGCCGGTGGAGGCGATGCGTAGTTCCTGGCTGTATTGGCGCTCCCTGATTTTGAAAATGTTTTCCTTTCTATTCGTGGCGCTGTCCCATAGATCCGAGTCATTTTGTTTGTCCAAGCTCTGGAACAAGGCGCTGGAGATGGACAAGACGTCAAACGCGGCTCCGTCGTATTTTATGCGCAAGGTCTGACTGTTTCCCTCTTGCTCCACATATTCTTCCGTATCCTTACGGACCTCGAAAGGATCCGTTGCACACGGGCCGTTGACATATCGGTAACCGCCGCCATGGTCACCGTAGCCTTGCGTATCCGCGATCAGAGCGACATCCCAGGGTATCGACGGGGTCCACCGCAACGTTGCGCGTCCATTGAGATGCTCCCAATCCATCACCTTGTCATCGCCGGTGGATATGTTTTCCGTGTATCCGTCCGACGCATCGTACCGGAATGCCACACCCAAATAGAGCTTTTCCGGGGCAATCGGTCCCTTCATGCTTGCCCCGGAACGGAAGCCGTTGTAGCTTGCATATTCCCCCGAAACTTTTGCTTCCAATTCATCGCCGGGCTGCCTGGTGACGATATTGACGACACCGGACTCGGAATTTCTTCCGTACAAGGTTCCCTGGGGGCCCTTGAGTACCTCAACCCGCTCTATATCAAAAAGGGCCACATTCTGCATGTAGTGTATCGGGTAGCTGACGTCATCCACATAAAAACCCGCCGGTGAATACGTCGAGGATTTGAAAGAGGAAATGCCTCTGATCACCAGCGCGTGTTCGACGTGGCTCTGCTTCATAAATACATTGGGAGAGAAGTCGACCAGATCCACCATGTTTCTGATCGTCGCATCCTCAAGTTGAAAATCGGAAAGAACATCCATGCTGATGGGAATCTCCTGCGGATTTTCCTCTCTTTTCTGCGCCGTGACCGTGACGGTCTCCAATTGCACTGCATTGGGTGTTTCTGAATCGATTGCATCTTGAGCGGACGCCATGGAATTATAACAAACCGACATCATAAATAAAATAAAAAGTACGTGAACGTTAACAGATTTTTTCATCATTCTCCTCTTCCGCAGCAGTAACGAAATGTTATTTTCCGGCATATACAGCCCTTATTCCCCCGAAAAGGATAATCACCCGCTTGCAATAATTCCGTCCAACAGCCAACAGCCCATGAAAATAACCGCAATGCTTAAAACACCAAGCCCAACATAGAGATAAAAATACCCTATCCAATCGCAAAAGCGTCCCATCAGTGGATTGACGGCAAACCCGAAAAGAGAAACCAGGCTGCCCAGGATGGCGTAGTCCGTGGCGGACCGATTCCCTGCGCTCAAGATCATAATCAGGCTATAGGTGAGAAAGGTGATGACCCCGGCCGTGAGTTTCTCGCCGCCCAGCATGATGCCGAATCCCATCCAGTGTGAAAAGTAGCCACGCACAATCAAGGCCGACAACGAATGCATCGCAACGGCAGCCATCCCCCCCGCCACCAGCATCCGGCGATACCCCATTTTCCCCAGCAAGGCGCCGCCCAGGATGGCTCCCAAAAGACACATGGGAGATCCGAACCATATGTTCAACCGGCCAATGGCGGCGGATTCAACCCCCTTGTCGGCGAGCATGGCCAACCGTAACTGCGCGCCCCCCTGGTCGATCAGTACCAATAGTACCGCGAGTAGTAAAAATCTGCGGTTCGCCGGCTGATTGATAAAGGCCCAGAAGCTTCTCTTGTGCCCCCCTTTTGTCGAAGTCAATGATTCAGCCGGTGTCACTGTATAGGGAGGCATCTCATGATGAAAAAAAATCGGCAGTATAACCAGCGCCTGTGTCGCCGCAATCACCCACACCGTCACCGCCCATCCCTGGTATTGATAGAGGATCAGAAAAACGCCGGCCCCCATCATGTAACCGAGAACATACCCGGCGATCTGAATGGTGTTTCCCCAGGGCCGTTCGCCGGGCAACAGGATATCGGTCGCATAGCCGTCAACGACGATATCCACCGTGGCAAAAATGAAGTTCATGACAAACACGGCAGGCAGGAGAATCTTCAAATGCTCCAAAGGGGAAACCAGGGAAAGCAGGGGCATGCCAAACAGAGAGACCGCCAGCAAGGGGACGATCCAGGATTTGCGTTTTCCCATGGCCGCCGAATAAAAACGGTCAACCACGGATGCATATAAAAACTTGAATGCCCAAGGACTGAACACCAACGCGGCAAGTCCTATGGATCCAAGGCTGACTCCCTGTTGACGCAGCAGAATCGGCAGGAGGGTCCAATTGAAACAGAGAAAAATCTTCTGTGAAATATACATGAGGAACAAAAGCCAGAGTTTATGAAGCATCCGCCGGTTAGTGTGGCAACTTGCAAGCACTGTCGTCATAGTGTTCATTGATGCACCCATTGAACAAGAAAATCCCCGACACTGACCATTCGCATCGGGGATTTCCGTTTTTATCCACCCGTATGTTTCGTATCCCCACGAGCCCGCATGGAGAAAACGACTGTTTGATCACATTGTCCGGTCTTCTGGCTTCCAGATCGTCCTACTGGCCGCGCCTTCCCACCTTGTCAAGGCAGTGGCATCCTTTCGACGTTCGTCCCTGGTTACAGCGGCGGTTCCGCGACGGATTCACACCGTCTTCCCGTATACTGCGTGGTTAAATGGACACTAAATCAGAATCGGTATCACAAGGGGCCGCAAGATGTCTTTTGGACCCGGCACTTTTTTTTATGTCCACGGCATAATCAATTTTTTACCATTGTATTCCGCATTCAAATAATCTCGAATTGAATCAAGTAGGTATATCCAAGATCCCGATAATCGATCTTTTGATAACCAAGCGAACTTAGCGATGCCTCCAGTTCATGGGGAGAAATTCGAAGATGTATCGGTGGTCCAAAAGGTTGTTCCTCTTTTTTGCATTCGATGATGGCCAAGCGGCCCGAGGGTTTCGATATCCGGTGTACTTCCCTGAAAAGCGATTTCCCGGCGACCGAAAGCCCGAAAATGTGCAGGACCGTGGACAACAGGCAACAGTCAACCGAGGCATCATCAATTGGCAACCTACCGGTAATGTCGGCGGCCAAGGCGGTTATGTTGCCCAACCCCCTGGAGGAGGCCATATCCTTCAATTCGTCAAGGTGGTATTGCCATTTGTCCAGGGCGGTGACCGCGCCCGATGGGCCGACGGCTTCCGCGGCCGCTACGGCGTAATCGCCCGGCCCACATCCCAGGTCGACGAAAATTTCGCCCGGCTTCAGTGCCAGGGCATCGAAAACAACCTTTGAATCGTGCATCCAAAAGCTGCTCGGCCCCCTGCCGGTTCCCTGGTGATGGTGGTTTTTAACAGAATGCTTGTTCATGTTCACTATGCTTGTCCTCCAGCTCGGTGATTGAATTAAAAATGAAAATCGATCATTAACGCGCCATAGGAATTATCCGTACCTGTCTTCTCCCTACCGGGTGGAACGGTCGGCAGCGAATCCTCAACCAACATATCGGTTTCATGAAGGATTGCGATCCGAATGGAAAACAGCTTATAAAAATGGTAATTGAGGCCGAGCATGCCGGCAAAGGCAAACGTCTCACGGTCAACCTCACGGTCATCATCGGTAATAATGCTGCCGTCAAAAAAGACCGAATATATCATTCCAAGAGCTTTACAACTCAAAATCAATTCCAAGCCATGAGGGGATGCAATCTCCGGTTTAGGGATAAGGGTATTCAAAAAGAAACCATAGCCGGGTGGTGCTGGGAAGATGCGAAACCCCTCCTGAATGTTCCATCCAAATCGAACGCCCAAAGCCAGATCGACGCCTGTGATTAGGTTGCCGAAATAAACCATCGGTGCTAAAAATACCTGCCCGGACCAATCGTTCGTGTAGGATTCCACATCCGCCAGGCATCGAATATACCCATAAGCGATATTCAGGATAGGTTCGGTCTTTCGCTGAGTCTCCCAGCCTTTAGGATCCTCACCAAGGCTTAAATCATCGTGAACATAGTTTTGGAAATCGGCAGCCAATGATTCAGCGCCCAATATTCCGCTGGAGACTTGAAAGCTACGAGCCGTTCGTTGGTTATAACTTTGCCAGTTCAATGAGTATGTCAATGTGCCCGCGTATGGCAAATCCCCTTCCATTGGTTTAAAATTTGTAAGGTCTCCAGGAGTAATCATATTTTGTCCAATTCCGTGGCTATAACCAACAATCGAGTTGTCATCATCCAGGCTGGGGAAATGCTTGCCCACCCACGTTAACCATTCAGGTGCCTGCAAATCTGCCCATGAGTCATAGCGAACAGTATGATATTGCAGGCTCCATCCATTGGTAAAATCGCTGTCTTTGTTCCAAACCGTATCGTTATCAATTTCAAAGCGCAGGATGCCTTTATTATAAAAGCTCTGCGTATTGAAATCGTCGGCGAAAACCGTTCTTGGGACAAGTATGAATATATAATTGGCTATCAAGGCCTTGCACACGAGTTTAAGGATAATAGAGAAACGATTCGATCCTTGTAAGGTCATTATCATTTCGGTTTCCATCAAAAGTCAGATTGAGGATCGGCTTGGAGCGAGAGGTTTCAAATTCTTTTCTCACGATATTCGGTGATATTCCCGTGTTCTCATAGTTGGAGGAAAGAGTGATGATGCCATCGATTCGCCGCAGCCCACCGGATAGTTTCGCTTGCCGGCACCTTCCAAAAGGTGCCTGAATAATATCCGAGGGTTTTGTTTGCTCGCCATGATCGAAGTACCGATAATTTCTCACCAAGGCATGGGCGAGTCCCAGCAGGATATCGGCCAAGGGGCCCCCTTCCTGTAGGTGATGGGTGATGTCGGTCTTTGCAAACACGCTGCATCGGCCGGCGATACGCGGAATGGACGCGCCTTTTGCCGCATAACGGCCGAAATCTTTCAATGCCAGGAGAAGCCGAAAGGCCTGTTCTTCCAGAAAGGCTCCGGTTCCGTCGCCACAGCTGCTGTTCATGGAAATTTGTATGCGTGATTGGTCCCGATCGCTGAAATCAGTGATATATTTCGCATTCTGCCCGCCGATCTCGATAATCGAGGCCGTATCCCGGTGCATGGATAGACTGCCTTGACCGTAGCGTATCCGACGTCGAGTCCCAAGCTATATGGTTAGTTCTTCGCTTCCATCCCCAGATCCTTCTTTTGTCAGCTAACCGTTTTTGGGAACAATCCCCCTGCCTTCGACCTGAAAATATTGCTTTCCCGCGCAGGTCAGGCACGTTCCGTTTGGCGCCGCTTTTGTCGACATGAGCTGTTCACCGCAGTTTTTGCAGATCATGCTGTCGACAATCGGCGCGTACCCGGGTAAATCTACGCGCGCCCTACCCGCCGAAAAAAGATCCTCAAAATCCTGTTTAATGAGGGTAAAGGCGGCTTCCCGGGCTGTATCCTTGAATCGCTTTTCATCTTCTTTGGTATGGACCCTGTTCTTGATCACCCTCTCCATGAGCGGATAGAACGCCGGGACCAGGCGCCCGATGGTTTCACGAAAATCGGGGCGGGCACAGACGCGCACGCCCGTATCGTTGCCTCTGATGACCAGGGTCACGGCATGCTTTCCCAAATCGCGATAGATCAATGCGTTGTTGCCAAGGGTGCACCCCGATACCGCCTGCACGCCATCGGCGAAGCAGGCATTGATTTCGACGATGGCCATGAGATTTTCCATACCATCGGAACACATCACGGCATCGCCGAGCAGGCTGAGCCCATACATGGACGCCATGACGCCGAGCGCACTGCCCGGACAATAATGGCCGTGGATCTCAGCTGTTTTTACCAGGCAACGCCTCAGATCCAATTCCACCATGGCCTCGATGAAATTCGCCCTGGGATTTTGTTCCAGGCGATCATGTGGGTTGACTTCTTCCATAAGCCGCTGCATCCATTCGGGCATCGATATTCCTTCCTGGGGATACCAACTGTTTACATAGGGCTTAATATCGATCACCGGGCTTCCATCGATTGCGTCCAGGCCGGAAACCTCCAAGATGTTGCCCTTTCTTCCACGCAGCCGCACGACGCAGGCAAGCAACGGGTTCGGCCGGGCCGGGCTACAGGTGCAGAAAAGACCGACCGCGGGTATTTCCTTTCTGCCCATGGGGTGCACCTGCTTCAATGAGCGACCTTGCTCGGTCACTTTATGCGCCCAATATAAGACGAGAAGATGGGAATATGTTTCAATGCCCTGGAGTGCATCAACCCAGTTTTCATCGACTATAATGGTTGAAATGCGTTGGTCCAATTTGCGTACTTCTTCGCGCACCTTTTCCATGCTTTTTTGCATATCGAGGCCTTCGTCTCCGGCGACCAGAAACGGTTCTTTGATTTCGTTCTTGATGATTCCCACGGGGCGAATCCCCGAAAAAAAATTGGTCACGTCTTGAGAGTCAATGTTTTCCCCTGCGGTTTCTCTGACTTTATTCATTTTACAATTCCTCTCTGTTATTCATTACAAACTATGCCGAATAGCCGCATAAACATTGGTGTTGTTTTCGAACTGACCGAAAAAGGTATGATCCGCTTCTCCGATGAAAAAATTGGCGCCGGTTTCCAGCATGATGCTGTCGGTGAGATCATAGCTGATTTTCGGGCGCAGATAGGCGTCTTTATCGCTGGGGGAGTAGTAGCCGGACAGCGACAGCGCAAGGGTCTGGTTCAACAGCAATTGGGTGAGCTGCAAGGTAATGACATGCCTGAACTCGTCCCTGGCCGGAATGCCGGACAGGCTGTCCCCATAGGCCCCATAATCCAGCAGTTGCTCCACGTAATACTGAAGACTGGCGTTAAGATCCATGGCCAGGTCCCGGGTGTAGCCCACCACATAGCGCATCTCCGAGTTGTCGATCAGCGGATCGTCTCCGCCTGAATCATCGACCGAATCATAATAGGCCAGCTCCATATTGCCGATTCCCCCGGCCACCTGCCCCCGGATGCTGGCGCCATAAACGTTCAGTCCGGGAAATATAGCCGTTCCGGACGGTGTTTGTCCGCTGGGCCGTTTCCAGAACCCCCAATACCCATACAAGGCCAGTTCATAATTGCTGATGGTCCGATACAAACGAACCGCCAGCTCGTCATCCTGAAAAAAGCGGTCGGGTTTGTCGGCGTGGAGGATGGCGTCCTGCCCGGCATGGTCGGCCGCGGCAGCATTCCAATAGGAGAGATACTCTCCGGTGATATAGCGGTCGGCGTCAAACTGCGGGGTGTATACCAGATCGATGTTGACGATCTCGTTGAACACGCCGATCTTCGCCGCATCCGAGGGTGCCTTGAGGTACTCGCTGTCGCGGCCGATGAAATACGATTGCCAGTCCTTGGGAAAAAGATCATTGAGAAAAACCAGATCCCCGGTCCCCCAGGTCAGGACCTGACGGCCGATCTTGACATCCAGAAAATCGTATGGCCGCGAGAAGAACCAGGCTTCGCGCATATCGCCTTCCCCTTTTTCGGTAACCCCGTCGGCCCATACATCGCCCTTGAATTTGAACTCCGCCCAATCCGTGAAAGTATAAAGGTCGGCCTGAAGCCTGGTCTCCATCACCGAGATGTCCTTGGCATGGGGGTCGTTCTGGGTCCGCATCCCTCCCCGCAGCTCTATGAATCCATGCACTTCCAACGGAGCAAATGAATCCAGAAAGGCGTTCATTTTTTGCCCGGCGGCGCAGACCGGGACAATGGCCAGCATTATGGTCAGGCCCAGAACGAAACAGTCTATCTTGAAAAGCCGTCTCATCGCATGGCATCCCGGGGTGGTCTTCTCAGGTAACGCTCGGAAAAAATCCTGTCGCTGATACCGGTATTGTAGGCGACATTGGAAAAAACCATCTTCGTCATACTGTCATTTCTAAGGTCTTTGGCCACGGAGATGGTGACCGTCGGATAGACCACCGGCTGGCCGTTTTTCTCAGCGTTGATGGCATCCACCTGCAAGGCTTCGATCTGCCGATAAGCGCGGTCGCCCTTTTTATAAAACTCCATTTTCATCGGGATGAAGTTCTTTTTGTCGATATACGCAATGTAGTAGACGAACTCCACGCTTTCCGGTTTTTTCGGTGTGTTTTTGACCACATAATATTTTTCACGCGTCTCGATCAATTCATGGTAGTCATCTTCAGGACTGCGTCCGGAAATATCCTCGTATAAAAAATCCGACCCCACGAAGCTGGTCCGCTTGTCGCTGGCAGCAATCCGCTTGACCAGATCCAGTCCGGGCAGGTACAGCCAGCGATCATCGTCTTTGGCAAGGTCCGCATGCTTGTGCACCATGAAAACCATTTTGCGGACATCGGCCGGCCGTTTGAAAAGGGTGTAGTATTTCTGATTCCTGTCGCTGTCATCGCTGTTTTTGCGCAGCATACTGAATTCACGCACGCGCTTGTTGCCGGCCTTGTCGATGATGGTCATCGAAACATTACCCTTGCTGTCAACCCCCTGGTATAAGGCCATGTGGTTGGCCCTGGTGACGATCGCATCGACGGTCATGGCACTGCTCGCTTGAGCGGCAAGGCAGGTTCCCCAAAGCAATCCCAGAAGAATACCGACCACTATTTTTTTCATTTTTTCCTCCTTTTAATTTCTCATTTTTTCAACGACATCACCGATCGACACACCATTGATTTCAGCAACTTGTGAAATCGACTGATCAGCCGACGCCACCTTGACGCCCTTTTGTCGAAGGTTGGCAAAGCATTGCGCAGCATCCCAGCCCATGTATTGCGCAATTCCCTTAAGCGAGGACTGTTCGGCACAGCCGTATGGCGGCGTCCCATAGGCATGGACATGACCGATTTTAACGGATCGAATCCAGTGAATGATCTGGTTCATCGGCGGCCATCCCCACAGCGTTCCCGCACAGACATAGGCTGTGACCACCACTGAACACACAAAGGGACGTGTAAGCAGGACGATTTCCCGGCGTTTGTTTTTCAGGTAAACGACAATCATCTGCCAGTTGAAATAAATGTGCAGGAACATGGCGATGACAAACAACAGACCGGTCATGATATGGATGGCGTTCCACTGGCATTTGGTCATCCCCATCAAACGCCAGTCCGAAAAATGGGCCACGTGGGTCGGCGGTCCGATATACAGAATGAGACTGGAAACAACGACAATGCATCCGGAAACAAAAAGCGTCAATGAAGCGGTCCGGCGCCAGAATTTATTCAATTTTACCGGATTGCCGATCGCTTCCCGGGCTTCGCCCGCTGGAATAATCCGGTTCTGCCGGTCCCTGTCTTTCTCACTGAAGCGGAAAAGCAGGGACTGGGCTGTTTTCATCACCGCCGGCAGGACAAAGAGGGTGACCAGGCCCGAACAGGACAGGATCATGAAAAGCATGACACCGGTGGTTTTATACGGCACCAGGGTAGCGATCAAAAGCGGCAAAAAGCCGATGGCGATGACCAGCACGTTCCTGCTGATGGCCCGGGCCGGCTCGCCGAACATGCCCGGGGCCACGGCCTTCCATGAGCCAAGTGTTTGATACGCCGCCCGGCTGCGCTCGAGAAAATGAATGGCAAAATCCACGGCCATGCCAATGGACAGGGCGCTGAGCACGGCAATGGGCAGGTCGTAGTCCTTTCCGACAAGACCGGTCATCCCGTATATCATCAGCAAGGTAATGGTCAGGGGCAGCATGCACAAGAATCCCCACAATGGTGAGCGGAACAGGTAGGTCATCATGACAAAGACAATCAAAAAGCTTCCCGCGAACGACTTTAAAAACCCCCATACCAGCCTGGCTTCCAGGACGAGATTGATGTAGTGCAGCCCGGCCCATTGATAGGTCAACGCCATTGGCGGGGTGTGGTCCTTGAAATAATCGTCGACCGCTTCTACGGTGGCCTTGGTATTCATGCTGTCGCCGGTGGGAAATTGCATCTGGATGCTGGCCGCCCTGTAATCCGGCGTGACCAGGTGCCACAGATCGTGGGGGCGGTGGCTTTGCTGATACTGCAGATAGCATTCGGAAACCCCCTGCAGTGTTTCCGGGATACGAAAATTCTCAACTTTTCCGTCAATCAACTCCTGGTTGATTTTGCGGACCACATCGGCGACCGAATTGCTTTTGCCGATCAGGCCCAGTTGCTCCAGATGCGCCTGCAGGCCGGCCATGTAGGCCAGGGTCGCCGGCTGCTTGAATGGTTTGCGTTTTTCCTTTTCAACTCCCAAAAAGGTCAGCAATTCCTGCATGGCGTCATAGCCTTGATCCGTGGCATCCTCGCTGATTTGATCACCATACGCGATCGCCTTGTCCAGGACCTCGCCCAGCCGCCCCCCTTTCCCGTTGGAGTGATGCATTTTTTCGCTCAGTATCCCGGCCATTGCCGGTGCGGCGGGATAGGCCTCGGCGATCTTATCTGCATAACGCACAAGATCATCGGCAACACGGTTGATCGCAGACGCCGTGGCCACGTCATCATCGCTGCCTTCCAGGACCAGGTAAGCCATATAGGTGCCACCAAAATGGCTGTTGAGGGCGATATCCGCCTTACGGATGGGATGGCTGAGGGCAAACCGCTTGGCATAATTGTCATTGACCTGGATCCGTGTAATCCCCCAGATCGACACCCCAATAAGAATAGCAAACACCACCAGCACCTTACCGGCATGGAAATAGGTCAGCCTGCCGATTGACGTCAGATAACGGGTCAATCGGTTCTGCTTTTCACTTTCCAGCGCACGCAGGCCAAATGAGGTCAGCTTCTCCTTTGGAATGCACATAATATAGGCCGGCACAAACACCACCGTCACCACCCAGGCAACCATGACCCCAATCCCAAGAAAAACACCGAAGACCCGGGCCGGCGGAATAGGCGCCAGGGTCAGGGAAAGAAAGCCGGCCGCCGTGGTCAGTGAGGTGTAGAGCATGGGCGTGAACAAGGTGCCCATCACTTCAGTAATGGTCTGCCGGCGTCCTTTTTCTTCGGTGTACACATCAAAAAACTCCGAAAGCACATGGACCGAATCGACCATGGCAATGGACATGAGAAAAATCGGCAACATGGAGCTTAAAATGTGAACCGGGTAGCCGCAGCCAATCATGAGTCCCATGGTGATCACGATCGATACGGTGGCGATAATCAGGGGCAGCACCACAAGCATCCACTTGCGAAAAAACAGCAACAACAACCCGCAGATAACGGCCAGGGCCAGGGGCGATGCCGTTGTCATCTGGGAGAACATCTCCACTCCGATCGCTCCTTCGGCAACAGGCAGGCCGGCAATATGATACGATTCATCTCCTCCCAGCGTGTCAATTTTATCCCGCAGCGCCTTATACACCCGATAACTGAGCAGCTTGTCGGAAAGGGGCAGGTAAATACAGATGGCTTTACCGTCGGCTGAGACCATCTGCCCTTTGAGCAGGGGATTGGACAGGGCCTTTGCCTTTATTTCCCTGGCCTTTTCACGAGTTGTCGGCGGCGTCGCCATCAACCACTGAAAAGCGATCGTACCCGGGCCTTGCTGGCTCATGTGATCCACCATGGACGGGGCAATCATGTCCACTTCGATCACCCCTGTCCATCGATCGGGGTGTTTCTCGTCCGGCCAGCGCAGCGTCCTGGCAAATTCGGTCAGCGCATGAACCCGCGTTAAGGTCGCCGAATTGAACACACCGTCCGGGTCATGTTCATTGATCACGCCCAGAACGACCACATCGCTCAGATTGAACCGTTTTTTGGTTTGATTGTGGAAAACCCGCGCCGGCTCATCTCTCTCGAGCATATTCTCCGGATCGGTGTCCAGGATCACTTTCGGGAAAAACGCTCCGGCAGTGAGCGTAACCAGGATTGTTACCAGGATCACCCATTTGGCGTGCCGGGTGGAAACGTCAACGATACTGCGCCTGATTGGTTTCATCTGCATACTCCCATATCATTTTAGTTAAGTTCCTTAACCATTAAGCCAAAAAAATTGTCATTTGTAATCAGCATTTAGCCGTTGGCTATTGGATAAAACAGCTCAACATCCTCTTTTTAATGCTAACCGCACAGCTTGAAAAAATTACTTTTCAGAGTGTTTTGAGAGCCGCTTTTCCATCACACTGCCAACCGTCTCCATCAATACCGACAGGGTTGCGATTTGGGAAATCGGAAACGCCTTCAAGCTGTTTACCAATTCGGTAAAATCCTTGCCATGAAAGTGCTCGTGGGCACGAAAGGCGCACGCCCCCAGTTCCGTTAAAGAAAGCTCGAATTCTTTGTTGCTGTGGGCGGCGGGCCGCTTGTGCAGAAACCCTCTTTTCTCAAGCTTGGCAACCAGTTGTGAGGCCGCGCTCTTGGTAATCCCAAAATGGCCTGCCACCTGAGTGACGTTGACCGCCCCCCCTTCGCCGATGGCCTGGATGGTGTGCGCCTCCCGGGTGGAAACGGTATTGTCTTCATCCACGGGAATCGGCATCGCCTCGATACGCGCATACAGGTGTGCGATGCGCAAAAGTCCTTGAACGGCATGCTTGATGAGGTCTTCCTTGGTATCCATGACCAATTAGTACAGTTTCTTAACTATTGTGTCAAGGATAAATCAGATTGCGCATTAATCTTAAACCTCTCATGTCGACCACTTTATCATGATGTCTATGACTACGATAAGCTGCATGAACTCTGGCAGGGTGACGACCGGAATATGTTCTGCATCTTCGACCTCCATGAAAACGGCCGGGATTTTGATTATTATGTCGCTGCTGAGAATGAATCCGGCATTCACGGTGACAGTTATGCCGAAATCACCCTTCCCAAAGGGCGCTATGTGCAGATCGAGTTCATGAAAAGAAACCACTCGGCTGCGGCCCACATTGTCCTGTACATTCGAATGATCTGGATCGAATTGAACGGTTATGAAACGCGCAAAGCGCCATTGTTTATCCTGTATGATAACCGGTTTCACCGCAACTACCAAAAGTTCGGATGCGCGGGCGAGAACTATTTGGGTGATCCTGTCGCCGTTTTGCATGTTCCCGTGAAATAATCGACGTTTTGCCAACGTTGCCAAAGCCGGAGAGCGACAGCACCAAAGCCCCAACACGGATGAAGCCATAATAATCAACTGTGAGTCCCCGGTAGTGCCGAATCTGGCGCTCTCTGGCTTTGGCGAAAGGGGTTAGAAGCGGTATGCCAGTGATACGCCGATGGTCAGCGGTTCGCCATCTTCAGTAATACCACGATTTACATTTTCAAAGATCCTGTACTGGCAATCAAAAAGGTTGTTGGCCCAAAGGTAGCCATCCCAGTGCTGCCCCTCCAAACCGAGCTTGAGGTTGACCCGTTCATAGGGTGAGTCCTTTAGCGTGTTGGCATCGTCAAAATAGCGCCGTCCAACACCGGACACCTCCACGCGGCCAAAACCGTTCCACTGTCCCCAAAGCGGACGCCGATATTGAAGCCCTACGTTAAAATTGTAATCCGGTACGCCAAATACGGTGTTACCCTCGTAATCGTCACCGGTAACCGGATCATTGTACTGGTCGTATTGCGCCTCCACCCATCCAAATGCGGCCGTCAAATCCAATCCCTGCCCGATGGCATATCTGGCCTCGGCCTCGACCCCGATCCGATGAGACGCCCCAGCGTTTTCAAGAAAGCTTTGATTGTATGCGTTGAAGCGTGTGATCTGCTCATCCTCAATATCCGTATAGAACCCGGCGAGGTTCAGGGTCAGGCGGTTGCTGAAAAAACTGGATTTGCTGCCAATCTCATAGACCCAGCTATACTCCTCGTCATAGGGCAGCCCGCCCACATCGGGGCTGTTGAATCCACCACTGCGGTGGGCCCGGGAAAAGGTGGCATACAGCATTTGCCCAGGGATGAAATTCCAGGCCAGGCTGAGCTTGGGCAGCCAGGCGGCAAAGTCGTTTTCCACACTCGGCTGGACGGTAGTGGTCTTGTCCCCGCCATCCGGCGTATCGTGGACGGCGGCGTCCATTTCAGCATTTTCGAACTCATACCGCAGTCCCAGGGTCAAATCGAGGGTGCTGCGGATCGGATAGGTGAATTGACCGAAACCGGCGGCACCTTCATTGAGGCCATCGGTATCGGTCAAGCGTTCGCCGGTTCCGGGACGAAACGGGTTACTGGGACTGCCCGCCATGGCCGAACGGTAATAGTTAGTCCGTTTTTTGTTCTCGTCGATATAGAAATAGTACACACCTGTCAGCCATGTTATCCCATCCTGGTTTTCGGCGGATGATAGTCGCAGTTCCTGGGAAAACGTGCGCTGCGTGATGCAATTTCTCATGCGCGCCGCATCCAGGGGACTGAAATCCGAATCGATCCAATCTTCGTTGTCGAAGTCACGGTAACCGCTGATGGCGGTCAATCGCCCCCAAGTCGTATCGACATTGGCGTTCAATGCCAGGCCCCAGTAGTCGTTTTCCGAGGTCCCGGCAAAATCGTGTGAGTAATGATAGGCATCATCCGCGGACAGTATACCGTTTTTTACATACGCGTTTCGCTCGGTTCTGCGAAATGGAAAGGCGCCGTCGTCATGCTGCTGTCCATCCAGGCTGAGCGAGATATCCCACTTGGGTGTCGGTAAAAAGCGCAGTTTCATTCTGCCTGCCGCACCATCCTGATGGCGGCCGTCTTCGCCAACACCCGGGACATCGTTTTCCATGTATCCATCACTGGCCGTCACCAAACCGGCAAGCCCGAGAGAAAGCGTGTCCGTGATAATGGGTCCCTGTGCATATCCCTTGAGCTGCCTCTCGTTGTAACTTCCCATCGATCCGCTCAGGCCGGCGGCAACGTCATTGTCTGGCGTTTTGGTGTGCACATTGATGACGCCCGCCATGGTGTTGCGCCCGTATAGCGTTCCCTGGGGCCCACGCAGCACCTCGATGCGCTCGACATCAAACAAAGGAAATGCGAACATATAAGATTTGGAGTAGTTGACGCCATCCACATAATACCCCATGCTCGGTTCGCTGTTGGGCAGGCTCTTGATGCCCCGGATATAGGTCTGGTTGTGCCAGCGGCTGCCAAAGTCGTTGAATTCCAGGTTGGGTACATGGGTGGACAATGCAGTCATATCGGTAATGCCGGAGTCCTCAATCTCCACTTTATTCAACACAGTAATGCCGTCCGGCACATCCTGTACATTTTCAATTCGTTTCTGAGCCGTAACCGTGACCGGCGCCATCTGTAAAACCGCTTCCTGCGCTTTTTCGTCATCTTCTGAGGTGTCCGTTGAAGCCATACCTTCCGCCCATGCTGCCTGTGCACCAACCGTCCAAAAAACCATTAGAACCAATGGCCAAAAGCATCTTTTTCTCGACTTGATCTTTTTTTTACCCAAACCTTGCATTGAACCCGACTCCCCTTTTGTTTGAACGGTCGCTTCATCTATGGATGGACACGTACTATCGTTTTTTGGACCACATAGGCCTTGTACCGCCCTGGTCGGTTTCCAATGGCCGATGCCCAGAACTTAAGGTCAACCACTTTTTGGAAGCCGCATGAATCAAGGATTTTGTCGATATGCGCCGGGGAATAGCAGTAAATGGAGACTTTCTTTGCATGCGAATGACGTTTCGGGTCGACATTTTTGACCCGGCTCTCACCATCATCACAATCGGCCACGACGAACGCAAAAATGCCGCCTGCTTTGAGAATTCTCGAAAGCTCACGAAAGATCGGGCTCATATCCTCGAAAAGATGCGTTACCCCCGTGCAAACCGCATGATCCATCGAATCATCTTCTAACGGATACGGGGTTTCGGACAGATCGTGCTCAACCAGATCTGCGCTGATTTGCTTGGACTGACAGACGTTTAGCATCTCCGGTGAAAAGTCGATCCCGTGGATTTTCAACCCGGCCTTTTGAAACAGTTCTGATGATACGCCCGTCCCGATCCCCACATCGAGCAGACGATCGCCCGGGCTGACGAACTTGTAGGCCAGGCCGAAAACAATGGCCGGGTCCAGCCATTTTGACGCGATCACTTTTTGATCGTATTGCCTGGCATGGTCTGCGCTGAAAATCTTTTTAATGGTATCCATGATCCTCTCCTTTGCTGTTTGAACCATCAACGTCTCCCTGCACTGCAAGGTGAGCGAATCACTGTGTACTGAATTTTTAATTTTGTTTCTGCTCCCGGCGACCCGTATTTTACTCCGACCGCCCCAAAAGCAGCGAAATAAACGAACCATGCAATGCATCAGCCGGTGTAGGTTTTTTCTCTCGTTCCCATGCTCCGCGTGGGAGCGCACACCGCTACCGCTGTTCACCTTTACGGAATAAGGGTTCCCAAGCAGAACTTGGGAACCAGTTACCAGTTAAGTTGACGGGGATGCGCGGAGCGTGGGAACCAGTCAACCGGAGTCCCATAGAAAACCGGCAAGATAATGCGTGCAAAACTGGAAGTGGGGTTTGAGGAATTATCGAAGGAAGGCTATGAGCACTGGTTCTCAGATCGACGCGAGCTGCCAGGATTGCAATTCAGGCACATGGCAATCCAGGACCGATTTTCGGTAATGCTTCGGCAACACACCGAACCGCTTCTTGTAGGCCTTGGTAAACTGGCTGACATTGGTGTAGCCGACCTCCCAGGCCACCTGGCTGACATTCATCTCGGTTTGATCAAAAAGCTGTCGGGCTTTTTGCATTTTGTATTCCCGCAAGTATCCGAACACACTGCTGCCGTGTAGTTCTCGAAAACCAATCTGCAGTTTGTTACGGCTCAGGCAGAAAAAGTTGGCGAGCGTGGTCAAGGTGGGGGGTGCCGCCAGATCACGCACTAAGAACTCTCGCGCTGCATGGATGCGTTTTTTCTCGTTGGAGCTTAAAAGCGCTCTCTTTTTCCGACTCGCCTCCTGGGACATCAACCGGCCTATTTGAAGGGAAATCAATTCCAGCGCCTTGGCTTCAAGATATAGATATTGCGGCCTACCATGGTACCGACCATTAAATACATCCAGAGCCGTGGCCTGCATCAACGGATCCATGGTGCGTTTTGACATAAAATCGCGATTGATCGTTCCCTCGACAATCAAACGGAAGTTCGGCGGTATGGCGCCGATATCCACGCCCAGCATGCGGTTCAGCCGCTCCGGGGTAACATGCACGTGTAACACCTTAAGTGGCCTGCCATTGCGCATCTGCATAACACCATCGCGGCCCGGAAAATAACCGATTCCGGCCGTACCGGCCGTTGCAGCAACCTGCCCGCCCATGACATCGGTCTTCAGCTTGTGGTTGAGCTGACCACCGATAATAAACCCGAAATCGATCATGGCCGGTTGCTTGTGGTAACACAGCGTGCTTGCAGACTGGGGAGCCAATTCCAGCCTGCTGAGCCACAACCCATCATGCAAATCGACCTGTTGCCATGCTGCAGTGACGTCACCGTTTCCGCCGGAGCCGTTTTGGGTAGATGGGTGGATATCATAAAGGCGTTTTTCCCTTTTTATCTCCTTGACACACTGAAGCATTGCTCATCCTTTCTGCATTAGGGCTTTTCCTGCAGAGTCTCTATCGACAATAAAAAAGGCGCACCAGATAAAAACGCTGCCACGCCTTCACTTCTATAGGCGTCAAATGTCGACCGCATGCCGCAAGACCACTCTCATACTATTAGATGTTACGATCTTAAATATAAAATCCTAATAGATTTTCCTACAGGCGCTGTCAACCATTTTGTGCTGATCCGCATAGCCACATCTCAACCGGTAAAGCCTGCGCACCTTGGGGGGTCACTTGCTTTGTGTGATTCTTATAGGACTGATAGGCAAAATGAGAATATAAATCTTGATCATCGAGTGACATCTGGAATGTCTTTCACTGCTGCCAGCAGGTATCGCGGGCATCACCGGAATAAAATTTCAAATCAGCCCATCTCACCTTAAAGTTGTATTTATTGGCACTGGCAAAGGGACCAAATAAAAATTTACCGATTTTTAAGCTTTTATTCCAGCCAGCTGCTCGAAACATAAGGTTGTTGGCCTTGATTGTCTGTGTAAACGTAGAATCATCTTCCCGCTTGACATGCAGAGTAGCGACGCCATCAAATTTGCCGGGGGTATTGAGCCTAACGTAATACACAAAGGTCGCCCATTCATTATGTTCAATCGGATATTCAACGGCATTTGCAGTGGGAAGGAGCGTCCAACCCGATTGTGCACTTTTCGAATTCCCGCAGTAATCACCACTGCAAAAACGCCGCACCCTTTCCTGCTGCTGATAATCCTGCTGACAACCACCCACGGACCGGTCTTCAGAAACCCCATAGAGATTGGTATTCCCCTGGGGACAAGCCATACTCACAGTATCCTGAAAGGCAAGCACCCAGGAGCCAAGTGGTAAATCCTGACTCTTTGACGGGTCAAAATAGAGCGTTCCCCGGCTTTGTTGCGGAAGCGTACCATCATCACTTTCAGGCAAGGCATACATACCGTGGATGATTTGCTTGCCAAGCACATCACGGCCTATCACTTTTTCTTTGAAGATAACCGTAAACTCATCCAAGGCTTCCGGAAAATAAAAATACGCGCCCATCGCTCCACTTACAGCACGACCATTTCCGTCAACAAATTCACTTTGACCAACATCCCTGCCAAGATGCTGATCATAGGCCATGGTAATGCACGAGGTGGGACGAGACCAGCCACGCGCCTTGAGATCAAAATCTAAAAAGGGTTCATCTATAAGAAGAGCAGACCCTGCATTTTCGGATTCGTATGCGCCTGCAAATTCAGCCAGGCCATCCGAATCAAAATAGGCCGCAAAATCAGATAGATCAGCGCCATCGACATCGCCGTCGGGCTCAATTTCCGCGCAACAGGGGGTGGTAGACGCTGTTTCCTGCCACTCCTGGACACTCATCTGTGCAAACGACGTACCCATCGAAAACAAAACACACACAACGACCATCCATGTTTTATAC
>Ga0272444_10001056_pt1 | contig 27357 bp, 18 predicted proteins | sample SSMForm13_FD_201033 | JGI IMG/M metagenome (GOLD analysis project Ga0272444, IMG submission 201033) | Marine sediment archaeal communities from Little Sippewissett salt marsh, Falmouth, MA, United States - SSM-Form-13 | ecosystem: Environmental > Aquatic > Marine > Wetlands > Sediment ...
GTCCCAGTGCGATGCCGCCGTGCGGCGGGGCGCCGAACTTCAGGGCGTCCAGCAGGAAACCGAACTTCTGCCGGGCCTCGGCCTCCGGGATGCCCAACAGGCGAAACACCCGGCTCTGAACGTCTGTCCGGTGAATCCGGATGCTGCCGCCGCCCAGCTCCGTCCCGTTGAGGACAATGTCGTAGGCCTTGGCGCGGCAGGCCAGGGGGTCCGACTCCAGCCGGTCCAGGTCTTCGTCCTTTGGGGCCGTGAACGGGTGGTGGATCGACACGTGGCGGTCGGCCTCCGCGTCGTGCTCGAACATCGGGAAGTCGACCACCCAGGTGAGGGCGAACGCCTTGTCGTCGATCAGGCCCATCCTGCGGCCAAGGTGAACCCGCAGGGCGCTCATGCACCTGAACACCACGCCCGGCTGGTCGGCGACGAACATCAACAGGTCGCCCGGCTGGGCCCCGAAGGTCTCGGTCACGGCCCGCTGCTGGCCCTCGCTGAAGAACTTGGCGGACCCCAGGGCGAATCCCGATGCCTCGACCTTGGTCCAGGCCAGCCCCTTGGCCCCCATGCCGGTGACGAATTCGGTCAACTCGTCGATGTCCTTGCGAGTCAGCGTGCCGCCGCCCTCCAGGCACAGGCCCCGCACCGTCCCTCCGGAGGCGATCGTCTGGGTGAAAACGCGGAACTCCGTTTCCCCGGCGACGTCCGTGATGTCCCGGAGGAACATCCCGAACCGGGTGTCCGGGGCGTCGGTGCCGTAACGGGCCATGGCCTCGTCGTAGGTCATCCGGGGGATGGGCAGCGAGACGTCCACGCCGTGAATCGCCTTCAGCACGTGAGCCAGCATCCGCTCCGTGCTGTCGATCACGTCCTCGGCCGTCACGAACGCCATCTCCACGTCGAGCTGCGTGAACTCCGGCTGGCGGTCGGCTCGCAGGTCCTCGTCGCGCATGCACCGGGCAATCTGGTAGTAGCGGTCCAGGCCGGAGATCATCAGGATCTGCTTGAACAGTTGCGGCGACTGCGGCAGGGCGAAGAACATACCGGGGTTCACGCGCGAGGGCACCAGGAAGTCGCGGGCTCCCTCGGGTGTGCTCTTGGTGAGGAACGGCGTCTCGACGTCGATGAACCCCTCGCCCTCGTAGAACTCGCGGATGGCGTGAACGATCTGCGACCGTGTTATCAGCGCCTGCTGCATGTCGGGGCGCCGCAGGTCCAGGTAGCGGTACTTCAGGCGGAGGTCTTCCCCGGTATCGGTGCCCGCGGCAATCTCAAAGGGCGGGGTGTCCGACTGGCTGAGCACGGTCATCCCGGTGACCTCGACCTCCACCTCGCCGGTGTCCATCTTGGGGTTGACCATGCCCTCAGGGCGCGGCCTGACGCGTCCGGCCACTCGGAGCGTCCATTCGCCCCGGGCCCGCTCGGCCAGGTCGTGGGCCTCGGGAGCGATGCTGGGGTCGAACGCGCACTGCGTCAGCCCCCAGCGGTCCCGGAGGTCGATGAAAATGAGCCCGCCGTGGTCGCGGTGGTTGGCCACCCAGCCGCACAGGGCGACCTCGGTACCGACGTCCGGGGCCCTCAATTCACCGCAGGTGTGCGTACGAAGTGTCGTTTTCAGCGGCAAGGAAACCTCTCCTACAGTTGCCTGTCGGGACACGGCCTGCCTGCCGTCGGCAGGGTCGCGGCCGTGCTCGCATCAAGTCTGCCCGAGTTCACGGGGTGGCAGATGGGGCATTCTGGCCTGCGGCGCGGAGAATGTCAAGCAGACTCCGCTCGTCGAAGTGGCGGAACAGGGCGGGGTCGATCTCGTCCCGGATGAAGTGCACGACCGTCGGCACGAGAGCCAGGGTGCGGGCGTACCGGATGCGGCCGCCCTGCGGCAGGCCGCCGCCCGCGAAGACCAGCGGCACCACCGTCTCGTCGCGCGACAGGCCGCCGTGGCCCGACTTGTTGGTCCGGCCGAAGTCCCAGCCGGGTCTGGCGAACAGGCACAGGTCGCCCGCGCGCGGCGAATCAAACATCTCCGGGAGCTGGCTGACAACGTCGGGATACTCGGTGTCGATGGTCGCGGCGAGCCACGCGTCGGCGGTGTGGAACTCGCCCCCGCTAAGCTGTGCCGCCGCCGGATGGTCGCCGTAGCCCAGCGGGTCGGCCCCCGCAGCAACGCGGTACGAGTAGACCTTGCCGCGCCCGTCGGTCCTGCGGGTGATCACCGCGTGGCCCTTGCGGGTCTGGAGCCGCACGCGGGTTTTCGGCAGTCCCCGGTCGCTGTGCGCGAAGAACTCGACGCCCGGCAACATCAGCAGCGTGCCGACCGTGTCCTTGAACGTGACCTCGTGAATCCGGCCCTGGCCGGGGGGGCGTGTCGTCTGCGCGTGTGCGTGGTACAGGTCGGCCGACAACTTTGCGATTTCCTCGAGCGTCGGCCGGTAGGCCCACGACCGACCGGGAATGCGGAAATGGATCTTCGCGAAGCGTTCCGAGTCCACGACCACCACGGCGTGGTAGTCCTTCAGCTTGGCGAATCGTTGCTGGTAGTGGCCCCACTGTTCGTTGAGGGGCTTCGTCCAGACCTTGAGCCGGTCGTCGCGGAGCGCCCCCACGACGTCGCAGTGCCGCGACGCGTCGGCCATCCCGTGGTCCGTGACCAGCACCAGGAGCACGCGGTCGAGGAATCCCTCCTTCTCGAACGCCTTGCAGGCGTCGCCGACCTCGGCGTCGAACACCCTGATCAGCTCGCGGTACGTGTCGCTGCCGTGTCCGTACAGATGCGCCGCTTCGTCGGTCGCGGGGTAGTAGAGCGTGATGAGGTCCGGCCAGCGCTGGTCCTCGTTGGCCTCCCACACGGTGTTCTGGAGCCGCGCAGTGGTGGACATCGACACGTTGCGGAACATCTTGAAGAACCACGCCGGGCCGATGCGCATCCAGTTCTCGTAGAACCGCGTGCAGCCGCGATTGATCTGCGTCACCATGACCACGCTCTTCTCACGGTCCAGGAGCTCGTAGACGGTCGGCACCCGGATGTCGTCGTTGACCAGGCTCATCGTCCCGATGGTCACGTAGTCCTGGCACTCAAGGTGCAGGGGGTCGAACCACTTGTTACCCAGGACGCCGTGGTGGCCGGGGTAGCGGCCCGTGGCGTAGCTGGTGATGTCGGCGAACGTCACCGTCGGCAGGCATCCCACGGCCTTGTCCACCGACACGCCGCGATCGACCAGGTAGTGCTTGATGTGCGGCAACTCGCCTGCGGCAAGCATCTCTTCGAACGTGGCCTTGTGCAGGCCGTCGATGAGAAAGATGACGACCGGCCGCTCGGGGATCGCCACGTCGTCGTCGAGGTCAAAGAGGAGCGTCGTCGGCTTGCCCCAGGCCGGCTCGCGGCCGAGGTTCCTGATGCACCCACCCGTGGTGAACATCGACAGGAGGACGATCGCCACGGCCGCCAAGACGCGCGTTCTGAAATGGGGCATTCTATTCACCTCCATGGACGCAGCGTCCAAGTGTCGAGGGATTATACAGCGCGCAAGGGGCATGGCCAAATGACATCTCGATTGAAGCGACAGCTAGGGCAGGGCGTTGCCGAGGCGGCGCCGGATGGCCAGCAGGTCGTCGCCGGTGACGGCACCTGAAGTGGTCACGTCCCAGCGGCACGTGCCCGGACCGAGCGGCTGCCCGGCGGCAGCGCGGGCGGCCAGGATGTCGGCCGCAGTCACCGCGCCCGAGCCGTCCACGTCGCCCGCGAGCGTCCGCAGTGTGATGTCCAGGTCGCCGGTCACCGGCTGGCCGTCGGCGCCCTGGACCGAGCCGGCCACCGTCAGGGTATACACGTCGCGGTCGGTCAGTGGACCGTCGAACGCCACGATCATCACCGTCTGCGTGATGTCGAGCGACACCGTGTGCCCCGGCAGCAGGCCGGGATTGCTCATCGCCTCCACGGCAACAGCAGCACCATTCACCGTGGCCGGGTCGAGAGGCTGGTCGAACGTGATTCGCACCCTCCGCAGGCCGTCGATGCGCGGTTCCACATAGCTGTCAACTGCCGGGGCCGCATACGGTCCTGCTGCGCTGTGGTCGGTGGCAACCTCCCAGGCGGCAACTCGCGCTGCTTGGGGCAGCGGAATGCGATACAGGTGCACGGCGTAGGGGCTGAAGGTGTCCTGGAACGCGCCGCCCGCGACGGGTACGGTCCGGTCCTCGCCGATGACCTCGGCCTCGGCACTGCCCGGGAAGTCGGCCAGCTGGAACGTGGCGGTCGTTGCCCCGTCGCGCATGCCGACGGCGAACAGGTACGCGTCCTCGTCGTGGTGCTTGACCATGATGTCCACGGGCACCTCGGGGCTGCTGCTCTGGACCGCCGCGCCGTCCACGACCGTAGGGCTGTTGAGCACGGGGGCGAGCGAGCGGATGCGCCAGTTGATCGCGCTGACCGCGGCCGTCATCTCGGCGTCCTGGAGGAGCCCCGGCTCGATAAAGGGGTCGATCTGGTGGACGAAGTAGAGGATGCCCATCGACCCGTGGATAATCGACATCCAGACCTCGGCCTTGACCTGCGTGGGCGTGGCCTTGCCGTCGCCGTGGATGTCGGTGCACTCGACGAAGTTCCAGACCGTCTGCGTCTCGTTGTCCGACCAACTGATGAGGCGGTCGACACCGAAGGCCACGAGCCAGATCTTATCCTTGACCTCGGCGCGGCTCGACGCGCAGGGGTAGATGTCGAACGAGGCGATGTCGCACCCCGGGCCGTATGGCGGCTCGGCGTCCGGGTCACCCACGATGTAGAGCGGGTAGTCCTCCGGGTGGTTCGTTCGCACGCCGCGGCCCACCCAGCCGTCCCAGGCGACGCCCTGGCCGAAGTTCAGGAACACCGGCCGGGTGTCGTCGGCCGCGACCATGGTCTGGTACCGTGCGGCGATGACCGACGGGAGGATGGGTGGATCGTAACCGCCACCCGAAGCCGCCTGGGCGTTGTCCGGCTCGTCCTGCTGGGCCCAGCCGACGATGACGTCGCGGTTCGGCGACGTCAGGCCCACCGTGTTCTGCGAGCAGATGCACTGCATCCCCGCGGTCTTCAGGTTGGCCAACTGGCTCTCGGTCGGTCCCCGCCACAGGCCCACGTAGAGGTTGACCCCAATGGCCTGGTACTGGGCGACGCGGCTGGGCGACGTGCTCTGGAGCCACACGCCGATCGGGAAGTACCCCGGGTCGGTCGACGGGCCGTTGTCCCACCGGGCGTACGGGCTCTGCGCCTGCAGGTGCGCCTGGCCTGTAAGGAGGGTCGCACACAGGACGGCGGCCCGCAAGACCGTGGAGTCTATACGCTTCGGTGACCTCACGTTGTGTTACCTTTCCCCTTAGGGCCCCGGAGCGGGGCTGGTCGGGTGGCCCGGACTGCTATCTAATCATACAGCGCCGTCCGGTCGCGGGCAAGTCGATCAGGCGAAACGCAACCTTGCCCGGGGAAAGAGGTTGAACAAATGGCCAGGCCCGGGTACAGTCGAATGGCATCTCCCGTGAAGCAGGTCGCAAGCCGAGTCAGGAAGGAGTCCAATCATGGTCGACGTAAAGGTCTGTAGCAAGTGTGGCGTGAGTATTCCCGGACAAGCTATCATCGACGGCCAGGCCAAGCTGCTGAACGGCCAACTGATGTGCGCCGAGTGTGCCGGCAAGGCCGAATCTGCCATTGCCGTCCAGGCCGCGCAGGCCCCGGCCGCCGCTGGCCAGCCCACCGGCTCAGCGGCAGGCGGCGGAGATGAAACGCCGGTGAAGCTTGACGAAGCCGAGGAGCCCGGCGGTGAAGAGATCACCATCTTTGGCGGCGGCGTCACCCACGGCCGAAAGGAAGTCGCCTTCAAGCGCGAGCCCGCGATGACGGGCCAGGGGGCCATTCGGGTTCGAACGTACGACTCCAAGCTGAGCCGGCCCGCGTTCCAGGTCATGGACGAGCAGATCAACCAGTGGCTCGACGAAAGCGGCTACGAGGTCAAGCAAGTGACCGCGTGCATCGGCGACATCCACGGCAAGACCACCATCGAGCCGCACCTGATCATCAACATCTGGTACTAGGCTCTGTTTGGAAACGCCGGCGTCGGGGCCGAGGTCGAGCGAAGAGTCGCCTGGCAAGGAAGCCGAAGCAGGCGATTTGGGATGAAAACCGGCGATGCAGGCTGACGCCGCCAGGCGGCCATGCAGCCGATCGAAGCCAGTTCGGGGTTTTCAAACAGAGCCTGAAGAGCTTGGTCGATCCCTCCGCCGAATCAGCGGCCTTCCTCACAGGGGCGTAGCGGCCCGGACGCCGCCGCCCGGGAGCGGGAGCTTGAGAGTGTTCGTCTTGGTCATTCTGGCTGCGGGGCTCGTCGCCGGCGCGCCGCTTCGAGCGGACGACCGTGTCGCACCGCAGGCTACGCCGCTCATCATTGTTGACCGCGAGGCGAGCCCGTCGGAGCGGTTTGCCGCAGAGGAACTTCGCGATTACCTCAAGCAGATGACGGGCGCCGCGCCCGAGATCAGCCACGCCTGGGACATCCCCGAGGACCGGCGACTGGTCTTCCTCCTGGGCCGTAAGGCGGCCGGCTTCATTGTCACCAAGGGCGTGGATATCGACGGGCTGGGCACCGAGGGGTACCAGATCCGCGTGGCCAAGGTAGGCGACACGGGTGGCGCGGACGCGGGCGCCACGAGAGTCTTTATCTTCGGCGGCCAGAAACGCGGCACGCTGTACGGCGTCTACACGCTGCTGGAGAAACTCGGCGTGCGGTGGTGGACACCGAGCGAAACGCACGTCCCGAAGCGCGACGCGATCACCCTCAAGCAAATGGACCTCCGCGAGGTGCCGCGACTGGCGTACCGCGACATCATGTATCGCACGATGCATGGCGAGACCGGCCACCTCTGGATGGCCCGCAACAAGCTGAACGGCATGGTCTGGAAGGACGCCCCGGAGGACATCGGCGGCCGGTACCGTTTCGGCGGAAAGATGCTGGCCCATACGCTGATGGACCTGTTGAAGAAGCACAAGGTCGAGATCACACCCGAGATGATGTCCATGAACGCCAAGGGCCACCGGGCCAAGCCGGGCAGCCGTCGCGATCAGTTCTGCTTCACCAACCAGGCGGCCATCGAGGCGATGACCCGCGTTGTCGTCGCCGAGTACAAGGCCGCTCCGGACATCCAGTTCGTGATGATCGGGCAGGAGGACGGCTACAACTACTGCCGGTGCCCCGAGTGCCAGGCCATCGCCAAACGCGAGGAGTCGCAATCGGGGCCCGTCATCCACTTCGCCAACGCTGTCGCCGAGGCCGCGGAGAAAGTGGTCCCCGGCGCCGCGGTCGCGGTGAACGCCTACGTGTGGTCGCGCACGCCGCCGAAGCATCTGCGGCCGCGCCCCAATGTCTACGTGGTCCTGGCATCCTACGAATGCGACTTCGGTCATCCGCTGGCCACGTCAGTGTCGAAGCCCAACGTCGACTTCCGCCGCGACCTCGAACGGTGGGACGCCATGACCTCGCGGCTCTACGTGTGGGACTATGTGGTCAACTTTCTTCATTACCTCATGCCGCAGCCCAACCTGGACGTTATGGCGCCGAACCTGGACTACTACGCGGACCACGGCGTGGTGGGCGTGATGGAGCAGGGGGCCTGGAACGCCTTCGCAGCGGAGTTTGCGCCGCTGAGGCAGTGGGTGCTGGCCAAGGCCCTGTGGAATCCCGGTGCCGACAACCGCAAGCTCGTCGAGGAGTTTTGCCGCGGCTACTACGGCCCGGCCGGGCCCGCTGTGCTGGACTACATCGACGTAACGCACCGCTTCGTGCGCGAGCACCCCGACTGGATCCAGGGCATCTACCGCCACACCAACTCACCGCACATCGCCCCGGCCATCATCGCCGAGGCCGAGGCCGTCATGCGCAAGGCCGACGCCGCCGCGAGCGACAGCGGCGACGAGACCGTCCAGCGCCGCGTGCGCCACGCCCACATGCCCGTGTGGTACGTCCTGCTCAAGATGGGCCCCGGGTCGCCCATGTGGCGGGCCGTCAAGGCGAAGGTCGGCAAGCTCGACCCGTCGGACGTCGCGCGGAGCTTCTGCCGCGTCGTCGCCGACTACAAGATGAACGAGCTCTACGAGGGCGGGCCCGGCAAGGCGTTCTTCGAGTGGGCCGCCGACTACGGCCGCCAGTGCGCCGACGGACGCATCCCCGCGCCGGAGGAACTCACCGGCGCCGACTGGGCGACCGTCCGCCTCATCCAGGGCTGCCAGATGGATCGCGGCGCCGCATGGTACGTGCGCAGCGACGGCGCGAGCGACGGCTGGGCCATCCGCCCCGCGCGCGGCAAACAGGTGCTCCACTATCTGAGCGACACGAACGATTTCACCCCGGGCACGGCCTACGTGGCCCACGTTCGCGCCAGGGCCGAGGGTGTCGCCGACCAGGCCGGAGGTGACCTCTGGACCGTCGGCGTCGGCAACGCCTGCACGCTGACACTCACGGCCGACCAGCTCCGCGATGGCAAGTGGCACACCTTCCAGATCGGCCGCGTCAAACCTCAGGGCATCGGCACCGCCGTCTGGAGCCGGCTTTTGTGGAAACAGCGAGACGCCGTCAAGCACGTGGACATCGACTGCGTGTGGCTCCAGCGCGCCGAATGACCGGCAGCGGACGTGAGGACTGATGACTATGGCTGACCAGATTCCGATCTCGTTCATCGTTGACGATCCACCGATCAACACGACCTACTGGATTCGCCGGCAGGCCGAGGAACTGGGCATCGCCCGCGAGGCGCGCGGGGAGTTCGGCACGTTCGTCGCCGACTGGCGCCGCCAGGAGCCTGCGAAGATCGTCCCGAACGACTTCTGGCGCCAGTTCGCCCGGTGGGCCGCCGACGCCGGGGTGCGCGGGAAGTTCTCCTTCCTGCCATGCCCGGCCGGACTCGGGTACGTCGATGACCAGGTGGAAGGATTCTCAGACGCCGAGCTGTCGGAACTGCTGGGTATCGTGCGCGAGGAGATCGCCCCGCGATTCGACATCACGCCGGAATTCATGACGCATACCATGGCCTGGGACGTGGCCGGCCGGCGGCTGCTCCCCGTAACCGAATGGGAGTGGGCCGATGCGCAGACTGAAGAGACGCTGACCGACTACCTGGCCGAATCGCTGCGCGTCCTGAAGAATGCAGGCGTCCGGGCCACGGGGATCACGCAACCCTGCAGCCGGCGCGGCGACGAGATGGTCCTGGCCCGGTCGATCCTGGCGGCGATGAAGCGGGTGTGCGGCATCGGCCGCACGTTCTACTTCCTCCACGCCGACGGCAAGTCGCTCCCCGCGCCGTCGAAGGTGATGATCGGCGACGCCGCGAGCGACGAGTGGGTGGTGAGCATCGTGAGCGGCGTCCGGGCCGACGAGCCGTTCTGGGCCTCACTCTACGGCGAGGGCGACGTCGAAGAGATGGCCGAGTACTTCATCTCGGCCGACGGCAAGCGCGGGCGGCTGGTGGACCTGCTCGAGGCCGGCGGCCCCGTCGTCTTCCACGCCCATTCCCAGACGCTCTACTCCAACGGCACGCGCAAGGGCCTGCGTTCGCTCCAGCTCGTGGCCGATCGCATCAACCGTTACCTGGACGACCGCGCCCGGTGGATGACCTGCGCCGACGTGGCCGCCTGGACGGTGATGCAGGCCGGCTGATGTCAGCCGAGTAATGGACGACAGGCGCAGCAGGCTTGACAGGCCGAACGTGCGGCCGTACAGTCTCTGCTCCCATTCGGCAGCAGCACTGGTCTGGAATGTGTTCTACACCACGGAAGGAGGAACGCCCTGTGATTCCCGAGGAAGTCAAAGCCCTGTTCGCAGGCGGCAAGGTGATCTGGCTGGCCACGGTGGACGCCGCTGGCGTGCCCAACGTGGCCCCGATGCTCCAGTACTGGTGGGCCGACGACAAGACGATGCTCATCGGCGACTACTTCATGAAGGCGACCAAGGCCAACGTCGAGGCCGTCGGCAAGCTGTGCATCGCCGCAAACGATTCGGAAGCGAAGGCCTCGTTCAAGCTCAAGGGCTCGGCGCGCGTCGAAACCTCCGGGCCGATGTACGACCGGGCCATGGCCGAGCGGAAGAAGGTCAAGGCCGACGCCCCCAAGTTCAAGAGCGTCGTGGTCTTCACGGTCGAGGAGGTCTACGATCTGCGGGCGGGCGAAAACGCCGGGGCCCTCATGGCAAAGGTCTGACGCCGTTGCCGAACTTCCCTGTTCACCGGGGCGGCCATGCCGGTCCGTGCGCAATCAGGCGCTTTCGTCGGCGTGGGCGGTGAACGCCTCGCGCACCTGGAGCAGGGCATCGACGAACGTCTGCGACAGGCGGTCGCGCGGCCGGGGGATACGAACCGGGATGTCGGCCACCGTGCGGGCGAAGGTCATCACCACCACGCGGTCGGCCAGGAACACCGCTTCCTCGATGCTGTGGGTGACGAAGAGGATAGTCTGCCCGTCGCCGCCGGCCCAGAGGTCCAGCAACTCCCGCTGGAGGTCGTGTCGCGTGGGCTCGTCGAGGCTGGCGAACGGTTCGTCCATCAGCAGGACCCTCGGGTCGGCACACAGGGCCCGGGCCAGGCCCACGCGCTGCCGCATCCCTCCCGAAAGCTCGTGTGCATAGCTCCTCTCGACGGCTGCGGGCAGGTGGACGCGGCGGAGCATGTCTCTGGCTCGCCTGCCGCGCCGGCGCTGGGAGACGCCGCGGATTTCCAGTCCCAGGGCCACGTTTTCCAGGACGCGCCGCCAGGGCAGCAGGTCGCCCTCCTGGCTGACCAGGGCGATGCCGTCGGGCGGCCCGGTGACCGGTTGGCCTTCGACCAGCACCCGTCCCCGGGTCGGCGATTCGATCCCCGCCGCGAGCCGCAGCAACGTCGTCTTGCCGCACCCTGACGGCCCGACCACACACGTCAACTGCCCGGAGGCGCACGAGAGGCTGAGGTCGCGCAGCGCCCAGACGTCACCGCGCGCCGGTGTGGTATAGCACTTGCTGATGCTCTCGAACCGGATGGTGTCGTTCATGGCGTCCAGGGCTACCGCTCCTTGACCTGCCAGCGTCCGGCGCGGAGGGCAGCCAGGCGGAGCAGGCCGTCCAGGGCCAGGCCGATGGCCCCGATGACGATGATGCTGGCGAAGGCATACTCGTACGAGGCCTGCTCGTGGGCCGTGGTGATCATGTAGCCCAGTCCGCCGCGCGTGCCGGGAAAGATCTCGGCGACGATAATGACTCGCCAGGCGATGCCGCCGCCGACGCGCAGGCCGGTCATGATCGACGGGGCGGCGCTCGGGAGCACGACTTTCGTGAGGACCTGTCGGCCCGAGGCGCCGAGCACGCGGGCCGCCTCGATGTGGGCGTCGCGTACGCCGGCAGCCCCGGCCGCGGTGTTCAGCACGATGGGGAAGAACGAGCCGAGCCAGATCACGGCAATGATGGCAAACCGGATCTGGTCGAGCAGGCCCCAGCGCCATGCCTCGTCGCCGCACAGGGCCGTCGCCGGGCTCGACAGGCCGAAGACGATGATCGCCACGGGCATCCAGGCCACCGGGCTGATGACCATGGCACCGGCCACGGTGGGCGACAGGAGGTGCATCGCCGTGCGGCACCGGCCGACCAGCAGGCCCACCGGAATGGCCGTCAGCGCCGCCAGGGCGAAGCCGCAGGCCACCCGGAGGATGCTCACCAGGGCCCCGCCGGCCAGCGAGGTGGCGTCGAGCGACGGCGGCTCGCGGAAGGGGTGGGCCAGCACGCCCACGACCGACGCGACCGACGGGACCACCACGCTCCGCGCGGAGGCCAGGTGCCAGACGAGGAGAACCGCCAGGGGCACGATGGCCCCCAGGGCGACCCTGATAGTGAGGCGGTTGGGTTTCATGGGCGTTTCAACAGCCCCTTCTGCCGCAGTTCATCGGCTGCCTGACGGCACAGGTCGAGCGACAGCATGTCGCTGACAAACTCATCGGGTGTCGCCTCGGCGTACCTGCCTTTGAAGAGCTTGATCTCACGGGTCATCTCGGCCCAGGTTTTCATGCCGGCAAGCCAACTGGCCGTGGGCTCGTTGACGTACCGGATGGTGGGCACCGACGCCCGCTCCACGTCCTTGCTGTATTTTGTCCATCGCGACGCGCAGTCGATGGCCAGGTCCTGGTCGGCGTTGATCAGCTCGGACGACAGAATGAGCACCTTGAGCAGAGCCTTGACGGCCTCGGGGTGCTCGGCCAGGGTCGCCTCGGTGGCGGACACGCAGCAGCAGGGATGGTCGACCCACTTGCCTTTGGGAGGCAGATCGCGGAGTTGGGCGACCACCTTGCCGAGGCCCTTGTCGACAGCCACGGCCACACCGGGCTGGTTCATGACGAACCCGTCGATGGCCCGGGTCTCCATCAGGGGGATCGGGCTCTTCTCGGAGCCGAAGTTGACGAGCACCACCCTGGTCTGCGTATCGGACGCATCGTAGCCGTAGGCGATTCCCTCGGCGACCAGCGCCCGCTCGAAGACGAGCTTGGCCACGGCGACGGGCGCCTTGTAGCCGATCTTCAACGGCCTGCCGGTCGCCCGGGCGGCCGCGACGAACGACGGCCAGTCGGTCACCGGGGACTCCTTCTGCATGACCAGCATGTCTCCGTCGGTCTGGAGCGGGGAGATGATCTTGAAGGGCTGCCCGTTGTCGGCGAACTTGACCACGGCCGGGATGCCGCCCAGGCCGACCTCGATTTCGCCGCGGCTCATGGCCGCAGGCATGCGCGATCCGCCGCCCACCTTGATCAGTCGGAGCCGGGCGCGGACCGTGTCGCCCTCAACCAGATCGTAGACTTCCTTCAGCTTGATTTCCCTGAGAGCGATGCCGTAGTCCCTTGCGAATCGGTTGCCCTCCAGGGCCGCCACATACAGGGCAAGGTGATGGTCATGCCCGACGTGGCCCACGCGGATGGTCTTCACCTGGTCGTCCGAGGCATCGGGCCGCGTCTCGCTTCTGCAACCCCCTGTGATGGCAAGGGCAATGGCGCCAAAGGCCAGCGCAGTTGCCAGGTGTGTGGAACCGGACGTTCTCATGCCGTTCTCCTTCGTCGTGATTACGCTGTTGTGATGAGGGGTTGCCCGGCGGCGCAGAAACCTATGCCGCCGACGCCTGCTGCGGAAGGTGTGCGACGTGAGTGTGCGCAGACTGTGCAGCTGCGCGGCACACGATGATGTTGCGGGCCACGTACTCATTGGCGTTTGCTTGCCTCGCACCATGCGAGGCCGAGTGTGTCCGTAGTCAGAAGCTTACCATCAACTGGAGAAAGGCCCAATCGGCCGGGTCGTTTCCTCCGGCGGTATCATCCATGAAGCCGCCGGGGAAGAAGTGGGCGTACCCGGCCATCACCTCCAGGGTCTTGTTTACCTTCCACTTCATCATCAGGTCAATTTCCTGGCCGAGACTCCGGCCGGATTCCCCCGTGACGTCGCGCCGCTGAGCGCGATTGTTGCAATAGTACCAGGCGTCGTCGGGCTGGGCAAGCCGGAAGAAGTGGTACTCCATCCAGAGCGAGCAGTTCTTGACCGGCTCGATGCTGGCCATCAGGGTGTAGTTCTCGAGGTTCATCCACGAGAACAGGTTCATCCGGCCGTAAAAGCAATCGACGGCCCCGAAGACGTTGTCGAACGTGCCGTGGATGCCGTCGTTCGGGTCCCGGTCGCCGCTGCCGTAGGTGAACTCGGTGCCGACGCGGGGCTTCCACGGATGATCGAAGGTGTGGCCCAGCCGCGCGTTCAGACCATAGGCCCGAATCGTGTCGTCGCCCCAGACGCCGTTCTGCAGGGCCAGCGTGCCGCCATAGTCCCACGGCCCGCACGTGCCGTCGACGTAGAATCCGTAGGTGTGCGTCCTCCGGTCGCCCCGGCCGTCTTCGCCGTTCGTGGTGCCGTGGTCGTCGTAGTGCAGCGTGTAGAAGAAGTCGAGCTTGCACGGCAGCTTCTTCACCCGACCGTAGACGCCGACCATGTCGTAGTCGTAGTGGTTGTCGTCCCAGCGGACGGGGTCGTTCAGAACGCGCTGGCCGACCATGGCGTCCACCTGGATGTCCTCGGTGTCGAAGGTGATCTTGGCGGCGTCCCAGGCGTAGCGGCCTACGTTGCCCCACTCGCCGGGCCCGAAGACGTGCTTGTCGCCGTACCCGAGCTTCTGACGGCCGAGCTTGAACCCCAGCGGGCTGCCGCCGATGTGCTGCCACTCCACATACGCCTGGAGCACGTCCACCTGGTTCTGGTACGCGCACGGGCCGGCGAAATCCTTGCGCGTCCATTCATTGAGCCAGAACCGTGCGTCCTGGAACCGCAGGAATGCGTGCGCGTCGTCGCCCAGGCGGTAGTCGAAGCTCACGCGCGTTCTCATCAGCAGGAGATCGTCGTCGGTCCCGGTGTTGTAGCGGCGAATCGTGTAGTTGTCGAGGTACTCCCAACGCAGGCGAAAGTCGCCGCCGATGTCGAGCCTGCCCGGCCCGATGGGGATATCCTTGAGGAATGAGTCGAGCGGCCTCGCCTTGGGCAGCCCCTGGGCCGTATCGTCCTTCAGCACGTCCGCCACGGCCCGCGCTCTGTCACCCGGGGGCGTCTGGACGTCCGGGTCGGCGCCTCCCGGCACCGCGCCCTCGGGCTCATCTGCAACAGCCGGCGCGGCCTGGCCCACGGCCAGCCACGCCGCCAGCAGAATCCACAGCAATCGTTGTGTTGCCATACCGTCTCCTTACATGCTCTCATGCACCCTTCCCTCGTCTGACGGGCCATAGCGCGTATGTAATTCTCAGCCGTCGCCTTTGGCGAGGCGACGCAGGTTCACAGACCTGACGCGAATAGCACAGCGACGCTGAACGCGGCACCGCTACGTCCAACGACGAGCTACTCCTTGTGCTGTAATTGGTGATCCACAGAAGAAGATGCCGCCGAACCGAACCCGCACCGAACCATCAATGCTGCCGTATGGTGACGATGACAGGAGGGGTTGTCAAGTATGCGTCCGGCAGTTCTCCAGGGCTGATGGCGCGAGAGGGCTGGCGGGAGACGGGGGCGCTGCGCTGTGCGGCGGCCAAGGAGGGCGGCAGACCGTCTCAACCGTCTGCGTGGGGCGGGGCGTCCGGTGAGTTCTCGTCCTCGGGTTTCAGAGCGTCGGCCTCGACGTCGGCCGCCAGGACCGTGTCTTCCGGCGTCACGGGCTCGGGGGCTTTTTCCTCGCTGGGTTCCTTGGGTGGCGTCGTCGTCTCCACCTTGGTCACCGGGGCGTCGCCCGGCTCCTCGCGCTGGAGCCTGGCGATGATGGGTAGGGCGACGTTGAACGTGGCTCCCTGGCCGAGTTCGCTCTGGACGGTGACGTCGCCGCCGAGCAGGTCCACCAGTTCCTTGACGATCGACAGCCCGAGGCCCGTGCCGCCGTACTGGCGGGTGTGGCCGGAGTCAACCTGGTTGAACCGATCGAAGATCAGTCTCTGCTGCTCGGCCGACAAGCCGGGCCCGCTGTCGCTGACCTGGAAGAACATGGTCTCGGGGTCGAGCGGCCGGGCCGACAGGCGCACGAATCCCGACGGCGTGAACTTGACGGCGTTTGAGAGCAGGTTGTAGAGAACCTGCTGCAGCTTGCCTGCGTCGGTGGTCATGATGGGGCACGTGTCGGCCACTTCGAGTTCCAGGTGCAGGTCCTTCGGGCCGACCATGGGGCGGACCATGTTCATAGCTGTCTCAGCAACGTCCAAGGGCGATACCTGGTCGAGCTTGACCTCCATTCTGCCGGCCTCGATCTTGGCCAGGTCCAGCAGATCGTTGATGATGTCGAGGAGCAGACGGCCGGAGTTCCTGATGTTCTCAACGTAGCGTCCCAGCCGGGGATCGCTGCGCGCCGCGTCGTGCTCTTCCAGCAGGTCGGCGAACCCGATGATGGCATTCAGCGGGGTCCTCAGCTCGTGGCTCATGGTGGTCAGGAACTTGTTCTTGATCTGGTTCATCTCAAACAGCGACACGTTGGCCCGAGCCAGTTCCTCAAGCTTGCGGTCGAGTGAAACGTTGGCGCGGCGCAGTTCTTCGCGCGAGGCCTCGAGCCGCTGGAGCATCCGGTTGAAGCTCCGCGACAGCCCTTCGAATTCGTCGCCCGTCTGGAGGTCGGCCCGGACGTCCAGGTCACCGTCGGTCACGCGGTCGGCTACCTGCTTCAGGTGCTTCACGGGCTGGACAATCACCAGGCGGACCACCGCGTAGAACAGGACCATGCTCAGGACCGCCGTGACCAGCGCCGCCCCGATCAGGATAGCCCGGTTCCACTTGATCAGCGTACGGGTGCCCTCGATGGGAAACGAGACGACGATGGCTCCCATCAGGTCTCCGCTCTTGAGGTCGGGATTGCCGACCCCGTGGCAGTCGACGCACTTGACGCGTGCCCGAAGCGGGTACGCATACCGGAGGTAGTAGCCGTCCTCGTGCCGTTCGCGGACATGCTTGTCAGTCATCTCGGGGTTTGCAGCCAACTGCGCCAGCCAACGTCGTTCGCGGCTGTCGCGCGGACGGCGCTCGGGGCGGTCCTCCGGGGCGTCGGGGAGAATCACGCGCGGGGGCTCGGCGTCCGGCCGGGACGGCGGCGGGCCCACCTTGGCCAAGGCCGGCCACTGCTCCTCCAACTCCGACGACCGGGGAGCCATGTGCAGTGCCTGGAACGCCGGGTGTACCATCTCCCGGGCGCTGCGCAGGTCCTGCTCCTTGATGTGCGACTCCATCTGGTACCACGGAAAGAAAAACGAGGCCACGATCACCAGCAGGATCATCAGCCCGAAAATGAGCCGGATCTTGCGTTCGAGTGTGCTGTGCGAAAGGATCCGTTTCGGCATCGGCAATTCCAGATGAGGTGCACCGGGCGCCACCGTGACCGGCCGCGAGTCCTATTATGGCAAACTCTGTCAGACCTTCAAGCGCCGTGTGCGCTCCCGGCGCATCGCGCCGAACGTCGCCGCGACCATGGCAGCGGTCACGGTCGGCCCTGGCACGTGGGGCAGAGGGTCGTGCCGCGACCGGCAACCAGGAGTCTGCGCAACGTGGTGCCGCACCGCACGCACGGTCTGCCGGCCATGCCGTAGACCTTGAACCGGTCCTGGTACTCGCCCGGGCCGCCGTCCGGGCGACAGAAGGTGGCGATGGTCGAGCCCCTGCGGCGAACGGCCGCACGCAGTATCCGACGGATGTGGCGCCACAAGCCATTGGCGGCGGGTGCGGCAATGTCGCAGCTCTGCATCTGGGGGTGAATGGCTGCGGCAAACAGCGACTCGTCGCAGTAGATGTTGCCCATGCCGGCCAGCCGCCGTTGGTTGAGCAGCAAGGCCTTGATCTGCTGCCGATGCCCGGCCAGGAGACGGCGGAAGTCTTTGCGCGAGACCTCCAGCGGCTCGGGGCCCAGGTCCGCCAGCGGCGCCCTGCTGTCGGCCACCTGGCTCGGAAGGAGCCACCAGCCCCCGAACCTGCGTGCATCGCGAAACCTGACCAGGTCGCGGCCGTTGAGGAGCAGGTCGAGGTGGTCGTGCCGCCCGCGCGCTGAGGGGGCGTCTAAGACCGTCAATTGGCCCGTCATTCCCAGGTGGACCAGCAGCGTGAGACGGTCGCACGTTCGTCGTCGACGGTGCGGTCCAGTCATCAGGTCGCAGCGGATGAACTTCCCGCGCCGCCGCACGTCCAGCATGGTGGCCCCGACAAGGTGCGCCTTCGGAAAGGCCTGGCATCGTATGACGCCGGGCGTGTACGGCCGGATGCCACGAAGGCGGCGGCCCACGAGTTGCGGGCGCAGCTGGCGAACGACGGTCTCGACCTCGGGAAGTTCGGGCATGTCTATGGTCGCTACAAGGCTCTGGCGGACGAAAAACGGCGGTCGGCCGAGGAATTCTCTGCTCATCGGTCCTGCCGTGGTGTATTATAGGGTAGAGGAGGTTCCGGGAAGCCTTCAGGCGGGATTTTGGCGAACTTTTTCGGCCGCGATCCGTACCTTCTGGCGTAGGAAGACCCATGGGCAAGGGACCGCGAAGCTCGGCTGTGGTTACCATGGCGGCTGCCGTGCCGGCCGCAGGCCTGGCCACAGCCGATATTGAGACCGAGGTCGCCTTGGACCTGACCGACCTTCTGCTCAGGGCGAAGCAGGGCGATGAGGCCGCGTTCGCCGAAATCGTCTCACGCTTCGAGCGGATGGTTCGCGGGGTCATCCTGCGAATGACCCATGATCCGGACCTGACCGACGATCTGGCGCAGGACGTCTTCCTCCAATTCTGGCGGGTGCTTCCGGCATTCACGTCTGCGGCCACGCTGCCGAGTTGGATGAAGAAGGTGGCGATCAACGATGTCATCAGCCACTGGCGCCACGAGGAGAGCCAGAGGCGGCGCCTCCAGGCGATGGTCGATGCCTTCGGGCCGCGCGACGTGCGGGGCCCCGTGGCCACGATCATTGAGGAGGAGGATCGCGATCAGGTCCGCGCCGCGCTGGAGATGATCCCGGCCGACCTGCGTAGCGTCCTGAGCCTGCGCATTTACGAGAACATGAGCTACGAGGAACTGGCCGAGTCGCTGGGGTTGGAGGTCGGCACCGTTCGCAGTCGCCTGTTCCGCGCCAGGCAGATGATCCGGGATGTCCTCGAACGCTGGCGGGAACACGATCGCCGGCCGGTCTCTCCCCAATTCTAGTCGGCCACGCGTTCGCACTGCCTTGGCGACAGCGACACTATGCCTAGCTGCAGGTTCGAAATCCTCGTCAGCGCATACCTCGACGGTGAACTCAACGCCGAAGAACGCGACCTGTTCGAAAAACACCTCGCCGGGTGTGAGATGTGCCGCACTCTGGTCGCCGAATGGCAGGAGGTCGAGCGAGCCCTTCGGGGCGAGCGGCTCAAACAGGCCTTGCACGACGAGGGGCGCCTTGCCGACTCGGTCCGGCGCGACCTGTCGCAGAGCGGCGCCTTCCGGCGAGCGCGGCGAAGGAGCTTTCTGCGCCGGGCCACGGAACACGTTGCCATGCGGTGGCCGACCTACGCCGTCGGCCTCGGTGTGGTCCTGGCCGCCGCTGCTGCCGTCTGGGGCCTTGCGGCCGCGAGGCAATCGTCGTCTCCCCCGCAGTCGGCCGGTGGTGCCCCGAAGGTATCGGCCCCGCGCCGAGCGTCGCTGCCCGAACTCCTCGCCGAGGCCGAGGGAGTCCTTCAGACCCTGGTCCGCGACGCGGGAAGCGTTCCGGGAGCCGGCCGGCGCATCCGGGACGACCTGATCCGGAACGGGCTGCCGACACACCTGGCGTACGAGACCTCCCGCATCATCCGCGACGGCGATCTGGACCGGCGGCTTGCAGGGGTCCAGACGGTGCTCGTCCTGCTGGCCAATCTTCCGGACGACCGGGCAGACGCCGAGGCAGCCCTGGTGGCCCAGGCTGTCGAGACTTCGGAACTGCTGGACGACGTCGAGCGTCTAAAACAGAGGTTGATGGCGGAAGCGTACTGACATGAGTCCGTGCACGCGGCAACGATGCTACTCGGTTTTCCTTGCGGCGGTGATCGCCGGGGCGGCGGCCCTGTCGGCGGCGGCCGATCCGTTGGTCGGGCCCTCGGAAGGTTCGCCGAAGAATCTCTACGCCTACGCGCTGCACCTCCAGCTTCAGGGGAATTACCGCGCCGCGGGCGAGTACTTCCGTAACCTGCTGGTCGACTCCGGCCCGCCGCCCGACGCGGACCGCTTGCGCTTTGGCCTCGCCCAGTGTCACGCGGCGCTCGGCGAGCACGAGAAGGCCGTGGGTGTTCTGCTCCAACTGGTGTCGCTCAATTCGACAAGCCCCCTGGCCGACGATGCGCTCATGCAGGCCGCGCGCATCCGGCTGCACAAACTCGACCGTCCGAAGGGAGCCATCGAACTGATCAAGCGGCTGCGGTCGGAGTTCCCCAGGAGTTCGCTCCTGCCGGCCGCGCTGGTGGAAACCGCACGAGCGATGGAATGCATGGAACGCCTGGACGAGGCGGTGGCCGTCTACGACCAGGTGCTCGCCGGGGCGCGCCAGCCGGTGGGCGATCGGCCACAGGTGGCGGCACTGCTCGCCGCTGAGAGGAAACGGTTCATCGTTGTCAACGGCGACGCCGAGCGGCGACCCCTGCGAATGTATCTCAAGGCGGAGCGCCTGGCCCGCGATCCCGGCAGCCGCAACGACGCCCTTCTGGAACTGATCCGCCTGGCGGGGCTCTATCCCGACTCATCGGTGACCGGAGACGCATTTGGCCAGAAACTGCGCATTCACCTGGTCAAGGGCGATGACTCGGCGGCCAGGCAGGTGTTCGACCGGCTCCTGAAGTTGCAGCCCCGGGCGCTGTCGGCCGAGCCGGCTCGCAGTTGTGCCATGGCCATTGCCGGGTGGTTGCTGGAGGATCTTGATCGCCAGATCGCCAGCAACGCCGAGGTGCTTCCGGAACTCGCGGGCTACAAAGGGGCTCAGGACACTCGCCCTGCCGGGGATGCTGGGCCACCGAGGCACAGGCTGGGCTTCGGGTTCAGCCACGGCGGCGGGGGCAGTCAGCGGCACCTGGCGTTTCACATCCTTGTGGAGCGCCCGGCCAACCCCGACGAGGCGACGTACGCGAACTTGAACCTCCGCGTGGAGTTCAGCATCTCGTCCAGCAGCAGCATCGTGGAGCGCGAGCTTCGCCGGGCCGTCAAGGAACTGACCGACGTCCTCGGGGCGCTCGATGCCGCGATCGTCGGACCGGTGAGCCGGTCCGACGTATCCGTGCAGCGGGGAACATCGAACGACATGGCGGCGTCCGAGGCGATGCCCCGCCTGTCATGGAAGAGGATGTGATGGCCTTGCGGTTGCCGACAGCTTCGCGATATGTAATCCCGGCTGCTCTCGCCGTGCGCGCGGCAGAGCGCACGCTGCAAGTTTTCGCTGCGGCCCTGATCCTGGCGGGCGCGTCGAGTGCGGTTTTCGCGCAGGGCAGGGTACAGGTTCACGTGCAGGTTGACGGCAACGCGGCGCAGGCCAACCCGGCGGTCGAGATCGACGGGCAGGTGTTGGAGTTCGACTTCCAGGTGATCGAGGCTCCCGCGCGACCTGCGCCGGCGAACAACGGTGCCGCTGCCGCCGGCAACGACGAGTCGAAGGGCGACCAGTATCTTGAAGAGTCGGATCGGGCGGCGGTCCTGCTCGATCGCATCCAGAAGGCGTTCGACGCCGGCGACGTCGACATGGCGGCCTCCTTTGTCCAGGAGGTCCTGGCGATCGGGCCCGAAGCCGTGTTGCCGGATTCCGGGCAGGGCGTCGGGCCGGCCCTTCGCCGGCTCTTGTATGCCTTGTCGGCCGACGTCCGCAAACGCTATGAGGACATGCTGTCGCCGGCGCCGGGCGACGCCGTGTACGCGGCGCGTGAGCGCGGAACGCCGGGTGCCTACGCGGGCGTCATGGCGGCGTTTCCCGGCACGGCTGCTGCACGCCAGGCCGCCGCCGCACTCTGGGCCATGGCCTTCGAGGGCGGCCAGTTCGAGAGAACGCTGGAGGCAGTCTCTGTCTATCTTGCCGACCCGCTCGTGGGCGGCGCGGAACGTCGCCAGGCCCTGTTTGCGTCAGGGCTGGCGGCTGTTTACCTCGGCCGTCGAGCGGAAGCCGGGGAAATCCTGGCTGCTCTGAAAGATGCCGGGACCGGCGACCTGACCTTTGGCGGCTCGCGGGTCGACCCCGCGGCGACCCTCGAGCGGTTGCTCGGTCGCGTGCGCGACGATCGCCGCGCATGGCCCAATGTCGGTGGCACTCCGGCGCGGAACGGCGTCGCGGCCACCGGCCTCTCGGCGGGTGGCCCATTCGTCTTTGCCAAGGATGGCGAACGCGACCTCAGCATGCCCGCGACGGACTACGTCCCGACCAGGAAGGAGATCCTGAGCACCCGGCGTGTCATGCAGGACGTTCCCACCGAGCATGTCGTGCTGGTGACCCCTGAACGCGTCCTGGCGGTGCGCGGCAGGACCTTGCTGGCACTGGGCCGCTTGAGCGGCGAACGGCTCTGGCAACTGGACATTGTGCCGTCGGGAATGCGGATAGGATTTGTGTCCTGGCCCTCCTCGGGCGATGGGTACGTTGCCGCAATGAGATGGCGATACCCGACGGCCTCGCGCACGGGGCGGCCGTTGGCAAGCGGCCGGGCGCAGGCCATGGCGCGGCAACTGGTGGTGCTTCACGAGTCGACCGGCCGGCCGGCCTGGATCTGGGACGGTCGTGTGGCCGACCCCACGGCGGATCTGTGGTCGACGCCGCTGGGCGCGGCCGAGGTCGAGGCCGGGCCGCAGACGATGTTGCCGTTTCCGGGGGGGGGCGAGGAACCCATACTGCGGGACTTCACCGACCTTGATCTGGGCAATGCCGCAGCGCCGAGTCCCGGGGCCCTGCAGCGCATGAATCGAGCCACAGCAGCCCAACCTGTTCGCCAACTCGAGCCTGTCGGGTCGCCGCTGATCTACGGCGGCCGAGTCTTCGTCGGAGCGACGCGCCTGCCCCAGGCGGGGCCGCTCACGGACACCTTCCTGCTGTGCTTCGACCTCGCCAGTGGGAGGCTTCTGTGGCAGCGGTTCATCGGCAGCGGCATGATGACGGTGTACGGCCGCGGCGGTAACAGTCTGGATCGGCTGATTCCGGCGACCGACGGGCACCGGGTCTATGCCGAAAGCCCCGCCGGGACCATCACCGCGATTGACCTGGCCACCGGCGAAGTGGCCTGGGCACGGCGACTCCCCCGGCCGGGGAGGGCGAACCCTTGGCGAGCCAGGAGAGCGAACTGGCCGACCGGCATTGCCGATGCGCCCATGGTCGTCGGCAACCGCCTGCTGCTCACGGAACTCGACGGACCGGCCCTGCGCTGCCTGGATACAGCGACGGGCGACATCCTGTGGTCCGGCGTGCCCATGGGGCGCGCGTGGCGCCTGGGCGTCGCCGACGGGAAGCTCTTTGTCGCCACGGGAGCGAGCCTGGTGGCCCACGACGTCGCGACCGGCGCGCAGGTGCTCAGGGCGACGTTGCCCTACCCGGTGACCGGGCGTGGCTTCGTGGCTGCCGACGCCGTCTATCTGCCGACCGAAGGCGGCATCGTCAGGGCCGATTGGCACACGCCTGAGATCACGGTGCTCTACGAGTACGAGCAGGGCGAGACGCCGTCGCTGGCCCTGGCGCCCATTGGGGACGGGCTGGTCAGCAGTCACGACGACCGCACGTTGCTGTTCGGTCCGGTGGACGAGTTCTTCGGTGAAGTTGAGCGCGGCCATGCAGCGCATCCCGACGATCCGGCATGGTCTCGGCGTCTGGCTGAACTGTATCGGCAGAAAGGCGATTTCGGCACCGCCGAATCCCATCTCGGTGAGGCGGTCACGTTGGCGGCCCGCATGGCCGACGCCGAGCGATCGCGCGACGAGCAGTTGCTGGCCTACCGGTGTCTCGGCCGGCTCTACCGGCAGTGGGCCCAGGCCCTTGGCCGCCAGGGGGACACCGACGGGGCAGTCGCCAAGCTCGATCGGGCACTGACCTATGCCACGAGCCCGGCTGCAAGGGTTGTCGTCTGGCTGACTCTGGCCGAGCACTATGAGACACAGGGCAACCCGTCACAGGCCCTGGTGGAATACGGCCGCGTGGCGGAGCACAGCGTGGCCCATCGGATGTTCGTGCCGACTCGCACGCCGGGGCTGGAGCGCTCTGTTGCCGAGAAGGCCGCGGAGGCCGTCGAGCGGTTGCGCCATGCCGTGAGCACGGGGCCGGTGGCCGACAAGGGCATTCTCCGGGACAGCATCGATCGGCTTACGGTGCGGCGCCTGGGGATGCTGTCGTGGTCGGTGTCCTCTTTCACCGTCTGTGACGAGAACGAGTTGCTGTCGCCGGTTCTCTGGTCGCGATCCGATGGGCTGGTGGCCCTGGGCCTGGGCGGCGAGATCCGTTGGCGGTACACCCGCCCGGAGGGTATCAGCAACGTTGCAGCCTCGGTGGTGATGAACGACCACAGGGTCTTCGAGAAACGGCCCGAGGAGTTGAGCGTCCGCCGCCTGCGCGATGGTGAACTCCTCTGGCGGTGGCTACCCGGCCAGGGCCGCATGTTGGCCGGCGTGGACACGCTGTTCGGAGTCAACGTCCAACGCTTCATACGGCGCGTGCAAGTCATCAACGGGGTCGTGCAGAATCTCATGGTGGCCCGCAGCAGCGCCGCCCCGCGGTATGCCGATTTCGCGGTCACCGACAAGCAGGTGGTTGTCGTCACCAGCACGGCCAGCCGGACGTCGCTGGTGGTTCACGGGCTGGACAAGGCCAGCGGCGCGGAACTGTGGCGTGCCCCGCTGCTGCGGACTCACCGGTTCGCCAGGATTCTGAGCGAGGGGGACAACGTCGTCGTGGTTGCCCAGAGCACGCGGACCGAGCTTCAGGCACGGTGCCTGGATGCCGCGAGCGGCCGGACGCAGTGGGAGTACCGGGGGGACGCCGAGAGGCGTCAGCCGCCCCGATGCCTGCTCCAAGGCGGCCTGTTCGTCATGGTGTCGGGGGCCGGACGGGCGGCTGTGATCGATGTCCGATCAGGCAAAGTCGTCTGGAAATCACTGGGGGCATACGACCTGTGGCGAGGCTCGGTGCCGGTGGCCGTGCTGGAGGACAAGATCATCCTGACACACGCCGACGGCCACGTGGCCTTGTCCCGCGATGAGGGCAAGGTCCTCTGGCAGGTTCGAGCCACCAATCTCGATCCGACGGGAAGCGGCGTCGGTCCCCAGGTGGCGGTGATGGCCGGCGGAATGCTGGTGGCATCACTCGGTGACTCCGTGGCGGCGATCGACCCCGCCGACGGGACCCCTGTGTGGCGACACGCGGCCCTGGCGGCGGATGCGGGCGCATTCCGCCTGTTTGTGCTGGGCGACATGGTCGTGGCCTATGAGAGCCGCTCCTTGACGGCGACACTGGTCTTCCTGGATCTCCCTGGCGGCAAGCTGCTGGGGGAGCTTGCATTGGGGGCGTGCACGGGTGGGCTGAGGGTGGTGCCCGTCAGGGGAGGGTTGTTCGCGCAGAACGGCAAGGAGATCCTTTCGATTGTGCCCGATGGCGCGGCGCCGTCGCCCGACGGCCTGCCGGGCGCATAACCTCGCCAGGATTATTGTCCGACGAATGCCGGTCTTCGTTCGTAGCTATGAAGGGCCGGAGATGGCGTGCCGCCGGAAGCAAGTCTGCGCCCCGAAGGTGCGTTTTTTTTTGATTTAGGGCGTTTCCTCTGATAGCCTGCAGTGTTTCAGGGGCTGGTGTGCTGCGGCGCGGGAGCCCTGTAGTGCGCCAGCAAGAGCACGTCCCATCAAGATGGTCTGACGGTGGCGACATTAAGGAGACTCACATGGCACAGGACGACGTGATGCCGCAGGACGAACTCAGCGGGGCCGACCTCGAAGCGGTCAGGCATCTGAACGAGGGCTACCAGACCATCCGCCGTCAGATGGCCAAGGCCATCGTTGGTCAGGAGCAGGTGCTCGAAGAGTTGCTCATTACCATCTTCTGCCGGGGTCACTGCCTCATGGTCGGTGTGCCCGGCTTGGCCAAGACGCTGATGGTCTCGACGTTGGCCCAGTGCCTCGACCTGTCGTTCCATCGGATCCAGTTCACGCCGGACCTGATGCCGTCGGACATCACGGGCACGGAGGTCATCCAGGAGAACAAGTCGACCGGCGAGCGCGAGCTGCGTTTCATCTCCGGGCCGGTGTTTGCCAACGTGATCCTGGCCGATGAGATCAACCGCACGCCGCCCAAGACGCAAGCGGCGCTGCTGGAGGCCATGCAGGAACGTCAGGTGACGACCGCCGGCGTGCGTCGTCCGCTGGAGGAACCGTTCTTCGTCCTGGCCACGCAGAACCCCATCGAGCAGGAAGGGACGTACCCGCTGCCCGAGGCCCAACTCGACCGGTTCATGTTCAACATCCTGGTCGATTATCCCCAGGAGGACGAGGAGTTCGAGATTGTCCGCAAGACAACGACCACGGAGATGCCGCAGATCGATGCGGTGATGGGCCGCGAGGACATCATGCAACTGCAGGAAATCGTCCGGCGCGTGCCGGTGGCCGACCACGTGATCCGTTACGCGATGACGCTGGTCCGCCTGACGCGTGTGGGCAAGGCCGAGGTGCCGGGGTTCGTCTCCGATTACGTGGCCTGGGGCGCCGGGCCGCGCGCGTCGCAATACCTCACCCTGGCCGGCAAGGCCCGGGCGGTGCTCCACGGCCGCTACTACGTCTCCACCGAGGACATCCGCCAGGTGGCCTACCCGGTGATGCGGCACCGCGTGCTGACCAACTTCAACGCCGAGGCCGAAGGCATCAAGAGTGACGACATCGTCCGGCAACTCATCGAACTGGTTCCCAGCGGCGAAAGCGAGGCGCTAAGTGGCGGAGCCGTACCAGAAGTATTTGGATCCGAAGGCGCTGGCCAAGATTAGAGGCCTCGAGGTCAGGGCACGCCTGATCGTCGAAGGCTTCATGGCCGGGCAGCACCGGAGCCCCTACCAGGGCTTCAGCGTCGAGTTCGCGCAGCACCGCGAGTATGCCTGGGGGGACGACCTCAAGCACCTCGACTGGAAGGTCCACGCCCGGACCGACAAGTATTACCTCAAGCAGTACATCGAAGAGACCAACCTGGTGCTCTACCTGGTGGTGGATACCAGCGAGTCGATGACCTACAGGAGCAATGGGGTCTCGAAGCTGGATTACGCGTGCTTCATTGCCGCCAGCCTGACGTACCTGACGCTTCAGCAGCGGGACGCCGTGGCCCTGGCCCTGTACGACCGCGAACCGTACCAGTTCCTGAAGCCCAACACGAACCCGGCCCAGCTGCGGAACATCTGTCGCCTGCTCGAAGAGGCCCGCAACAAGGAAAAGACCCAGATGGGGCTGACGCTCCACGAGTTGGCCGACCGGTTTTCCCGGCGCGGCATCGTCCTGGTTCTCAGCGACTGTTTCGACCGGCCGGACGAGATCATCTCGGGCCTGAAGCACCTGCGATACAAGCGGCACGACATCATCCTGATGAATGTGCTTGACCCCTATGAACTGGAGTTCCCGTTCAGGGACGCCACCCTGTTCGAGGGACTCGAGGAGTATCCCGAGCTGCTGGTCGAGCCGCGCGGCCTCCGGCAGCGGTACCTCGAAGAGATGGCCAACTTCCAGACGGCGCTGAAGAGAGGCTGTCGCGCCCTGATGGCCGACTACGTTCTCATGAACACCGGACAGCCGCTTGACGTCGCCCTGAGCGCGTACCTGGCCACGCGCAACGTCCGTGCGCTGTAAGGCAACGGCCCCGTAAGTCGGAGACGCTCCGTGACACTCGGCGTCACCC
>Ga0272444_10001060_pt1 | contig 27235 bp, 23 predicted proteins | sample SSMForm13_FD_201033 | JGI IMG/M metagenome (GOLD analysis project Ga0272444, IMG submission 201033) | Marine sediment archaeal communities from Little Sippewissett salt marsh, Falmouth, MA, United States - SSM-Form-13 | ecosystem: Environmental > Aquatic > Marine > Wetlands > Sediment ...
CTCCAGGCCGAGGTAAGGGGGGATCTCAAAATTAAAATTGACCGGCAGGAAGAACTGGCACCCTTTGTCGAGCAGGTGCTCCAGTCCCAACTCAACCATGCGCTTGTGGAGCTGGATATGTCCCTGGGCGGCCAGCTGTTCCCTCCGGTGCTCTATCGATCAGAACCGAACTCCTATGCGCTGATCGTTTCTCCCCGGGATGAGATCCGCCAGGAAGCCAATATCATGCTTGTGCGCGGATTGAGCCTGGATGAGATCATCGAGCTCGAAACTTCCATCGAGGAGGAGTTGGACCTATCTGCTCTGGTGGTGGGGATTGGAGGCGTGGGTCTGTACCCATCCATGATCATAGAAACGGGCAGCCTTGATTGGCTTATCCACGTTACCGGTCACGAATGGACCCACAACTATCTCACCTTGCGTCCTCTGGGCATGGCTTACGGGACCAGCCCCGAAATTACCACGATCAATGAGACCATTGCCGATCTTTCTGCGGATGAGATCCAGCGGATGACCTTCGAGCTTTATTATCCGGAATACCTGCCCTCGGTGGACCCTCTCCCAGAAACGCCGCCTGCTGGAGATGAGATCAGTGGGGAGCAGGCTCTTCAGGAACCTCCCCCTTTCGATTTCAGGGCGGAAATGCACACCACCCGTCTGGAGGTGGACCGGCTCCTGGCTGAGGGAAAGATTGAGGACGCAGAAGATTACATGGAACGCAGGAGGGTGTTCTTCTGGGAGAACGGCTACATCATTCGCCGCCTGAATCAAGCCTATTTTGCTTTTCACGGCTCTTATGCGGCTGAGCCGGGAGGCGCGGCAAGTGAGGAAGGCGTGGACTTGGGCCAGGAGCTGCGGGATCTGAAAGCCAGGACTTCCTCGTACCAGGCATTCATGGACCTGGTGGCCTGGCGCTGGCGGTTGGATCAGTTTGATAAGCTTTTTAATGAGGCTAACTAGGTCCCAACTATTCGATCTGTGCACTTGATAAGCTGATTATGTCACCAGGGTCGCTGAAACTTGGTACAATTTGGGGGCATCCTACTCTAGGAGGAACTGTGAAAAAACAAGCTTTATTATTACTGGTAGTGATCGCCTCCCTGGCTTTGGCAGCCTGTGCTGGGGGCAGCGGGTCTTCCCTTTCCCTTGGAGCGGAATCCACCTGCCAGCCTGACCCGCCCCGGCCGACCCCCAGGCCTGAGGATCTGGCTTTGTTCTCCCCCAATCCTGAAACGGATTGGATCAAAGGGCCTGAGGACGCGGCCATCACCATCCTCGAATACGCGGATTTCCAATGTCCATACTGCTCCCTGGCGGCGCAGAACCTGGGCGGGCTGCTGGAGAAATACCCGGAGGATGTCCGGATCGTTTACAGGCATTTCCCGCTGGCAAGCATCCATGACAAAGCCATACCAGCTGCCCAGGCGGCGGAAGCTGCCGGCTTACAGGGGGTGGAGAGATTTTGGGACATGCATGACCTGCTTTATGAGACTCAGGTTGAATGGTCGGCGTTCTCTCTGGAGGACTTTGACATCTGGGTCATTGGACAGGCAGCGGAGCTGGGACTTGATACCGACAAATTCGAGGCAGATTACAAGAGTGAAGAGATCACAGCCCTGGCGGAAGCCTCCTGGATCGATGGGCAGGCCCTGGGTATTCCGGGTACGCCCTATCTGAAGATCAACAGTCTGTATGACGCTCAGGCAGATACCGGGACCCTGGTTGCTATTGTGGAGCTCATCAAGCTGGAAGAGCAGCAGTATACCGCCTGCCCTCCTCTGACGATCGACACGAATCGATCCTACCAGGCTGCGGTGCAAACCGGGAATGGTGAATTCTTGATCGACCTTTACCCGGGTGCGGCCCCCCTGGCAGTAAACTCATTTATCTTCTTGGCGGAAAATGGCTGGTTTGATGGAATTACCTTTCACCGCGTGCTGCCGGGTTTCGTAGCCCAGACTGGTGATCCCACCGGAACAGGCTATGGAAGCCCCGGCTACCGTTTCAGCAATGAGATCGTGGAGGATCTTGTCTTTGACCGCGGAGGACTGGTGGCGATGGCCAACTCCGGGCCGGACAGCAACGGCAGCCAGTTCTTTATCACCTATGATGCCGTGCCGGATCTGGATGGGGACTACACCATATTTGGCGAAGTGGTCGAGGGCATGGAGGTCGTGGAAGGGCTCGCGCCGAGGGACCCTCAGCCCGGTTTTGACCTGCCGCCAGGTGATGTGATCCTCAGCATCAGCATCCAGGAAGGACCCCGAAAATTAGCCCTGACACCAGCGCTGATCGCTGTTATGGTTGTTCTTGTCCTGGCAGCGGGCGCGTCTGCTTTTTATTTGATCCGCTCCTCTCGTGTTGAAGCCGAAGAAAGGATCGATCTGGAAGAAGGAGTAGACCTGGAAAAGGAGCTCCTATAGGGACGCATGGACCAGGATAACCAGATCAAAACTGATTCCCCAGCAGCAGAGCGGGAAATCAAACCAGAGGTGACGGATTGGCTGGGGATCGGCCAGTTCGTTTTCAGTGCGCTGGCTGCCCTGCTGCTGCTGGGCGGCTCCCTTGTCAGCACACTGGTGCTGCTGATCCAGGCGTCGTTCTCTGAGCTTGCGGTTAACCTCGGTAGCGATCTGTCTCCCTACCTGTTCGCGGCTGGGATGGCCGCGGCGGGGCTGCTGATCACCCCTTCGGCGTATTATTCTGGCAGGCGGTTGTTTGGGAAAACAGCGCCGCGCGATCTGAATTGGTCCAGGATCGTCTGGATAGGCTATCTCGCGCCCCTTCCCCTCCTGATGGGTATAGCGGCCCAGAATGGCACGGGTTGGATCCGGGTTCTGCTTCCTCCTGCCCACGCGCTGGCCAATACCGCCGGGGTGTTCTTACTGCTGGATATGGCCCGCAGGAAGCTGCCCGGAGGAAACGCCCGCCGCTTCTGGGGAGCATTCACCAGCGGCCTGGGCCTGACACCTCTGGTGACCTTCGTTCTGGAGATCTTCATCTTGATCGGCATCGCCCTTGCCTGGACGCTGCTGCTGGGAGCCATGCCGGGATTCAGACAGGATCTGCTTCAACTGGCTTCCCATTTGCAGAACTCATCCGGCAGCCCTCAGGCGATCGAGCGGGCCATTGGCCGGTTTGCCGCCCGCCCCGGGGTGCTGTTCACCCTTTTCACCTATGTCGCTTTGCTGATCCCGATCGTAGAGGAGCTGCTAAAGCCGGCCGCTGTCTGGCTGCTGCTCAAGCGGAAGCTTCAGCCCTGGGAAGGGTTTGTGATTGGCGCCACCTCCGGCGCTGGCTATGCCCTGTTCGAGAACCTTACCATTGGGGCGGCCCCAGAAGCCTGGACATTCGTGACAATCACCCGACTGGGAACGGCGGCGGTGCATATCTTCACGGCGGGCGCAGTGGGTTGGGGCCTGGCTTCCGGATTCACCGAAAAGAAAATTTTTCGGATGATCACTGCTTACCTGGCAGCGGTGCTGATCCATGGGGTTTGGAATGGTCTTAACATCCTCTCTGCGGTAGGCGGGTTCTCCGCTGTGCGGGATCGATTGGGACCGGTATGGACCGGCTTGGCGGATTATGCGCCGGTCGCCCTGGTACTGCTGGCGGTGGGTTGTTTGGGAGGCATACTGCGGGCCAATTCCCGTTTCCGGCGTGCTATAATTGCGGGGTCGAATTCACAAAGAGAGGCTGAATGGAAATTATCAAATTCCTGATCGATTTTGTCCTTCACATGGATGTGCACCTGAATGAGATCATCACCAATTACGGGACCTGGACCTACGGGATCCTGTTCTTTGTGATCTTCATGGAAACCGGTTTTGTGGTCACTCCTTTCCTGCCGGGTGATTCCCTGTTATTCGCGGCTGGAACATTTGCTTCCCTCGGATCGCTGAATCCTTTTTTGTTGTTCGGGCTTCTGGCCTCTGCAGCCATCCTCGGGGATACAGTCAATTACCATATCGGACAGTACATCGGCGAGCGGGCTTTCAGCGGTGATATCAAATTCTTGAAGCAGGAATACCTGGAAAAGACCCAGGACTTTTATGATAAGCACGGTGGCAAAGCCATCATCCTGGCTCGTTTTGTGCCCATCATCCGGACCTTCGCGCCTTTTGTGGCCGGGGTGGGCACAATGAAATACCGCAGGTTCATTGCCTACAATGTGGTGGGTGGGGTAATCTGGGTAGCCCTCTTCATTTCCTTGGGCTACTTCTTCGGCAACATCCCCTTTGTCAAGAAGCACTTCGAGCTGGTGATCTTCGCGATCATCTTCATATCTTTTATTCCCCCCGTGCTGGAATTCTTCAAGGCCAGAAGGGAGGCCCGGGAAGAGGCGGCTCCCGCAGAATAGAAAGTACCTGTTTGAAAACATAAAAAACCGCTCAGCGCTGAGCGGTTTTTTGTTCTTTCATTAAGATTGGATCCACGATTGGATCAGGAAGAGTGATTTGAAATACACTCTACCTGCTTTAGAGAATACTCACGACCGGTTCAGGGCAAATCATCCGCCGCGCACCGGAATCCTATTGTCACATCCGAGCTTTCTGGTGATCTGCCGCCGCGATTTGTGGTCCGGACACCATCTGCGTAGGAAGACCAGGAACCTCCCCGCAGAACACGCTGGTCACCGCTATCAGGGCCGGAGGGATCCTTATCGGGGGATTGCAGATAATACGCAGGATCATAATGATCAGCGACCCATTCCGCTGCATTGCCCGCCATATCAAACACGTTATAAGGGCTCGCCCCGGGTTCGTAACTGCCGACTGCCATTAGGCCGCCCGGCACAAGACCGGTCGAGGCGAGGGAATAATTTGCGTAGACCTTGTCAATATGATCTCCCCAGGGGAATATGCTTCCAGAAGTCCCCCGGGATGCTTTTTCCCATTCCGCTTCCGTTGGCAGGCGGTATCCCATCCACCGGCAATATGAATTGGCATCGTTCCATGTAACGAAAACAACTGGAAATTCTTCATATGATGGATCTTCATAATATTTGGTATTTTTGGGTTTTACGCAAAAACCTTCCTCAACACATAAGCGGTACATACCATTGGTGACCTCAGTCTGATCGATCCAGAATGCGCTGATGTCCACTGTATGGACTGGATTTTCATCCTCAAACCAGTCTTGTTGGCAGGCGAAACTGAATTCATCCCGGACATCCAGGCACATTTGGTACCCCTGGGATGCTTCAGCGCCCATCACAAACTCACCTGCGGGAATAAAGACCATATTTGCATCACCGCCTGATTGGTCCATGTGCGGGGTTTCAGAAGCGGTTGGTTGAGGTTCTGGAGTTGAGAAAAGCTCCTGCGTCTTGGTTTTGTCATCCGTTTCGCGTGCTGGCCCCTCAGTTTGATTCAGGGACCTTTCAGACTGGCTGGTGGTTGTCCCAACAGGCGGGTTGAAAGGAAATTTCTCAAATTCTGCATATCCGATCAGAGCAAGTGCTATCACCAATAATCCCCATCCCCAAACAGGGACTCTGCTGAAGATCGATTGTTGATGGGGGATGGGCGCAGAATCAAGCGGTTTTTGAGCTGTCTGCAGAGAATCTTGCTCACTGTGGGTGTCCTGACGGGATTGTGTGCGGGCTTTTTTTTCAGATACACGAGATGAGCTTTCAGCCGCAGCCTTTCCATACGAGTCTTGCGGTTCAGTTCCTGATTGGACTTGATCCAACTGTCTGGATGCCAATTGTTTATAAGTTGTATCAATGACAGAGATCAAACGCTCAACATCGGTTCGAAGATAATCTCCTATCACATAGGCATGCCGCCTGGCAAGTGATTTAAGGGTGTCGGGCAAATTGGATTCAGATGGCATTTGGGCGCCATTCACTAAGACCGGAATCACTGGGATGCCGCGCTTCAGGGCGTGAGCTATTTCGATGCGGACAAAATCTTCCGGATCATCTATCCTTCTGGTGCCGTCCTGATTTTTCGTGCTGATCCATTTGGGCCCGATAATTGCCAGGAAAATATCGCAGGTCTCAACTGCCTCCTCCAGGGCTTGGACAAAATCGACCCCCGGGAGCAGGGTGTCCACATCCATGAAAATTTGGTCTTTATGATAATGCTGCTCAAGGATTGTGTGGATTGCGAAAGCAAACCCTTTTGAATCAGATCTGCGATAATTTAGGAAGATCTTTGCAGTCAAGAAAACACCCTTTTGATCGCGGCTCGTCGCTTGTCTTTTTATTATAAATCAAAGGTGGTGATTCCAGAGGGTGCCCCCCCCATCCCGTGCGCGGTTCAGCCTATTCTCCGCGTATGAGCTTCAACCGATACTTCACCATCCTGACCACCAGATTTTTTGGGATCGGCTGGTCAATGGGAAACTGCACCGACCCTTTGCCGGTCTTGTATCCTGACAGCTCTTCCGCGAAATACTCCATGGTTGTGGGATGCGGGTAGAGGCCGACATGCTTGGGGTAGCCGGCTATCATGATCTGCTGCTCACGTTTGCCGCCTTCCACCAGGGTGAAGGCCGGGATGTTGTAGTTGAAGGCCTCCCCGGCGTCCGGTGCCGCTTCCAGGATGCACGCACGCAGTTCCGCCAGCCGGATTTGGACCGCTTTTGGTTGGTCCTGGATGTAGTCGTCAATGCTATGATAGTCATTTGATCCTGCCATATTTACCCTCCTCACCAATTAACTATTTATGTGGGAGCGATCATTTGGGGTCCAGTGACATCACGTAGTCGTAACTTTGATTCAACAGAGCGGCCAGCCGATCCAGGTCGCTGAACATTTCCTCCGGGATCAACACGCAGCCGTGCATCTCTGCGCCGTAAGAGTAGAATTTGGAGGTCCCGAATTCCTCGATTTATTTTACCTGGATGAGCTTGGCGTAGCGGAAGCCCAGCTCCCCGGCCTTGTTGAGCAGAGAGAACATGTGGCCGTTCGCCGAGGTGTAGGGCATGGTTTTGCCTTTCCTCTCAAAGCGGGGGCATCTTTCCACGATTTGATCGTAGATTTTGCGCGTTTCATCCCACATTGTGTTCTCCTTCTCAATACGAGCCCCTTTATGGATGGCTGGTTCCAACTTATCACTCACCGATTCCCTCAGTCTCCCCCTCCCCACCTTTTCAACCTTTTTCAATACCTTGGATATAGTCAATCCTGTCGCTCATATCTCCTGGAGCCTCCCATTCCCCATCCCGCTACTTTGCCACCACGTAGATCCTCGCGGACCAGGAGCCAAACGCGCCCCCGCAGGTCACCAGGGTGACCCGCTCTACCGAAGAGGGTCCCAGGTAGCGCAGGTGCTTGTTCAACTCGGATTCACTGCGTGCCACGTAGGGAACCTGAACGACCTTCTTGACATAATATTTGTATTTGTCCCCATTCTTGGTGTGAAGCACGATCTTGTCTCCCTGTTTGAGCTTCTTCAGGTTGACAAAGACCCCCTCCCAGGCATAGTAGCCCATGTTGTAGTTGTGGCCCACCAGCACGATGTTGCTGCCCTGCCCTGGGTCCACGGAGGTCAGGGTCTGTCCCACCAGGTCCAGCCGGCTGTTGGTGGCGAACAGCGCGTCGGTATCGTACTGGATATTCCCGTTCGCGTCGCGGTACTGCGGCAGGGGCACTACCGCCCGGTCGACATCAATGCTGGGGATCACTAGCCGGATAACTGGTCCCGAGGGCTTGGGAGTTGGCGTTGGTGTGGGGGTAGGGGTGGGGGTATACGGGCTGTGGACGAGAGAATGAAAGAGATCCTGTTGGGCGGGTTCTGTGCTGCGGATAGAAGCTACCTTGGGCAGAGGTAGGTCCACCTGCTGCGGGTACAGCAGGTAGTCCCCTTCCCGGATCTGGTAGCTGGAAAGCAAGGGTTTAACCGAGACCAGCGCTGCCCAGATCAGCAGCAGTCCTCCAGTGATCAGCAGCAGTGTTGGCAGCCAGCGGGTGGATTTGCTCATGCGATGCGGAAAGGCTTTCTAATTTCTACGGATAAAAATTCAGGGTCCAGCCTGCTCACCCCCATTAACAGGCAGTCCCTTACGGGACAGGCGAGCTGTCCCGAAGGGCCTGGTGTTTACGGGGTTATGGATGCCGGCGGGGATTGATCCCGGCGCCGGCAGTTAATGGTTCAGGCAGCTGTGGTTGCTCTCTTGCGGCGGATCAACAGACCCGCGGCAACCAAGCCCGCCCCGAGCAGGGCCACACCACCCACAATGTAGGGGGTGCCGACCTCAATGCCAGTGGAAGGCGGATAACCAGCATAATCGTAAGTCGCTGTTACCCGGCAGTCATCCATGCTGTACCAGGTGATCACGTGGTAGCGGTAGGAAGCCGGGAAGAGCTGGTACAGGTCCCCACCATTGTAGATGTCGCAGATCTGGTCATCGATCACGCTTTGCAGCTGGGTGTCATCGCTGCAAGCCCAAGGATCGGTCAGTGTACCGGTCCCGCCGGTGGTGACGCTGCTGCTGCAGTAGAAGGTTCCGGCAGCTGTAACTACGCCAGGAATCAATAACGCGATCATGATGGCAAGAGCGGCGATAAGGCGATATTTCTTCATTCCTGCACTCTCCTTATTACTTCAATTGTCTTGATTATAGCTGGAATTCCTTAAAAAATCACTCAACATCTATGAAAGGTAGCCTTATTTTCCCTGTTTTTTCTTGATTTTTCCCTAATTTTCACTTAATTTTCACCCTCCACCTCCTCTAAAACCACCTCAAGAAGGCTTTTGGCAAGGCTGACCAGCTCGGGATTGGAAGCGTTTTGGACGGCAAACTCATAGGCCTCAGCGGCTTTTTCAGGCTGTTCCAGCCCTTCCAGGGCCATGCCGATGTATAAATGCAGGGCGGGATCCCCGGGGTCCAGGTACCGTGCAGCGTCCAAGTACATCATCGCCAGGGTGGGGTCTTCCTCCAGCAGGGAAACTACGCCAAGACCCTGCAGTGCCAGGGGGTGGCGGGGATCCTGCAGCAGTACGTCCTCCCAGACCAGGCGGGCTTCCACCAGGCGGCTCTCGGAGAGGATCAGGCCGGCCCAGGCTGCCTTAGTATCCAGAAGGCTGAAATCCAGCTCAAGGGCGCTGCCGTATGCTGCCGCAGCCGCTTCCCAATCCTCCTGGGCATAATAGGCGCTGCCCAGGTTGATCGTTGCGGTGAGGCTTTGAGGACTCAACTCGACGGCTTTCTGAAAATGGACCGCTGCCTGGCTGTATTCCTCATCCTCCATGAGCAGTACGCCCAGGTTGTTGTGGATCCAGGGCAGGTATTCATCCAGCTCGATTGCCTGTTGATACGCCTCAACAGCATCCTCGGTTCTTCCTTCAAGTACCAGGATGTCGCCCAGGTAGCCGTAATTGACCGCCGAGTCCGGCTGCCAGCGGGTAACGGTAAGCAGGTATCGTTCTGCCCAGGGAATCCTGCCGGACTCCGCCCATCGGACGGGAAGGGTGATCGTGACCCGGTCCAGCAGTGAGGGACCGAGGATGAGGACGAACATGACCAGCGCGCCGGTCAGGAGCGATCCGACTGCCAGGGTTCTGACCTGCCTGGGATTGAGGAGGATCTTTGGACGGGGCGGCGGGGGAGGGGTTGGTTCCAGCCAGGTCGAGCGTTGAAGAACCCACAGGGTTGTGTCCGATTTCGCGGTCACGGTAAATCCGCTTGCTTTCCCATATAGCAGCATAGTGCTGCCAAAATGATCGCCCGCGCGAAGGGTTCTGGGCTGGCTTTCCTGGTTTTCTATCGTTGCCTCCCCGCTAGCCAGGATGCCCAGAAAATCCCCCCGGCGGCCTTCCCTGATGATCTGAGAGCCGCCTCGATAGAAACGGGTTTCCAGCCGGGAAGCCAGGAACTCCCGCCGCCGGGGCGGCAGTTCTTCCAAAAAAACAATTGTCTTCAGGTCCGGTGCTTTTGGTACGTTGTCCATAATTTTCCGGGTAATCCCTACCCCATAGTCTATCTTGATTGGATGGGGAAGGCAACCATTTATAGACCGCACTGGAGATTATCTCGCCGGGAACGGGGAATCGGTATCAAGGATCGGTGGACAATTGTTTGGAAAAGAGCAGAGGCGACCCGGCCCTGTCCCGAGCCTGACGAGTGAGGGTCGCCTGACTAGAATTGTCCTGATGACATCATTTGCCTGTGGAACAGATTAAGGGAATGGAAATCTCCCTTGAGGGAGGTTTGGTTTGGATAGCCCCGGGCTTCAGCCCAGGTTAGGTGATGCTCTCTGGTTTGTTAAGGAGAGGAGATTAGGTTTGGTCAAACCGGGTGGATGATCGATTCACACAAGTTTTCGGTCTTCAGTCTATGGGTAGCAGCTAAGCTCCCGCGCAAACCACCACTGCAGCTGCCATCTCTCGCGAATGGGTCAGGCTTACGGTCCAGGTCTGGAAACCCTGCGCCTGGGCAATGGCTTTGGCACGCCCGGAAAGGCGCAGGATGGGTTTGCCGGAAGGTTCGTTCACCATCTCGATCTCTTTCCAGGAAACCGGACCGATCCCAGTCCCCAGGGCTTTCGAGGCGGCTTCCTTCGCCGCGAAGCGGGCAGCCAGTTCAGGTGTGCTGCCGCGGGCACCCTCGATCTCGGCGGGGGTGAAAACCCGGTTCAGGAATCGCTCCCCATGCCGCTCAAGGGCTTTCCCGATCCGACCTATCTCGATCAAATCAATACCAGATGACAGGTTCATAAGGGCGGCCCCGCGGTCGAGATGGCCAGCCGATCTGGATCCAGGTACTGCCGCGAGGCTTCCAGGATCTCTTCAGCAGTGATCTTCCGAATCATCTTTTCATAACCCTGCAAATAATCAAGCCCCAATTGATGGCGCTCCATGCTCAGCAGGGCAGACGCCACACCGCTGTTGGATTCCAGGCCTAGCGGCAGCCTGCCGATATAGTTGGACCCCACATCTGCCAGCTCTTGTGCGCTTACCGGCTGGTCGAGGAACTTCCTCAACTCGGCGGTGATCAAGTCGATCGCTTTCGAGAGGTTCTCCGGGGCGACGCCAGCGGAAACGGTCCACGGACCCGGGCCAATGCTGCTGCTCAGGGAGCTGTAAGCGTAGTAGGCAAGACCCGCCTGGACCCGCACCGAATCTCCGATCCGGCCCATCATCCCGAACTGGCCCAGGATGCTGTTGCCTAGCAGGGCGGGATAGTAGCCTTCCCATTTCCTGGACGGACCCACCACGCCGAGGACAATATCCGCCTGACTTTTTTCCTCGATCACATGGTGCTTCTGGACAATTTTATCCAGCGGGGTCACGTCTGGGACCTGGATGGGATCGGGTTGATCTGGGTTGGACCAGCCGCCCAGGGTTTTACTCACCAGCTTAAGGGCAGTTTCTGGTGTTACCGCGCCTGTGATCACGATCACCAATCCCTGGGGGCCGTAATGTCGGGCGTGGAAATCCGCCAGGTCCCCGCGCTGGATGGCCTGGATGGTTTCCACATAGCCGTCGCTGGGATGGCGGTAGGGATGGCCGGCATAGGCAATCTGGTCGAAACTCAGGGAAGCCATCTCGACAGTGTCCTGGGCACGAAGCTCTAAACCGGTCAATAGGTGTGCCCTAACTTTTTGAATATCTTTTTTAGGGAATACCGGGTTCATTAGGACATCCGCCAGCAGCTCAAGAAGGTTGGGCAGGTCATCTGCTAGAGATTTGCCGCCAAACCCGGCTGTATGGGCGCCCGGGCTGATACCCAGACTGGCCCCCATAGTTTCAAGCCTGTCATAGATTTCGCTGAAGGTCTTGTTCTTTGTGCCCCTCATCAAAGTGGTGGCTGTGAAATCTGCCAGCCCCAGTTTGGGCTCAGGATCATACAGGCTTCCGGCCTGCAAATAACCCGACAGCGCGATGGACAGGGAATTGAAATTTGGCCGCACCAGTAAGGTGATCCCGTTTCCCAGTTCGGTCCGGCTGATATCGTGTGGGCCGGGCAGGTTTTCTATTTTTAAGGAAGCGAATTTAGCCTTGTTCATGAACGATCATTCCCCTTGTTGTGGGGCATATAGGTCCCCGCTATCCGGTTTTTGGGTTTAAGGTAGGTCTGCGCGGCGCGCTGGACATCCACGGGGGTAACGGCTTCCAAATTTTCAAGATAACCGGTAACCCAATCATAGCTAGCGAACATCTCCGAAAACCCCATCCAGAAAGCCTGGTTGGTGATGCTTTCTCCTCCGTAAGCAAACAAGGCCCGGGTTTGACGGACTGCCCGCGCAAGTTCTTCCTGCCTGGGAGGTGAATCCTGCAGGCGCTGGATCTCCGCGTCCAGAATTCCCAGGGCAGCCTCAGGGTTGGATGCCGGGTGGACGATCATATGGATGCTGTAAAGGTAAGGGTCGATGGTAGCGGGCAGGCCGCCGCTGATGCTGATCGCGACTTCCTCCTCTTCCACCATTTTGGTATAGAGTCGGGAGGTTTTATTGGATATCCCTCCACCACCGAACATATTCAATCCCTGGGGGCCTGAAAGGATGCTGTCCAGGATCAGGAGTGGGAAGAAATCTTCGTGGTGAGCGGGGGGGGACTGGTAGCAAACGTCCACCAGCACAGTATCGCCAGGTCCTTCCACGGTGAGGCGGTGTTCACCCCGCCGGACTGGTTCCGGTCTGTTCAGACGCGGTGGATCCCCGCCTTCCGGAAGGCCCTCATATAGCGAAGTTATGCGTTTGAGCATGTCATCCCTGTCAAAATCACCCGCGATAGAGATCACTGCATTGCGTGGGGAGTAATAGGTCTTGTAATGCTGGTAAAGGTCATCCCTGGTTATGGATGCCAGATCGACCATATCTCCCAGGATGACATGGCTGTAGGGATGGATCTGGAAAGCGGATTTGTGGACCGCTTCCATCAACCAGAAGCTGGGGCTGTTCTCGCGGCCCTGCCGTTCTGACATGATCACCGTGCGTTCGGATTCCACTTCCTGAGGATCATAAAGGCTGTTTACCATCCGGTCAGCTTCAATCTCCAAGGCCTGATCAATCTTGTCCGCGGGCATGGTTTCGAAATAGGTCGTCCAATCCAGGTAGGTGAACGCGTTCCAGGTGCCTCCCGCGCGGGCAATGGTCTTTTCCCGCACTTCGGCTGGAAACTTTTCCGTGCCTTTGAACTGCATGTGCTCCACCCAATGGGAGATGCCTGTTCGCCCCGGGAGCTCATCCCGGGATCCTACCCGGTACCATACCCAGGAGCTGACCAGAGGAGCGGTGTGAATTTCTTTTAATTTGATTTCAAGTCCATTCTTTAGCCGAATGGTGGGGATGGGTTCTAATAAGCTCATAGATTTGGTTTTATAAGGTGAGGGAAGCGATTAATAGGTCCAGCGCCAGCTTATCTTCCAGCTGGCCAGTTTTGATGGCATGGTCAACATCTGAGAGCTGGTGGAAAATCCTTTTCAGTTGGGAAAGGTTAAACAGTTTGGCTTGTGGAGTGATTTTTTTGATGGGGAAAGGATGAACCCCGATCTCCCCAGCCATTTCCTCCGGGCTTATACCGGGATTCTCGTCCAGAAGTTCGCGGACCTGGATCAGCAGACGGAACTGGCGCACGATCATGCCAAAAAGCGGTAGGGCTTCGCCGTCCTCCAGCAGTCTGCGCAGCATGTTGAGGGCTTTTTCCCCATCGCCGAATCCGATAGCGTCCACCATTTCAAAGACATCCCCTGCCCGCACGTCAGCCACCAGGGCGCGCACATCCTCTTCGCTGACCGCCCTTGTGAAGTCAACGTAGGTGAGCAACTTATTGATTTCAGACTTAGCCAGGCGGGGATCCTCATCAATATAGCTGGCCAACAACTGGGCAGCCGGATTGCTGAATTCTCCGCCCATTTCTTTGGCCTGGTCCATGATCCATCGGGTCATTGCGCCGCCTTTCGGCAGGGAAAACGCCTGGGACCAGGCTTGGTTCGTATGTTCTTTCGCCCATTGGATCAGCCAGTGTTTCGGCTCCAGGAGCTTATCCTCGATCAACACCAGGGCTGTGGATGGCGGGACAGAATCGAGCAGCTCCAGGAATTTACCCTGTTTAGCTTTGTTTTTTGCCCCTGCGGTGGGGTGAAGCAGGACAACCATTCTCCTCTTTGCCAGGAAAGGCACTGTGTGGGTCTCTGCCTGGATGGCTTCAACTGATTTGGTACCGGCGTCCAGCGTGGTGATATCCATGGTGGTATCGCCTGATTCTGCCATTTTCTTTTTCAGCTTCTCATCCAGGAAGCTGCGGATGGCAAATTCATCATTCCCATGCAGCAGGTAAATGGTAGGCGAAGTGCTGCTCATATTAATCCTGAGTCCTGACCCTGTGGGCGGGCATACCATTCAGGGAATGGCGGGTGACTGCGGATATTTTAAGATCTCCGGGATCGGTGCTGACAGTGACCCTTCGCTGCAGCAGCGGCCCCAGCGGCCGTGCCAGCAGCAGGGCGGCCACGCCGAGGGTTGTGACCAGGGGCAGGCGCTCAAACTTGTCACGGGGTTTGGATCCAGCGCCGATCATAGCTGCTGCCCCGGCCAGTCCGGCTGCAAAGCCAGAAACCAGCAAGTTTGTGCCGCAGTTCTTATGGATCGCGAGATCTTCCTGCCCCCCCCGCAGCCTGGAAAGCGCATCGCCGACAGCTTGAAATAACTCCTCGCTGGAGATATCACCGATGATCCAGAAGCCGCCCGAGTCCGAGTGTCCCGCAAACCCTTTCCCGGGATGGGATTTGGCAAGCAAATTCAATGTGGCATGTTCCAGACCGTGGTTCCGGCGAGTGCGTGAGATAAAAGTGGACATAGGGTTAAACCTGAGACTACTGGTATTGTATCAACACTTTCGGGGTGAAGAGAAGATATCCTGTCCTTCAATAAGGAAAGATCATTTTACTTGAGGTGATGGAGAAAGCCAAATCTTCTGGTCTGGATATAATAAATTTCTGAGACAGCTTCCGAACAGAGCCAGGGTCGTGCTATAATGCAATTCCCCCAGGGGTAGACCAACCGGGAAATCGTTTATGAAAACACTCATTACTGGCGTGGCTGGGTTCTTGGGCTCAGCCCTGGCAGCGAAATTGCTGGAGGATGGCCACCAGGTCTTGGGCTTGGATGACCTCTCTACTGGAAAAGAAAAAGCCATTCCGCCCGGCGTTCAATTCGAATTGGGGGATATGCTGGACAGGCCCAAGCTTTGGGCTCTGCTCCAGGGAGTGGAATGTGTTTATCACCTGGCCGCCAGGGTGGCGGTTCGGGAATCGATCCTCTACCCGCGGGAATATAACAGCACTAATGTGGGAGGAACGGTCAGTGTGATGGAAGCCATGCGCGATGTGGGGGTCAAGCGGGTGGTATTCACTTCTTCGGGGGCGGTGTACGGCGCACAGGTCGCCCAACCTCTTCATGAAGAGATGGTTCCCGCTCCTGATTCCCCCTACGCGGTTTCTAAATTATCTGCAGAATATTATGTCAAAACGATCGGCCGCCTGTGGGGAATCGAGACAGTAACCCTGCGGGTCTTTAATGCCTACGGCCCAGGACAGCATTTACCGGCTGACCATCCGCCGGTGATCCCTTATTTCTTACGGCAGGCTGTGAAGGGCGGGAGTCTTGTCGTTCACAATAGCGGCAGCCAGACCAGGGATTTCGTTTACCTTGATGATGTGGTTGCTGCCCTGTCCAGGGCGGGAACCGCGACCGATGTGGATGGGAGGACTATAAATATCGGCAGCGGTCGGGAGCACAGCATCATGGACTTGGTGAAAACAGTAATCGAGGTTACCGGGGGAAAAACAGAAGCCATCTTCAATCCTAAGTCCAGCGGGGGAGTGAAACGGATGCGGGCGGATATCACCAGGGCGAGTGTGCTGCTCGATTACAACCCGCAGTTTTCACTCACCGATGGGCTGACCCGCACGCTGGAGATGGATCCCCGCTTTAAGCGAGAGAAGTAAGGAATGGAGGTAAGAAGGGTTTGATCCCTTGTTTTCCTTGAAAATGGAACCGCTTCCAGAATCGTTTTATGCCAGGGATACAGTTTTGGTCGCCAGGGAGCTGCTAGGGAAGAAGCTCGTGCGCCGCGAGGGGAAGAACGGGGTCTCCGGCCTGATCATCGAGACCGAAGCGTACCGCGGTGAAGAGGACCTTGCGTGCCACTGCCGGGCGGGGAAGACGCCCCGGACAGAGATCATGTATGGACCAGCGGGCAGGGCTTACGTGTATCTGATTTATGGGATGTATTGGCTGTTGAATATCGTGACGGAAGGGGATGGGTCCCCGGGAGCGGTGTTGATCCGGGCGATTGAGCCGCTGGAAGGTGTGGAGATCATTGCTGATAGGCGGGGAGGCCAGCCCAGAAGAAATTGGACCAATGGTCCAGGAAAACTCAGTCGGGCGCTGAATATCCAGGGAGATTTGAACGGCACGAATATCTGTTCTCCCAAAGGGCTTCTCTACATCACTGAGGGAGAGCATATTCACCCCGAAATCATCGAGACGGGTCCCCGAGTGGGACTGGAAAGCGTGCCTGAACCCTGGCGGAGCAAAGCCTGGCGGTTTATGGTAAATTATGAAAAACTGAAAGGTGCCTGATCAGTCAATGGAGTGATTATGTTTAGACGAAAGGAAGAATCCCCCCAGAGTCTGGAACCAGCCCCTGTGCAGGGCCGGGTGACCTCGATCCTTGGAGAGGGTACAAGCTGGAAAGGGGAGATCAGCGGTTCCGGCGGGATCCGCATTGAGGGCTTATATGAGGGCGTGATCAACCTGGATGGGATGATCATCGTGGATCAAAAAGGCCGGGTAGAAAGCGATTTGATCAAAGCGGAAACCGTGATTGTTGCCGGAGCTGTGCGGAGCAATATCCAGGCGAAACGCGTGGAGATCCGAAGCACCGGCCGGGTCTGGGGTGATGTGACCACCGTGAAGTTTTCCACTGAAGAGGGGGCTTATCTGCGCGGGAAGATCCAAATGGAAGAGGAAGAGCTCTCGGATGAGTCAAGTCCAGATCCATCTACCCCAGAGGAGAAATCCTCCCAGCCAGAACTCAAACCGAAAAATACCGCTGGATGACAAAGTGAAAATCCAAAGAGCTGGCCTTCCGGTCTTGCTTCTCCTGACATTTCTGGTTTCCTGCAGACAAGAGGAAACCACCCTGATCTACAAACCCGGGACTCCGGATCCAACTCTCCAGCCGGATCTTACGGAAACTCCACATCAAACAAACGGGGATGGTCAGTTGACCCAATCACCAACGGATGAAATACCTACTCCGGAGGGGATTGGCCCGATATGCGCGGAACGCGCCGGGCAGATCCAGGAATATCAGATCCCCTGGCAGGATGAAACTCTCTTTGGCAGGATCTATACCCCACCTTGCTATGGTGAAAATGACCGGGTTTATCCAACACTATACCTGCTTCATGGGGCGACCGAATCTGAGATCCAGTGGGATGAGCTGGGCGTGGATGAAATGGCGGATGAACTCATCAGCAGTGGCGAGATTCCCCCGTTGATCATCGTACTGCCCCGTGAGATCACATGGGTCAATCCCTCGGAGAACCCCTTTGGCAGCCAGTTGGTCCAGACCCTGATCCCCTGGGTTGACAGCCAATTCCGGACATACGGGGAAAGAGAATACCGGGCAGTAGGGGGAGTATCAAGGGGCGGGAACTGGGCAATTCGTCTGGGACTGCTGCACTGGGGTTTGTTTGGATCCCTGGGAGGGCACAGCGCACCCTTATTCTTTGGGGATCTGAACCGGATTCCGGGCTGGTTGGAGGATATCCCAACAGAAGCTTTGCCGCGGATCTACCTGGATGTCGCCGAGGCTGATAAAAACCTCGCCGAGGCTGAATCCCTGCGGGAGATCCTGGAGGATGCTGGCGCCTCTCCACAATGGCATCTTTATCCCGGCTTGCATAACGAGGCGTACTGGAGTTCTCACCTGGAAGAGTACCTGCTGTGGTACAGTGAGGGATGGAGCGATTAGTCAAACAAAACTTATTTCAAGGAACCAATCATGAAAACACCCCCCTTTGATCAATTTATGGAGATGGATTGGGAAAAGATAGCGCCCCTCTATGGGGAGTTGGAAGGGTTTAAGCTTGAAGATGACACCCTGGCCGATTGGATGACCGGCTGGTCGGATTTGCGCAAGCTGGTTGACGAGCGCTATTCCCGGCTTGCCCTGGCGACCGAATTAGACACCACCGATGAGGAAGCAGAAAATGCTTATCACAGTTTCCTGGAGGAGATCTATCCTAAAACCCAGTCAGCAGACCAGAAGCTCAAAGAGAAGCTGCTTAAAAGCGGGCTTGAACCGGCCGGCATGGAGATCATCCTCAAGAAGATGCGTGCGGAAGCCGATTTGTTCAGGCAGGAGAATTTACCCCTGATGACGGAGGAAAGCATATTGGGCACCAGCTACAGCAAGGTCCTGGGCGCCCAGACCATTGAATGGGAGGGTGAAGAACTCACCCTGACCCAGGCCAAAAATGCCATGCTGACCACTGACAGGAGTGTGCGAAAAGAACTCTGGGAGCGGATTTCCGAACGCCAGCTCAAAGATCGGAAAGCCATCAACGATCTATGGGTGAAATTCATGGATATCCGGGCCCGGCTGGCCGAGAATGCGGGTTTTGAAGATTACCGCTCCTTCCGGTGGCTGCAGCGGCTCCGGCTGGATTATTCCCCGGAGGACAGCAAGGAATTTTTGAGAGCTGTCAAAGAGGTGGCTGTGCCGGCAGCGACGCGGGTGTATCACCGCTATGCCAAGCGGCTGGGGATCGAAACTGTGCGGCCCTGGGACCTGGTGAATAACCAGAGCACCTTCAACCTTCCCGCGATCGAGGCTTTTGAAACCGAGGAGGAATTCACCTCCAGAGTTGGAGAGATCTTTAACAAACTCGATCCTGTGCTCGGCGGTTACTTTAATACCATGCGTGAGGAGAAGCTGCTTGATCTGATGAACCGCAAGGGGAAAGGCCCTGGAGGCTTCTGCACTTCATTTGCGACAACTGGCCAGCCTTTTATCTTCATGAATGCAGTGGGCCGGAGTTCCGACTTGAGCGTGCTTTTTCATGAGAGCGGTCATGCCTTCCACGTCTTTGAGCGAGTCAATCTGGATTATCATCACCAGTGGCGTCCAGGGCTGGAGTTCGCGGAAGTTGCTTCAACGGCGATGGAACTGCTTGCGGCGCCGTATCTGGCAGAGGATAAAGGCGGCTTCATGACAGTTCAAGATGCTGCCATCAGCCGTTTGCTGCATTTAGAATCAGGGCTGTTGTTCTGGCCTTATATGGCAGTTGTGGTTGCTTTCCAGCATTGGGTCTATGAGAACCATAAGTTGGGTGCCGATCCGGCTTCCTGTGATCAGAAGTGGGGAGAATTGATCGATCAGTACATGCCAGCCATCAATTGGGATGGATATGAAGATGTCAAAAAAACCGGCTGGCACCGCAAGCTTCATATTCACCAGGTGCCTTTCTACTATATCGAATACGGTTTGGCTTCCCTGGGGGCTTACCAGATTATGATCAAAGCCCAAAAGGATCAATCTGCCGCACTAAAGGATTACCGGGAAGCTTTGGCTTTGGGAGGAACTGTGTCGCTTCCGGACCTGTACCGGGCCGCAGGAGCTGAATTAGCCTTTGATTCCGAAAATCTCGGCGAAGTGGTGGATCTGATCGAGAATGATCTGGCAGAACTGGAGGACAGGATTTCCTAAGGGTTTGGTTGGTTTGTGAGAAAACGGCAGCCCGGACGCTGACAGGGAACGATGTTCCTGTGCCTGTCAGCGTCTCTCTCCGTTATAATTAATATTTGAATAAAGATCAGGGAGGGCATTCTTATGGCCAAAAAAATAACCGTAGTCATACCCATGGCCGGGTATGGAAAACGCCTCCGTCCCCATACCTGGAGCAGGCCCAAACAGCTGCTCAGCCTGGCGGGTAAACGCGTGATCGAACACGTACTTGATACATTTGACTCCCTCCCCGAAAAACTCCAGGTGGAATACGTCTTCATTGTGGGCTACCTGGGTGACAAGATCAAAGCCTTTATGGCTGAAGAACATCCGGACCTGACTGTCCACTTTGTGGTCCAAGAGGAAATGCGGGGGCAGTCGCATGCTATCTACCTTGCCAAGGAATTTATCGACGGCCCCATGATCATGGTATTTGCGGATACCTTGATCGAAACCGACCTGGCTTTTTTGGAAAAGGAGACCGCAGATGTTGTCGCCTGGGTTAAACCGGTGCCCGACCCGAGGAGGTTCGGGGTGGCTGAATTGGGCCAGGACCAGCGCGTCGTCCGGTTGATCGAAAAACCCAAGGCAATGGATAACAACCTCGCTCTGGTAGGCTTTTATTATTTCCAACAAGGACAGGATTTGATCGCTGCTATCGAAAAGCAGCTGGATAAAAAGGTCCAGTTAAAAGGCGAGTATTTTCTGGCCGATGCCATCAACATTCTGCTGGAGGATGATGCCTGTCATATGCGCACACAGAAGGTAAGCATCTGGTTGGATGCGGGCACATTTGAAGCCATGCTCAGCACCAACCGTTATTTACTCGACCACGGCCATGATAATTCTGAGAAAGCATCCAAAAGGATGGGCGTATCGGTCATTCCACCGGTATTCATCCATCCGGAATCCGAGGTGGAGGCTTCCGTGATCGGCCCCCATGCGACTGTAGAAGCTGGATGCCGGATAGTCGGCTGCCGGATCGCGAATTCCATCATCGAACACGGTTCCCATTTGGAAGAGGTGGTCCTGGAAGGTTCCCTTGTAGGCCAGAATACCTCTCTGCGGGGAAAATCAAAATCCATCAACATCGGTGATAATACGGATGTTGTAATCTAGAACTGACTGACCCCTTTCAATTGAGGGAGCCCATGCCGAGAGATTTCACCGCTAAACGCGTTGCCGGGTTGATGCCGTCCGGAATTCGCAAATTCTTTGAGGTTGTCGCCACAATGGAGGATGTCGTCTCCCTCGGTATTGGGGAGCCGGATTTCACCACTCCTCAACCCATCTTGGAAGCTGGCATTGCGGCTCTCCGAAAGGGAGAGACCCACTACACATCGATTGCCGGGATATCCGAGCTCAGGGAAGCTATTGCGGACCTGCTGGAAAGGAAATACCAGGTTCATTACAACCCGGTGGATGAGGTCATAGTAACAGTTGGCGTCTCTGAAGCCCTCTATCTGGCGCTGACCGCGGTGATTGATCCGGGGGAGGAGGTCATCATCCCCACTCCTTGTTTTGTGTCCTACCAGGCTGAGGTCCTGCTGGCTGGTGGGGTTCCGATTGAAATCCCGGGAAGGATGGAAAACGGTTTCCAGCCGGAAACCAGATTAATAGAAGAAGCTGTTACAGCCAAGACCAAGGCGATTGTCATTGGCTCCCCCAACAATCCCACTGGAGCGGTCGCAAGCCGGGAAAGCCTGCTGGAAATCAGCCGAATCGCGGAAGAACATGATTTACTGGTGATATCTGATGAGATCTATGACAATCTGGTATACGATGTGGAACATGTTTGTTTTGCTTCGCTGCCGGGAATGAAGGAACGCACCATCACGCTTGGAGGGTTCTCCAAGAGCTATGCAATGACCGGCTGGCGGGTGGGTTACGCAGCCGCTCCGGCAGATATTCTTGCTGGGCTGATCCGCATCCACCAATATACGGTCATGTCAGCTCCCTCGATATCTCAGCTGGCCGCTTTGGCGGCAATCAACCTGGGCGCGGAATATGCCGAGGAAATGCGCCAGAAATATGACCGTCGCCGCCATTTGATCGTTTCCCGATTGAACGAGATTGGGCTGGAGACCAGTATGCCGCAGGGAGCATTTTATGCTTTCCCAAGGATCTCCTCCACTGGATTGGATGACGAGACCTTCGCCCAGCACTTGCTGGAGGATGTGCGGGTCGCTGTGGTGCCCGGATCCGCTTTCGGGGCAGGTGGGGAAGGGTTTGTGCGCTGTTCTTATGCCGCTCACTATGAAATGATCGAACAAGCCCTGGATAGGATCGATAAGTTCGTGAAGCGCTTTCAAGGATAGGGCTGATATTATTTGAACGCAAAAAACCACCCTTGGCGTCTGGGTGGTTTTTTTGATGCTACCATTCAGGGCAGCGGTTTTCTCCACAGCCCGGCAGTATGTAAAAAACTTGATCCTATAGAACCCTGCCTCCAGACAATCTTTTTTTCCCGGAAGGAGTTAATTCCCTCTCCCGCGTGGTCTGCCCCCTCCTCCTGGCGAGCCCATGAAGAAGCCGCCTTCAGCGGTGCCGGCTGTAGTAACAACATTGGATAGGGTAATCGATTCGACCAGGCTGCCTCCACTGCTGTCCCCGCTGATCGAAAACCCATCCACTATGGATCCATTGATCGGGCTTCCCGTCAGCAGTTGATAGGTTGCCCCTGGAACCAGATCAGGTGATGAAATGACCACAGACTGATACTGCTTTGAGGGCGAAAAAGTGAGAAGGACTTCTCCGGACTGACTGGTGAGCTGAAAGGCTTTTCCCGGGTTTTGGGAGGTATCAAAGGTATACAGGATGGAATACTGGCTGGACGACTGGCTGGGTGCCTGGGCCATCCCAATACTGCCAACGGCAACCAGGATCCCGCCGGAGATATGAAACTCACTCAGGTAATCCAGCGCCCCATTGCCCGCGTTGGTCGGGCCATTGACCAGCACCGTGCCGCCGCTCATGGAAACAGAACCATTGGCATCAATTCCATCACCGCCTGCGTCGACATATATGTATCCACCTGAGATGGTCAGCGAGCTATCGCCGCCGCCAAATCCTCCCCTGCCAGGCACCCCGTCCCCGCCGCTTCCGGTGGACGCGTTGATCCCATCATCGCTCGAGGTAAGGTGAAGGCTGCCCCCACGGATAATGATCTCTGCGCTCTCTATACCTTCATAGGACTCGCGCAGCTCTAACTCGCCCCCGCTGATATTCAGCAGGGAGTCAGCGTGCAGGCCGTCATCCCCGGAAGCGAGATAGAAAATCCCCTCGCTGATCTGGATGGTGTCATTGGAATGGATGGCATCGTCAGCGGAATCTATTTCCAGGGTGCCGCCGCTGATGACCACGAGAGTACCTGCTTTTAATCCTTTCGCGCTCACACCGCTGTCGTAACCGGTATCACCGAAATCCGCGTTGCGATCGAAGCTTCCAAAGCGATCAGGGCCATTCTGGCTGACCTCACCAGATGAGATTTCCAGAACACCTCCGGAGATTGCCAGGGTGGTAGCCGCCTGGATCCCGTCCTCACCGGCCGTGATCTGAAGGTTTCCACCTTCAACCTCGACAGACCCTTTCCCGGTTTCTTCTTCGTTGGTAGATTGGAGTCCATCACCGCCAGCTGTGATCTCGATCTCACCATCGAGAATAGATACGGAATCCCGGCCTTTGAGCCCGTCATTGATGGCTTGGATAGTGATCGCTCCGGACACAATCTTAAGATCGTCCTTGCTGACAATTCCGTGATTGTGGTTCCCAAAGACCGAGAGACCCCCCGATCCATTGATGGTCAGGTCGTCTTTGCTGAAGATTGCCCCGTCAGGTTCTCCTTCCTCATCAAGTTGATAGGCGTCCCCATCCGCGATTATGTTCTCTGTACCTTCATCCAGGGTGATGACGGTTTTTTCCGCGTTCTGGATGTAGATCGGGGCGCTGGTCATCGATGTAATCTCCACCCCGGACAGGATCAGGTGGACAGTTTCTTCATCCTGGCTGTCAACGATCACCTGGCCGTCGTCCAATCTGCCGGAGATTAGATAGCTGCCGCCGCCGCTGATCGTCACCGTGCTTCCTTGTGCCTCAGCCCCCTTCCCCTGAACATTGATCTCTTTCCCGTCCAGGTTGATGAAAGTGGTATCCTCTTCGATTGCTTGAGCATTCAGGTCTTCGCTGTCAAAATCCATGACAAGCGTGCTGGCCAGTGCGTCCACCTCCACCTGGTCCAGGTCCTCAGTGGTGGCAGTCGAGTTCAGGCTGCCGGATTGTGAAACGCCCCTTGTCCCTGAGACGATGCCGGGGATGCCGGCGCAGGCGGCCAGGGTCAGGATCAATAAACTCATCAAGATGTTTATAATTTTTCTTTTCATATCCAATCCTTTGATTTTCATGCGGGTACGGTTAAGCTGGGCAGGCAGCCCGATTTAGCTGTGAATAAAGGATAAGTTTGTGATCTGTATTCTTTCACAAGCCGATTAAGCAATTGTGAAGATATCTTAAGGGAAAGATGAAGAAGGTGTATCCGCCTGATGGGATCTGGAAGGAACGATAGCGTTGCGCTACACAGACGATGAAACTCAGACCTTAATAAAAGCACCCCGCCAGTTTTCAGTGGCGGGGAAAAGATCCCGAGGTCCCCTCAACCTCCGAGGTCCCCTCAACCTCCGAGGTCCCCTCAACCTCCGAGGTCCCCTCAACCTCCGAGGTCCCCTCAACCTCCGAGGTCCCCTCAACCTCCGAGGTCCCCTCAACCTCCGAGGTCCCCTCAACCTCCGAGGTTATAAGATCACAGGAGGATTGACCTCGATGATCCACTCAGGCCCCGGGGAGTGGTCCCGGACTAACTTGACCGGATCTGGCCCCTTGACCAGCAGCTGCCAGCGGTATTCCCCCCGAATCTTGGCAAAATAAGGCGGCGTTGGACCCACAAGGTGGGTGGACCGGTAGCCTTCTGCATCGATCCAGCCCTGCAGTGCAGCCCCATAGGACCGAGCTTTATTCTCCCCTGCCTTGTAGTCCCGGTCGCGCACCTCAAGGCGAACCATATTTACAAAGGGAGGATATCCCAGTTCACGGCGGTAGGAAATCTCTTGTTCATAAAATCCCTGGTAGTCATGACTGGCAGCGGCTTGGATCACATAATGGTCGGGTTCAAAAGTTTGCAGAACCACTTTACCGCCGAGCGGGCTGCGCCCGGCCCTGCCTGCCACCTGCATGATTGTCTGGAATGTGCGCTCTGCAGCCCGATAATCGGGCAGATGAAGACTGCTTTCTGCCAGGACAACCCCAACCAGAGTGACCAGGGGCAGGTCCAGCCCTTTGGCCAGCATCTGGGTTCCGATGATGATATCCGCCTGGTGCGAGGTGATTCGTTCCATGATCTCCCAGTGAGATCCTTTGGCTGTGGTGGTGTCCCGATCCCACCGCAAGGTGCGTGCTTCGGAGAGCAGCTTATGGACCTCGGCTTCCACCTGCTCGGTTCCTGTGCCCAGGTGCCGGATGCGTGAAGACCCGCAAACGGGACAGGACTTGGGGTTGTTCCGTTGATAGCCGCACTGGTGGCACCGGAGGGAGCGGTCATTCAGGTGGGCTGTGAGGGATGTCTCACAGCGCGGACAGCGCAGGGCATGACCGCAGTCGCGGCAGAAGACGTAGCTGGCGCTGCCGCGACGATTGAGAAATAAAATAGTCTGCTGTTCTTTTTCCAGGGTGTTGGACAGGGCAGTCTGCAAGGACTGGCTGAAGATCGAGCGGTTGCCCGCCTTTAATTCCATGCGCATGTCCACAACCTGTACCTCCGGCAGGGATGCCATCTGCAGGTTTGTACCCAGGTTTTTGTAGCGAGGGGTGACTGGGTCCTGATGAGCCTGGTTGAGCTGGACTTGGAGGGAGTCCCTGTGGGCCAGGATTCGCTCCGGCAGGCTGAGGTATGTCCAGCGGCCCTTCTCACTCAGGTAGCGATTGGCTGCGTTTGGTGTGGCGGAACCCAGGATGCATACGGCGCCGCAGATCGCCGCATATTCCACGGCGGCTTGAAGAGCATGGTAGCGCGGCTGGAGATCCCCCTGGTAGTAGGAACCATCATGGCATTCATCCACGACGATCAAACCCGGATCCTGGAAGGGTGTGAACAATGCGCTCCGCGGTCCTACCACGATATCCAGGGCACCAGCTCGGGCCAGCCGCCAGGTATCATAGCGTTCACCGGAGGATAATTCCGAATGCAGCACCCCCACCTTTCCTGGAAATCGCCCCATGAACCGGGCTACTGTTTGAGGCGTGAGGGCGATCTCCGGCACCAGGATGATTGCCTGCTTTCCCCGTTTAACGGTATCCTCCACGGCGCGGAGGTAGATCTCGGTTTTTCCTGACCCAGTGACTCCCTGGAGCAGGAAAGGTTTTGGAAGGTCCTGGTCAAAAGCTTTGTGGATAGCCTTCCAGACATATTCCTGATCTGGAGTGAGCTGGGGAGGAGAACTGGGAAGGATATCGAGATCTTCCAGTGGGTCGCGAAGAATAACTACCTGGATGATCTCAGCCAGCTGTCGTTTGACCAGTTGCTTGAGGTCATTGAGGTTTGCCCCTGTATCAGAATAGATTTCCCCCAGAGGTACAGGATGGTCGGATTCCATAATCAGCTTCAAGACGGCCTGGCGCCTGGCTAGCGCATCCGGGTAACCTGCTTTTGCCAGCTTCGGCATTTGTCTTGTCGCTTCCTCAGGTGTTCCGCGGAATACAAGCTGTCGTTCGAACTTGGGTTTGACAGTGGGGTCCTTTAATGTGGATTCGCTTTCCACCAGGCCGCGCCTCACCAGCGCGCCTACAGATTTCCGCCAGTTCTGATGGGGCAGCGCTCGATCCAGTTGGCGGCCGCGCAGTGGACCGCGCTCCCAGAGGAGATCGATCAGGCGCAATTGAGTGGGTGATGGATCATGCAAAAGGGGTTTTCCTGATTCTAAGGATCTAACACTCTCGTCGGTCAGGCAGTACTCGATGTCTGCCTGCACGCTCAAACCTGCCGGCACCATTGCCAGCAAAGTGATGCCCAGCGGGGAGAGCGTGTTCTCTGAAATCTTCCTTCCCAATTGAACCTGGTTGGGGGTGAGGACTGGATCAGGATCCAGGAATTTATGAACGGCTTTGGTTTCCATCACGTCAGGGTGTTCGGGAAAATCAAGGATGACTCCCTGCACCCTCTGCCGCCCAAATGGTACTTCTACCAGTTGGCCCAGGCGATATTCCTCCCGGCCTTCTGGGAGATGGTAGTCAAATACTCCCCCCACATGGGGTACGTTTACGGCGATGCGGGCGAAAGATGGAAGATTGTTTTCAGCTGCTGCCATAGCTGGATGTGTGGTTTATTCTCGGATCAGGACCGCAGATGTGTATCCCACTACGCTGGCGTTGTCTCCTGTGATATCACCAGAATGGGCATAATTCAAGACCATGGGAGTCACATCTCCGCCATGCTTTGCGGCCCAGATAACTGCCGCCAGGGGGCCTAAACCACAAGCGGATCCGGTGCCGTTTTGCTG
>Ga0272444_10001061_pt1 | contig 27231 bp, 20 predicted proteins | sample SSMForm13_FD_201033 | JGI IMG/M metagenome (GOLD analysis project Ga0272444, IMG submission 201033) | Marine sediment archaeal communities from Little Sippewissett salt marsh, Falmouth, MA, United States - SSM-Form-13 | ecosystem: Environmental > Aquatic > Marine > Wetlands > Sediment ...
AATTCACGGGAACCTTTTTTGCGGCGACACCCTTTTTGTGGGTGCGGCCGGAAGGACCGATTTGATTGGCGGATCTCTTGAAACGCTTCTCGAATCTTTAGAGAAAAGACTTATTGTACTACCCAAAGAGACCATCGTCTGGCCGGGTCACGATTATGGAGACACCCCCACCTCCACCCTAGGTCGGGAAATGGAAGAGAATCCCTATATTACCGATTTTATTCTAACCTAATAATTAAGATATATTTTATATTTTTTAGGGTTGACGGATATAGACGTCCCGTTGTTTTATACACTAAGAATTTATTGAGAAATTGATTTCCGAGAGGTACATATGGCGACGTGGGCGGATTTTAAATGCCAAGGAATAGAAAGGTTTGGCGAGGTGGGAGCGTGGGCTTTTGACGAATGGAAAATGTTGAATGACACTTTTTTTAACGGAGAGAATAAACCCGGCGCCATTATTTGGGGAAAAACGCCACAGAGTAAACGTATGGGCTATTATCAAGTCAGCGAAAATTTGATATATTTAGATAAAAATTTAATGCGACCGGTTTATCCCACAAATTATTTTAACTGGGGAATACAACATTTAAACAAAAAAATTGCCAGTGATGTCCTCCTCCATGAGATGATTCATCAAAGAGTCAACCAGACCGGTGGATGGGTGGGAGAAACCAGTCACAACAATGAAAGGTTTGTTGACGAAGTCAATAGAATTGCCAAGCTCCTTGGCATGGATATCAAGGCCAAGGTAATTAAAAAAAAAAGTGCCCGGGACAAACCAATATGGCACGTTGAACCCGGATACCTGCCCCTTAAGGAATTATCCGATTTTCCATATTCGTCCAGATCGCATAACTATTATTACGGACAACCTTGATGAATTGACTTTTCGGGTTCATCATGAGTTGATGAAATCGTATAAAGTCAAAATTGGTACGGCAAAGTAAAAAGTCCAAGTTCAAGGCGTCGCGAATTTCGTGAAATGAGGCGTACTTATGTACGCCGCAGTACACGAAATAAAGCACAACACAGAGATTGGACTTTTTACGAAGCCGTCATGAGTTAGTGAACTTCAAAATCCAAATCATCGGGCAGATTTATTATATCTTTCCATTCTTTGTTTTCCTCTTTTTTTTCGACAGGTTCTTCCCGATTACCTTCAGGCGGCTCTTTCGCGTTTTCACATTTGTCTATACTCATGATTAAATATCTCTTTGATTTTACCTAGTGTCCGTAATAAGTCATTATTAACATATAATTTTAAAGGTTTCTTCAATGGAAAAGCGCTTCTTTTCGAAAGCAGGCCTTCGCAAATTTTTCGGAACGTTGATTTCGAGAGCTTTGCAAAACTACTTTCATTTTTTTTTCTTGTCAATAAAATGCGGATGTTAACTTTTGACTATTTCAAGTTGTTATCGAAAAGCATACGGCACAGGGTAAACGCAGTTGATTCCGGTGCAGCGTAGCGATGGCGTGTTTCTCTTGGAAATCGACTGACTGTTTGAAGGGCTTTAGCACGCGTTTGCCCTGGCATACGGCAAGATGATGGTTGACTTCCGATAGCGGGTATGTTCTATTTAAAGGTTAAATTGTTAACATATGGAAAGACCACAGAATGAAAAAGTACCAACAAATTACTGAAGCTAGAATGGTGCTGGATTTGTCTGAACAGGCAACCATGGAACAAATCAAGTCTAATTATAGACATCTCATCCGGAAATGGCATCCGGACCGGTGTAATGAAAACAGTAAAAAATGTAAGGAAATGACAACCAAAATTATCGCTGCTTACCGGATTATTAACGATTACTGTAAAAACTATAAATTTTCTTTTTCCGAACAAGAGGTCAGGAATTATCTCTCGGCAGAAGAGTGGTGGTTTGAACGTTTCGGCATGAATTCCCTTTATAGCGATAAACAAAAATGAGACCTTTGAAAAATGTTCATTTTTGTCTGCCCAGTTAAATCCGTATTTTTTATTTAACCGGGGTTCAAGTTCACGCAGCTGCACTTAAAAAAGCATTAAAAAAAGTAGTAATATTATTTAAATATCAATATGTTGAAAAAAATTGAGGCGCTTTTACCCAAAGCGCTTAGTGCCGATAGACACGCCATCCGTCGTGAATTAATACGGATTAAACAATCCGCCATCAAAACCGCGTCTGAAAATAAGATAAAAAAGAAAGTGGTTCGGCTGGAAAAAAGGCTTCAAACATCCATCAAAAAGAAATCATGGCGAAAAGCAAATCGTCCGAAACTTATCTATAATGATACCCTCCCCATTTTTTCTAAAAAAGACGAAATAATAGATTCCATCTCGAAAAACCGGGTGGTCATAATTTCCGGTGAAACCGGATCGGGTAAAACCACCCAAATACCGAAATTCTGTCTTTCAGCCGGACGCGGCATCAACGGCAAAATCGGGTGTACTCAGCCGAGAAGGATCGCTGCAACCACTGTCTCCAAACGTATTGCCGAAGAACTCGGAGAAGAACTGGGCATGTCCGTGGGGTATAAAATTAGATTCAAAGATAAAACCGGTCCCCACACGTTTATTAAAATCATGACAGACGGTATCCTTTTGGCCGAAACCCAAAATGATCCGTATTTGAATGAATATGATACCATTATCGTTGATGAAGCCCATGAAAGAAGTTTAAATATAGATTTTATCCTTGGATTTTTAAAGACCCTTTTAAAAAAAAGAAAAGACCTTAAGATTGTCATAACCTCAGCAACCATTGACACGGAAAAATTTTCAAAGGCTTTTAACAATGCTCCTGTGATAGAAGTATCCGGCCGCATGTATCCGGTGGAAATGCGTTATTCCGCGATTGACTCAAAACTCGAAGAGAATGATGAACAAACCCATATTGAGATGGCGGTCAACGCCATTGACAACCTGCAAATAAAAAGCCCTTCCGGAGATATCCTCGTCTTCATGCCCACCGAACAGGATATTCGTGAAACCTGCGAACTCATCAAGGCAAGGAATTACAAAAACACCGTTATTTTTCCTCTGTTTGCCAGACTTGCAGGTTCTGAGCAATCAAAAGTTTTCTCACACATTCCCTCCAGAAAGATAATTATTGCAACCAATATTGCTGAAACTTCCATAACCATACCCGGAATTAAATATGTCATCGACACCGGTCTTGCGCGCATATCCCGGTACACGCCAAGATCAAGAACCACCTCCCTTCCGGTTACCGCAATATCAAAAAGCAGTGCCGATCAGCGAAAAGGAAGATGCGGCAGGGTGGAAAACGGGATCTGCATACGACTTTTTTCTGAACAAGAGTTTGAAAAGCGTCCGGTTTTTACTCCGCCGGAAATTTTAAGAGCCAACCTCGCAGAAGTCATCTTAAGAATGATCTCACTGAAACTTGGCGATATATCGGACTTTCCATTTATTGATGGGCCTGCATCGAAAAGCATACAGGATGGGTTTGATCTTCTTTACGAACTCGGAGCCATCGTCCCCGGGCCGCGCCAAAAGAAATCAAACGCAAAAACACCCTTTTTGATCACTGAAAAGGGTAAGCTTATGGCAAAAATGCCGGTTGACCCCAGAATATCCCGGATGCTCATCCAAGCACAAACCCAAGGATGTCTTGAAGAGATTACGGTTATTGCTGCTGCGCTGAGCATACCGGACCCCAGAGAACGGCCCGCGGAAAAAGCCCAGGAAGCGGATCAGATCCACAAAGCGTTTCATGATCCATCGTCCGATTTTATCACCCTTCTAAATATCTGGCGAAGATACCACCGGATCCGGCAAAAAGAAAAAACCACAAAAAGCATGAAAAAATTTTGTAAGACTCACTTTCTTTCTTTTAAAAGGATGAGAGAATGGCGGGATATCCATGCCCAAATCTCAGAAATACTCAGAGAATACGCTTTGGATGACAACAAACATCGAGCCAAAAATGCCCGAATAAAACAAAGCACTCCGGCTCAACCGTCAAAAGCCAAACCTCCGGCTCAACTCTCTGAATTCGGAAGTCTTTATACTTCCATTCACCAATCGATTTTGAGCGGTTTTCTCTCCAACATTGCACTTAAAAAAGAAAAAAATATCTTTCAAGCCACAAAAGGAAAAGAAGTCATGATCTTTCCGGGATCAACCCTTTTCAACACGGCAAAAACATGGATTGTGGCTGCTGAAATGGTTGAGACATCACGACTTTTTGCCAGGACATGCGCAAACATTGATAGTGACTGGCTGGAAAAATTGGGTGAGACCCTTTGCAAATATACCTATCTTCACCCACACTGGGAAAGAAATCGGGGAGAGGTTGTGGCTTTCGAACAGGTAAGCCTTTTCGGTCTCATTATCGTTCCCCAAAGACCCGTATCTTATGGCAGGATTGATCCTGACCAAGCATCTGAAATTTTTATTCAAAGCGCGCTGGTAAACGGTGATGTTAAAAAAAAGTTTGATTTTATGCGGCACAACCAGAAACTTATTGATGAGGTTGGCGGCATGGAAGATAAGATTAGAAAAAGGGATGTTCTTGTCAGTGATGCCGAATTGTTTGAATTCTACCATAAAAGGCTAACAGGATGTTATGATATCAGAACCCTTTCAAAACATATCAAACAAAATGAAAGCGACCTTTTTTTGAGAATGAAACCAGAAGATATTCTCCGGTATCATCCGGATGAAAAAGAGATCTCTCTTTACCCGGACAGAATTAATTTAGGGGACCACAAATTTGATTGTGTCTACAAATTCGACCCCGGCAAAAACCAGGATGGTGCAACCGTAAAAATACCGTTATCCTGCGCGCCAATGGTTCCTTCAGGATCGCTGGAGTGGCTGGTGCCCGGACTCTACAGGGAAAAAATAACCGCGCTTATTAAAGGTCTTCCCAAAATTTTCCGTAAAAAACTCGTACCTATTGCCAATACGGTCGATGATATTATCGATGAAATGCCAAAAACGCAACGCCCTCTGATAACAGAACTTGGAACTTTTATTTATAATCGCTTGGGTCTGGATATCCCTGCATCTGCCTGGCCTCGGGATCTTTTGCCGGACCATCTTAAAATGCGAATATCCATTACCGATCCCAAAGGAAAGGAACTTTGCGCCGGCAGGGATCCGTCCATTTTGCGCCAAAATATTTCAGTTAAAACCGACCCCAAAAAATCGAGCGAAATTGAATCTGCCAAAAAAAAGTGGGAAAGAACCGGCATAACCGGCTGGGACTTTCCGGATCTGCCCGAATGCATCAGCATAATAGCCAAAAACAAGTCAAAATGGGTCGTTTATCCCGGTCTTCAAAAAGCATCCCAGCAGGAAAAAAGTGTAAATTTACGCCTGTTTCTCCACCCGGACCAAGCTCTCGATTCTCATAAAGAGGGAGTCACCCGGTTATTTACCATTTATTTTTCAAAGGACCTAAAGTTTTTAAAAAAGGCTCTGACCCTGCCTAAAAAAAATGAGAAAATGGCCAATTATTTTGGAGGGGCCAAACGCCTTGAGAAAAAGCTCTTTGAAAGTATCACCAACACCCTGTTTTCTAAAAACATAAGATCCAAGGATGCTTTTTATTCATATGCCGAATCTGTCGCGCCGGCAATTCTCCCAAGGGGTCGGGAATTATTAGACCGAAGCCTGTCTGTTCTTGAGGCTTATCATGAAACCAGAAGCGTACTGTACACCCTTGAAACCGCTCACCGCACAAACCATACCGCCTTGCAATTCTTAAAAGATTTAAGAGAGGAACTTAAAAAGCTTGTCCCTGAAACTTTTATGGTTCTTTACGACACCGAGCGCCTCATCCACCTTATCCGGTATATAAAGGCATTGGATTTCCGTGCCCGTCGAGCTTTGGTTAATTTTGAAAAGGACAGGACAAAGGCAAAAAAGGTCCTTGTTTTTACCCAAAGCCTTGATAAACAACTGCAAGGGCTTTCCCTATCCGCATCAGCGGAAAAAAAAGCGGCAATCGAGGAATATTTCTGGCTGATTGAAGAATTCAAGGTTTCTGTTTTCGCCCAAGAGCTTAAAACACCGGTACGGGTTTCTAAAAAGCGGCTTCAAGATAAATTAAAGGAAATTGAAAGGATGGCATAAAAAGACCGGGGTTCAGGTTTCAGGTGTCAGGTGTCAGGGTTAAGGGGAAACCGAGTTTAAATCAAGGACGTTGGGAGTTAGCTGAGGAAACGGCAGTGTATGGCGTAAATGATGAATCGTTCCCTCAGGGTTGGCCCATTACTACTGAACATGCTTCCTGACACCTGAAACCTGACACCTGAAACCAAATCGCCATGGCAATCTTAGCAAACAACAGTCTTGATTTACACCCTCAACATCTTTCTGAAAGCGACGTGTAATAACGCGCTTCATCTTCCCGTCCCCGTTTGAGACATCCGGCTGCATAGATTTTGCATTTTTCCTTGAGGGTTTTTACTGCAGCGTTGTATTGGTTCCCTGAAAGCAAACCACTTGAAACAATTTTTTTTAATGACTCTATTCTAAATTTGTCGAGTCCCGGGGATGCGGAAAGCTGGTCATTATGTCCGCCCCGTTTGATGATCAGCGGAGTATCGATAAGGTAAACCGGATATCGGCAGCTTATCCTTAGCCATAAATCATAGTCTTCGCATGCAGGAAGTGTTTCATCAAACCCCCCGACTTCTTCAAGCAGAGAGCGTCTGATCATCACGGCTGACGGGCTCACCAGACACAGAGCCAGGGAGGGTTCAAAAATCATTCCCCAAGGTTTTTTATGCCGTTTTTTGGGGTTGACACGGACACCCTTTCTGATCCAAGTCTCTTCTGTCTGGCAGATTTGAGCATCCGGATTTTTGTTGAAAAATTCAACTTGCCGGAAAAGTTTTTGCGGCAGCCAGAGATCATCCGAGTCAAGAAAAGCGATAAAACGCCCTGATGCTTCTGCAAGCCCCCGGTTTCTTGCCGCACTCACTCCCTGATTCTCCTGCCTGAAAACCATAATATCGCTGCGGTATGAATTGAGAATATCAGTCGTATTATCCGTGGAACCGTCATCAACAATAATCAGTTCGAAGTCCCTGTAATCCTGGACCATGACAGAATCGATAGCCTCCTTGATGATCCAGCCACGATTGTATGTGGGAATGATGATGCTAACCTCTACCGTGTTATTTTTTTTTCTCATTTTCTTTCACCTGAAGACTTTTTTAGCCGATTATTCCAAATTTTACAATCTTTCATCATTGCTTATGGAGTTAAAATTTTTAGCCATATACCTCCCCCTTTATTTGCATACATTACATTTAGCACTTGACTTAAATTTATTATATTTTATTATTTAATGAATAATATTCATTTAAGTCCTAATTCTGCGATTGTATCCAATTTCATTATCCAGTGCCCGAGCGAAAACCAAGGCGTCTTCGTTCAGTCATTATCTAACCCATGTTGAGACGTTCAGCTAACTTAATATTGTCTTTTTAATTAGGAAAGGAGGATCACATGAGAAAAACTATAGTCATTGGAATCGCGCTTTTGTTCGGATTTGCCCTTTTTATGGGAGGGGCACCGACAACTGCTCAGGCTAAAACTACTTTTATTACCATCGGTACCGGAGGGATTACCGGCGTTTACTACCCCACGGGCGGCGCCATTGCCAAGATCGTAAATAAGAAGAAGAAAGAATACGGTATTCGCTGCACTGTAGAATCTACCGGTGGGTCGGTGTTCAACGTCAATGCAATTATGTCCGGAGATTTAGAATTCGGTGTTGTCCAGTCGGACCGACAGTTCCAGGCGATAAACGGCTCTCCTGATTCTGAGTGGGCGGGCAAGCCCCAAAAAGATCTCCGTGCGGTTTTCAGCATTCATCCCGAATCCATCACCCTTGTTGCTGCTGTGGATGCCGACATTAAAAACATCTTGGATCTAAAAGGGAAAAGAGTAAACATCGGCAACCCGGGTTCGGGTCAGCGTCAGAATTCCATTGATGCACTTACGGCAGTTGGGATAGATATCAAAAAAGACCTGAATGCAGAAGGGATCAAGGCTTCCGAATCGGCAGGGCTCCTTCAGGACGGCAGAATCGATGCCTTCTTTTACACGGTGGGACATCCCAATGGATCCATAAAGGAAGCGACTTCCGGCAAGAGAAAGGTCCGCTTTGCTTCCATCACCGGTGTTGAAAAACTGCTGGAAAAATTCCCCTACTATGCCAAAGCTTTTATACCGATTAAGCTTTACCCGGGGGCTGTAAACGAAAAAGATGTCCAGACCTTTGGCGTCAAGGCCACTTTTGTCACTTCGGCAAAAGTGCCGGATAATGTGGTGTACGCCATTACCAAAGAGGTTTTTGATAATTTCGAAGCATTTAAAAAATTGCATCCCGCATACCAAGTCTTAACTAAAGAAGGTATGCTGGAAGGTCTGTCCGCACCTATCCATCCGGGTGCAATGAAATACTACAAAGAAGCCGGTCTGAAATAAACTACACCGGACCTTTAAACTATGGGGCGGCGGAGCCGGTGCAAAAGGATACGGGCCCGTCGCCCTTTATTATTTAGCCCGGTATAATTGCCTTATTTCATCCTATGCTATATTAATTTCAGATCTATTTTACATTTCGATTAAAACGGTCCGCCTGAAATTTTTTCCGGAATCTTTGTGTAGTATTCAACATTGTCTTACAATGAAACCTTTGAAAAATGTCCAATTTTGCCTGCCCGGCCTGCCCAATGGAATTTATTTTTCTGTTTATTCCATCGGAGCTAAATCCCTACTTTCTATTTAACCGGGGTTCAAGGCCAAGAAAGACGAAAATTTTAACCACCCCAGAGAAATAGGCTTCGCATTTCACGGGGCAGGCATGAATACATTTAGTATTTTGAGGATTAATCCGCCAAAGTTCGGTGGCGGATTAACCCACCAAGGTGGGGCGTTTTGCAAAGGTCTCAACAATACTGACGGATTAGGTGATAGCCATGAGCAAAAATGAAATTCATGAACCGGATGACCGCCTGGAGCAAGATGATGGGCTTGAACTTGCTAGAAAGATGGCCGAAGAAGAAGAAGGAATCAGCAGACGTCCCAAGGGGTTTTCCAGATACGTCATTCCCACCGTTGCGGTAGCCTGGAGTTTCTTCCAGCTATCCATCGCCAGTTGGCTCATCTTAGATTCCACATTTATCCGGGCCATCCATCTGGGTTTTGCCATGCTAATTGTTTTCCTTAACTATCCTTTTTTAAAAAAGCCGCGTTTCGGCCTCAAATTTCTGTCTACCACTGACAGGATCCCCATATTTGATTATATCATAGCAATCGTGGCGGCTTTTACTGCAATTTATATCATGGTCGATTACGCGGGAATTACCACACGCTACGGAGCACCCATAACACGGGACATTGTTATGGGTTTAGCCCTTACCGTGCTTTTGCTCGAAGCGTCACGCCGGGTCATCGGCCCGGCCCTGCCGATTATTGCATTGCTATTTTGCGGCTATGCATTTTTTGGCCCTTATATGCCCGATTTAATTGCGTTTAAAGGGGTCTCCATGAACCGGTTCGTAGGGCAAATGACCATGTCTCAAGAAGGGATTTACGGTATTCCCCTGGACGTTTCCGCAACCATTGTTTTCCTGTTCGTTCTTTTCGGCGCCATGCTCGATAAGGCGGGTGGGGGTCATTATTTTATCCAGCTGGCCTTGAGCCTTTTGGGGGGATTCAAAGGCGGACCGGCCAAAGCTGCTATTGTGGGCAGCGGACTCACAGGAATGGTATCCGGCTCCAGTATTGCAAATATCGTCACCACCGGAACGTTTACCATACCCATGATGAAAAAAGTCGGCTATCCGGCCACTAAAGCAGCAGCCGTTGAAGTTGCCGCCAGCACAGACGGACAACTGGCCCCGCCGATCATGGGTGCGGCCGCCTTTATTATTGCCGAATATGTTAATGTTCCCTATATAGAAGTGGTCAAGGCTGCCGCCGTACCGGCGTTTGCCTCCTATGCCGCCTTGTTCTATATTACCCATATTGAGGCATCCAAGCTGGGATTAAGGGGGATGCCGCGCGCTGAACTCCCGGCTTTTTTTAAAACACTGATTGGCGGAGCGCATTTCCTTATCCCCATTGGTATGCTCCTGTATGAGCTCATCATTGCACGGCACTCACCGGAACTCGCGGCCTTTCATGCCATATGGGTCATGGCAATTCTGATGCTATTCCAGGGTCCGGTAAAGGCGCACCTGAACAAACAACCCATCGGCCCCGCGTTCAAGCAGAGTATTGTCGACATTTTTTCCGCTCTTGCCAGCGGAGCCCGAAACATGGTTGCAGTCGCCCTTGCCACCGCCGCCGCAGGAATCATCGTGGGTGTTGTGGCACTGGGGCTTGGCGGACTCATCACGGAAATTATCGACGTAATTTCCATGGGTAACGTCTATTTGATGCTGGTAATCACTGCCGTTGCAAGCCTTGTCATCGGCATGGGTCTTCCCACTACGGCCACATATATTGTTATGGCGTCTCTGACAGCTCCGGCCATTGTTACCATTGCAGGCTACCAGGATTGGGTGGTTCCTTTGATGTCGGCTCACCTGTTCTGTTTTTATTTCGGCATCCTGGCGGATGATACGCCACCCGTGGGTCTAGCAGCTTATGCCGCCGCCGCGATTGCCAAGTCACCACCGATTCCAACCGGTATACAGGGGTTTATGTATGATATCCGTACAGCCATTTTGCCGTTTATGTTCATTTTTAACAGCGATCTGATACTTTATAATATCACAAGCTGGCCCCAGGGGATTCTTATCTTTATTATGGCATGCATAGGCAACTTTGCTTTTGCTTCGGCAACCCAAAACTGGTTTGTGGCAAAAAACAGAATCTGGGAAATACCCATATTTCTATCCGTAACCGTGACATTAATGCGTCCGGACCTGATCTCTAAATTAATGGGTTTACCCTATGAACAACGGTATTGGGCATACCCCATCGGGCTTGCCATTTTTGGACTGCTCTACCTGATGCAAAGACCGCGTATTCCCAGGACAGAACCAGCGCCTGCAACATGATATGACGGCATTCGAACAGCAGTCTGTTTATCAGGGTTTCACCCTTAAAAAGGGAGGCAATGTTAGAAAATAAAGGAAAAAATCATGGATGACATTAAAAAAATATTGGTTTCACTTGCTTTTACTTCTTATTCGGAAGGCCTTTTCAATTATGCCGTAAAAATTGCACAAAATTTTAATGCCCAATTGATTATCGGAAGCATCATTAACTCACGGGATGTTTCTGCTATCGGAATGATTGCATCCATGGGCTATGAAGTGGATAGCGAACATTACATTGACGGGATTAAGCAAGAACGAAAAACAATGCTGGAACAATTCCTGTCCAAGTCTTCCTTTAACCCTGAGAATATGCGGCTAATCTTCAAGGTCGGCAATCCCATAGATGAATTATTAAAGCTTATCGTTAAAGAAAACATCGATCTTATCGTCATGGGGGTCAAAGGACGCTCAGACCTGGAACATGTATTTGTCGGATCAGTGGCGGATAAGCTCTTTCACCGTTCTCCGGTACCGGTCCTCTCTTTCCGGGATGAAAAGAGTGCCAATCGGTTAAGAAAAAGAATAAAACTAAAATAGCGGGATGAACATCGCCGGTCAAAGATTGATGAACTCGTAAAAAGTCAAAATTGAGACGGCAAAGTAAAAAGTTCAAGGCGTCACGAATTTTGTGGAATGAGGCGTACTTATGTACGCCGCAGTGAACATGAAATGAAGCGCAACGCAGAAATTGGACTTTTTACGAAGCCGTCAAAGATTAAATGCAACCGCGCTCTTTAAAGGAGGGCAAAATGTCCAAAAAGAACTTATCAAAACTATTGATAATGATTTCTGTTATGTTGTTTATCCATTCTTGGGCAATGGCCGATGACCGGTTTACCGATAACGGCGACGGAACGGTGACCGATCACCAACGGGGACTTATGTGGGCAAAAACCGACAACCAGGGCGATATTAACTGGAACCAGGCCAACTTGTGGGTAAGATATACATTTCCCGATACCGTCCAGACCGCCTATGATGACTGGCGGCTCCCCACGCTGTCAGAACTTCAAAGCCTGTATGTATCTGATAAAAAATACAAGGGATATGAAACCGATTGCGGACAGCGGGTAAAGATCGTACCGGATATAAAATTGAGCTGCGGACGGGTTTGGACCTCTGAAACATCAGCCATTCAGGCCTATATTTTTAACTTCAACCGTGGTTACCACTATTCTGATCGAATGGTGCATAAGAAAGCTTACCGGGCGTTGCCCGTGCGCGATCTGAAATAAAATAAGAGTGAGCTAAAAATTGACGGTCTCGTAAAAAGTAGAGTTTATCACGTTTTAGGTTTTAAGATTTAGGTTTTAGGCAATTAAAATTAATTATATTAACAAACACTTAAAACTTAATACCTAAAACTTAAAACGTCCGTAAAAAGTCGTGTTTTGACTTTTTATGAGACTGTCAAAATTGCCTGTTTCGTAAAAAATTAAGAAAACAATTCGTTACAATCCCACGCCATCAATTTTCGCGCCGCAATTCGGGCACCGGCCCTTTTCTATCAGATTTTTCCGGACATAAAATCCCCACCGGTTAATCAGGATCTTACCGCACTGATAACAAAATGTCTTTTCCCCATTCTCGCCGGGCACATTACCGGTATAAACATATTTTAAGCCCGCCTTTATCCCGATTTCACGTGCCATAACAAGGGTCTTAACCGGCGTTGACGGTCGATCCATCAGCTTGTATGTGGGATGAAACCGGCTGATATGCCAGGGGGTTTCCGCGCCCAGAGAACCCGCCAGAAAGGCCGCCAGTTCTTCTAGTTCATCCCTGGCGTCATTTAACCCCGGAATAAGCAATGTAGTAACCTCCACAAAAACACCCAGGGACTTCATGAGTTTTAACGTCTCTTTGACAGGCGCCAGTTTGGCCCCGCAATATGTTTTATAAAAATCATTGGTGTAAGCTTTCAAGTCAACATTGGCCGCATCAAGATAGGGGCTTATCATGTTAAGGGCTTGGGCGGTCATGTATCCATTGGTGACAAACACATTTTTAATTCCCTTCTGGTGAGCAAGCTTAGCCGTATCATAAGCAAATTCAAAAAAAACAGTAGGTTCGGTATAGGTATAGGCTATGGTTTTGCAATTCCCCTTTAAAGCGGCATCAACAATATCCCCGGGCGAGAAAAGATCACCCATGATCATCCCGTTGCGGTCCGACGGCATCTGGGCGATATCCGCGTTCTGGCAAAATTTACACTTAAAATTGCACCCCACTGTTGCTACGGAGTAGGAAAGGCTTCCGGGCATGAGATGAAAAAGCGGTTTTTTTTCGATGGGATCGATATGACGGGCAATAAGCCTTCCGTAAACCAGAGTTTCCAGTACCCCGCCCCGGTTTTCCCTGACGCCGCATATTCCGCGACGGCCCTCTTTTATGATGCATCGATGGTTACAAAGATTGCATTTAACCTTTTTATCCTCTAAGGGTTCATATAAATAGGCTTCCATAACTTGGCCTCCTGACCCAAAATTTTTAACTTTGCCCTATATATCCGGGGGGGGTAAACCAAAGCTGTCGTTTGCTAAAACTGCCATTTCTGTTTGGGTTCAGGTTTCAGGTGTCAGGTTTCAGCTCTTCAAGTTTCTAGATCCTGACACCTGACACCTGAAACCTGACATCTAACAAAAGAGCTTCGGAGCCACTGTTTGCCAATAGACAAGGATCAGTGTTTAGCAACGGTCTTGATTTACACCCTCTATCCGGCAGCCGCACCGGTTGTATGTTTTGCTTTAATAGGCACGGCAAGGGGCCGGGTTCTAAAACGCGGAACTAGGGTAACCACCATGCCGATAAAAGCTCCGCACGGGCATCTTTGCAACAGGTTGGACCCTTCCATCCTGCGGGTCATCCAGCCGGTTGCAGCCGGAAAATGACATACCGTACGCCATGATATAGGCACATCCCCTAAAAACGAGCGAATTGTCTGTTTAAGTTCCCAGATACTGAAAAAATGAGCCCGGTTATATATGGTACTGGTAAAAATTCCTTTGACCCTGCGCTGAATTCCTTTGAGCGCATAACGATTCAGCACTCCCAGGAATATCTTGTCTTTTGCAACTCTGATTGCCTCTTCAATCGCTTTTTTGGGATCTTCGACAAATTCCAGGGTGGTAATAAAACAGGCATGGTTAAAGGCGTTATCTTCAAAGGGAAGATCCTCTGCAAACCCCCGGTGGAGATCCGCACGATTTCCTACATTTTTTAGGGCGATATCAAGCATATAAGGGGATGGATCAATTCCGGTGACCTGGACTCCGGCATCTATAAATGTCAGCAGGCCGGCACCGGTTCCACAACCGATTTCCAGAACGCTCTCTCCCTGCGAAGGCTTGAGCAAATCGAGCATCAGCCGGTTTTCGAGCTCAGCAACAAACCGGTTATGAGGATTGTCAAACCATTTTTCGTATGCCATGGCGTCATTAAAATCGAAAATATAACCCATAGAGAGTCATTTAAATAAAAAAACTAATTTTTTCAAGGGAAAACGACATTTTCAAAGGGTCAACATGATGTCTTATATCTTATTGCGTTCAAATGTGAAGATTTCATGGCCGATTCCTTGACACATAAACAGCCATCATACTATATCGTTCTTGGGGAAAATCCATTTTCCATTCAATGTGGCCTGTGAAAAATGGTAACTTCTCAATAAGGATGAACTCGTAAAAAGTCCGATTGAGACGGTTTCGTAAAAAGTTCAAATTCCCCCGCCAAACATAGGCGGGATAAAAAGGCGTTGCAAATTTTGTAATCATCGGCTATCCGCCGGTCCCGTAGGGAGCGTACTTATCGTACGTTGAATGATTGCGAAATGCAGCACAACGCAGAAGTTGGACTTTTTACGAGACCGTCAATAAGTTCTGGTGTATGAAATGGTGTTATTGAGCCGCCAACTGATAATAAAATGTAAAATTCTCAGGGTGGAAATAAAGACCGTTGGTAAACGCTGATGCCCTTCTATTGACAAACCGTAGCTCTAAAGCTTTTTTTAGGTGTCAGGTTTCGGGTGTCAGGTGTCAGGGTTAAGAGGGAAACAAGGTGACCCATAGAAATTTTATGGACGTGGAGGATCTTGAGGTCTATAAAAAGTTGTGTCGATTACACATCGATGTCTGTGACTTGACGCACAAGTGGCCCCAAGAAGAGAAATACGAGTTAGGAAGCCAATCCAGGCGCTCCTCAAACAGCGCTCCTTCCCAACTCGCCGAGAAAAATGATGATCGGCATATCCGTAACAAAATTGAAGGCGTGAATCGCGCCAGGGGCGAAGCAGCTGAGACTATTCACCATCTGTTTATGGCGAAACTCAAAGGGTACATCACGGAAAAGGAGTATTTAGAAATTCGGGGTCGTTACAAAGAATGCATTCGTATGTTGAATGGATTAGAGAAAACATTGGAACGGTAAGTCCCAGATCAAGAACGCCGCTGGCGGTTAGCTGAGGAAACGGCAGTGTACGGCGTAAAAAATAAATCGTTCCCTCAGGCTGGATTTCCCCTGACACCTGAAACCTGACACCTGAAACCAAATAGCCATGGCAATCTTAGCAAACAACAGTCTTGATTTACATCCAAATGCTCATGGAACGGAGTACTCACTGGTTATGAAAGAATTTTTCAAGGTTACGGATTTAAAAAAGGTCCTGGAATACGCGTCTGATTTTCCTCGGGTTGAAACCGAAGACGTGCCGCTTATTGAAGCTACCGGTAGAGTTCTTGCCCAAGATATTGATGCGGATGTGGACCTTCCGGATTTTAAGCGATCCACCATGGACGGCTATGCGGTCCGTGCGTCCTCGACCTTCGGCGCATCAGAAGCAAATCCCGCATATCTTTCCGTCATTGGCTCGGTAATTATGGGAGAATCTCCCCCTTTTTCCATTGGAACCGGACAAGCCGCCGCAATTTCAACCGGAGGCATGCTCCCGGACGGAGCCGATAGTGTTATCATGATAGAACATACAGAACCGGTGGACGATATAAGCATTGAGGTATACCGGAGTGTTGCTCCGGGGCAAAATATCCTTGAAAAGGGCGAGGATATCGCTAAAAACGCGGTTCTGGTTTCCGGCGGGAAAAGACTCAGAGCCCAGGAAACCGGACTGCTGGCCGCCTTTGGCCAAACTAGGGTCAGGGTTTACAAAAAACCTGTGATCGGTATTATTTCTACCGGAGATGAAATTGTTTCTATTGATGAAACGCCGGGTCCCGGCCAAATTCGCGATATAAACATGTACACGCTTTCCGGCCTTATAAAAAATGCCGGAGCTGATTCGGTGTCCTTGGGAATTGTTCGGGACGACTTTGATGATCTTTTGAAAAAATGTTTGCTGGCTTTAGAAAAAGCAGATATGGTCTTGATCTCAGGGGGAAGTTCAGTGGGCAACCGCGATTTTACCCTCCGAGTACTTGCCGCACTTCCGGATGCTCAAATCCTTGTACACGGTATATCTATAAGCCCTGGCAAACCGACCATTCTGGCCAAATCACACCATCACGCCATATGGGGCTTGCCCGGACAAGTGGCTTCCGCCATGATTGTCTTTGAAGTGGTTGTCAAACCCTTCATTGAACAAATTAGCGGCGTTTCCGTTAAATACAAAAAAACTTTTAAACTTCCTGCATTCCTGAGTAGAAATATTCCATCTTCCCAGGGACGAGCCGATTATATCCGGGTACGTTTGAATAAAAAGAACGGCGTGCTTTGGGTCGAACCGATTCTAGGAAAATCGGGGCTTATAAACACAATGGTAAAAGCCGACGGTCTAATTGAAATCGGGCTAAACACCGAAGGGCTGGACAAAGGTGCCAAGGTCGAGGTGATTCCCATTTAGGCAATTATTAAAGGAACAGTGACAAAATTTTGTGGTTGTTAAAATATCCAATGTCCAATGTCCAATGATCAATGTCAGACTGAAAAACACTTGGAAATTGGATATTGAGAATTCGTCATTGGATATTACCAAGGAGTAGAACTCTGGGGCCTGGCCCCAATTGGAATAGAATGGAATAATTGTAGAATTTACGAGGCATAACATTATGAACAAAAACCGACATATATATTTAAAGATGAGAACTCTCAAAGAGGGTCTCCACATACTGTTTGAACGATTTTCACTTTCTCAACCTCTTTTAACAGAAACGATTTCGGTTCCTGACGCTGTGGGCAGGGTTCTGGCGGAACCGGTTTTCGCCGTAATTTCTTCTCCGAACAATCACCTGGCGGCAATGGACGGAATCGCCGTAACAGCGGCAACGACTTTTGGTGCCTCTGAAACACGCCCCAAAGAACTGGTTATGGATACGGATGCTTTTTATGTAAATACCGGTCACATAATGCCTGAGAACACCAACGCGGTCATTATGATAGAAAATGTTAATGATATGGGCCAAGGCCGGATCGAAATTGAAGCACCGGCATTCCCCTGGCAGAACGTCCGAAAGGTCGGTGAAGATATCGTGGCAACCGAGCTTCTCTTCCCCCATAACCATGTCATAACCCCCTATTGTGTGGGAGCCCTTCTTTCAGGAGGCGTTTTTAAGGTACCGGTAAAGAAAAAACCAAAAGTACTGATTATTCCCACAGGGTCCGAACTGGTGGACTGGCGTGATACACCTCTCGAAAATCTTAAGCCGGGTCAGGTGCTTGAAACAAATTCTTTTGTCCTCGGCAAACTGATCGAGTCGTGGGGAGGCACCCTTGTCCGACATGAAATGCTCACCGATGATCCCGGAATACTAAAAGAGACCATTCTGCGTGCGGTCGACAATGATTTTGATATGGTACTGACCGTGGGTGGATCATCGGCAGGATCAGAGGATTACACCAGAAATGTTATTGATGACCTGGGTGAGGTGTTGGTCCACGGCATTACCATCATGCCCGGAAAGCCTTTGATCATCGGTCAAATAAAAGACAAACCCATCTTTGGTATTCCCGGATACCCGGTTTCCGCAATCGTAACCTTTGAACAGTTTGTAGGTCCGTTGATGTCATTGATGCTGGGACAGCCGGAAAAAAAAAGGGACACCGTTCAAGTTGAGCCGACAAAAAAAATTGCTTCAAAACTCGGTGTGGAAGAATTTATACGGGTCAAGCTGGGAGCCGTGGGCAACAGAATTGTGGCCACACCCCTTCCCCGTGCCGCCGGGTGTATTACCACTCTAACCCAAGCGGACGGAATCATCCGGGTACCCAATAACGTTGAAGGGTTGCAGCCTCACGAGGCCGTCACGGCAGAACTGTTGCGTCCTCTGTCTTCCATCAAAAATACGGTGGTGGTGGTGGGAAGCCATGACAACACCTTAGACGTTCTGGCGGATCAGATTCGCTTTGGACACAAAGATCTTACCCTTTCATCAAGCCACGTGGGAAGTATGGGCGGCCTGATGGCTGTTAAAAAAGGGGTTTGCCATTTGGCCGGGTCACATCTTCTGGATACCCAGGACGGCTCTTACAACCTATCATATGTGAGAAAATATCTCCCCGATATTAGAGTTAAACTGGTAAATCTTGTGCTTCGGGATCAGGGACTGATCATACCTCCGGGAAATCCCAAGGCAATCAACGGTATTGAGGACCTTGCCCGCAATGATATTACTTTTATCAATCGACAGGCAGGCTCCGGCACAAGAATTCTTCTGGATTTCCGCTTGGCCCAATTGGGCATCGAGCCCTCCGGGGTCAGCGGATATGAAAACGAAGAATTTACCCATATGTCGGTGGCCGTGGCCGTACTCAGCGGTGCGGTGGATGTGGGCCTTGGGATCTATGCCGCCGCAAAGGCCCTGAATCTCGATTTTATCCCGGTGGTTACGGAACAGTATGACCTGATCATTCCCGAAATATATTATGAATCCGAAAACATCCGGATCCTGCTCCATACCATTAATTCTCCCGAGTTTAAAAAGAGAGTTCAGGCATTGGGGGGATATAGCACCGAAAAAACAGGCCAGATAATTATTTAGACTTATTATAGATTTCCCATGAACACTCAAGTATTGAGCAAAAAGGAAAGAATCAAAAAATGGCTTGAAAATAAACCTGTAGGGCAGGCTTTCCAGCCTGCCATAAATTATGGCAATCTAAAACCATTACTAAAAGAGGACTTGAGCTTAGTTCATCAGTACAAAAGAAGATTACCTCATTGGGAGAAGGAAGGATCTACATATTTTATTACCTTCAGAGTCAATAAAGCTCTTGGTAAACCATTAATAGAATCTGTTCCGGCAGATATAGTAGAAGAAGCTTTATGGTTTGGTTATGGCGAAAGATATATTTTAGATGCTTATGTTGTGATGCCGGATCATGTTCATTTACTCTTAACACCTTTACATGGTTATAAATTGTCTAAAATTCTACAAGGAATAAAGGGTTATACTTCAAGGGAAATCAACAAAATTCTTAATAGAAAAGGATCTTTCTGGCAGGATGAAAGTTTTGATCATCTGGTTAGAAATGAAGCCGACTGGTTAGATAAGTTCGAATATATCCATAATAATCCGGTTAATGCAGGATTAGTAGACAGGCCGGAAGATTATGAGTTTAGTAGTTTGGTGACAATGCATAGTAAAGGCAGGCTGGAAAGCTTCGGCAGGCTGGAAAGCCTTCCCCACAGGATAAAAAGTAAGTATAGTGTTATAGACCATACGGCGGATTTCGGAATCCATGTTTATGGTTCGGATTCAAAAGAGCTTTTTGCCAATGCCGCATGGGCCTTGTTTGACAGTATTACGGAAATCGATCAGTTAACCGGCCTTGATTGCTGTCACATTGAGGTATCCGGGGATGACTGGTCCGATCTCATGGTAAACTGGCTCAGAGAAATTTTGTACCTGTGGAACGGTAAAGAATTGCTCGTAAAAAAAGCCCGAATTCTGTCCCTGTCTGAAACTGAACTTTCCGCAACCGTGGAATTCGACACTTTTGACCCCAACCGTCATATCATCAAAACAGAAATCAAGGCAGTAACCTATCACCAGATCCGGGTAAACAGCAGCCCTTCGGGATGGGAGGCGATGATCATATTTGATATTTAGGTGTCTCAACCTAAACTTGATTTGATAGAATAGTAGGCCGGGTCAATACATCACTTGACAGTTCATTTTTCGGAATTTGATATCACAACCATTTGAACTATTGCCAAAATGGAAGATAGATTGCAGTTAGATGAAATCAGCGTTTCTTAAAGCTCGGTTGGAATTATCACAGGTTTCGCCAAAGACACGGAACCCACAATATCTGGTATAGCGAGCATATTAAGAAAGACTCTGAAACTTACAAGTTAATGTCATTAACTTAAGCGATGGGCTTATAGGTCAAAAAATATTTTCTACACGACGCCAAATGTCGCCGAGGGTATTCACGTCCCGGCCTTATTGGTTCAATGGTTTTCAGGAATATATCCTGCAAACTTTCAATCAATTGAGTCAGTTTCGATGTTGTTTGCTGGAATAATAAAGCGATGACATCTTTGCTCTTTGAAATCGCCTGGGTAAAATTGATTTGATAGTCGTATTTCCTGTTTGTCATCGAATTGGCAAGAACATCATTTACAGGCAGTGCAAATACCGACACCAGGTTTTTGAGAAGAACTTTGGAGTGGAAGTCCTGGTAGACCGAGAGTGCCGATTGGCCTGAGAAATTTTCCATTTCAATTCTGCATTTGATGATTTTGTAATCTTCTTCCACCGGCCACCGCTTGTGATACAGATCAGCAAAGACTTCGTATGGATACAACTTGGTATCGGTCAGTGAAGTCATCAGCACTTGAACTTTTCCGGCATTTTCAATGCGGATCAGCCGCAGTTTCAGGGGGCTAAGATCCAGTCCCATTTGTTGAGCGGTCTTTATCGATGTGATTGGTGGCGGCAGAAAAATAATGCGTTCTTTGGCATTGGATTGAAAGAAGCTACGGACGATTTTCCATTTGGTGCAAGACATACGGGCACAGAAGTTAGCATCCAAAGAGGTTATCAATGCAAATAACCACCATGCCGGATAACCCGGATCCAGAAGAACCAAGTCTGAAGGCATAATATTGAGCAAATGTTGAGCAGCGAGTTCACGTTCACCGATATGTTTTGGGCTGATAAGAGCATCCACGGTAATTTTGTTGAGCGGATCATAGAGTTGGGAGATTCGAGCCATTGGAGATGGTCGGCCTTGACGAACCTTCCATACACCGAAGTGTTTGGCAATGTCTTCACAGCGAGGCAGGCGAATCGTAGAGCCGTCAATGATGAGCAGGCGGAAACCAAACCATGTTTTTGGATTGAAGTTCTTTTCAAAAAAAGCGTTTAGTTGTTGATTGAGTTCAACAAAGGCCTGATACTTCAGCTTCATTCTGGCTTTTGTCAGGGCAGCTTTGGAAACCACCCTGTTGGCAACATCTAACCGAAAAAGTATCCTAAAGAACCTGTCCAACTGGTCTTGGTATGAGCCACGAAGGGCGTTTAACAAAAAAACAATCAATAGATGAAACGGCATCTTGCGTTTTCGAGTAAAATCTGATTCGGATTGACGATGACGGGCGATAAAATCTGGGGAAGTAATAATATTATTAAGAAATTCGATGAGTTTGGCACATATTTTGGAAAGCAGGTTCTGTGCCAACATGAGCAGATGGTTTATACTTTTTTGGCATGGTATGCTCCTTTCTTTGTGAAAAATGTTATTGATTATTAAAAGGGAGTATACCATGTCAATCACCAAAAATCAACCTTTTTATTAATAAATTAAGCAAGTTAAACTATTTTAAGTTCTCTTAAGTTAATGACATTAACTCGGAAGTCCTTATCCTGGAGGGGCCAAGCTATCGAAAAAGGAATAAATAAAAGCTGAGTAAAAACAAATAAGGGCAAGAACTACAGCTCCCTTCATCACCATATTTGCGGTCCTTCTCAAGCACCGAAACGATGAAGTACGCATATCAATGCAGGTGGTTAAATTTTAAACCGGTGCTTTTGGTAAACTTCCTGACCGTTGATTACACGTTGTGTTCATTTATTGCCAATATACTGAAATCAACTGTCAGTGATATCCAAAAAGGTATCTTTTTTCACCGTGTTGTTTACCCAATGGGAAAGCCGATGATGCCCCATCTCCTTTGTTGTCAAGGGTTCGCAGTAAATGGCTACGGCTCTTCACCCTGGACGCCGCTGATCTGAGGCATCCTCGACTTTTGCAACGTTGAGGTTATTATACCCGATATCGAAAGTAAATTTTTCGAGGATAAGAGAAAATGTGTCGGTTGACGTTTGATTGTGTTCATGTTAGCAAGGGCAGCTGATAATAAAAGCGTCCATCATGCAGACCCCAAAGGTGAAAATTATTGATAAATTGAACAAGAAAAATTTCGGGGTCGGTTGAGCCTTTACCATTATGAACATTTTACTGATTGAAATTAATCCGTTTGCGCCGACAATGACGCCGATTTCATTGGGCTACATTGCCGCCTTTCTTGAATCAAAGGGGTTCAAGACCAAAATATTGATCGTAGGACAGGATACGTCTTTGTCCCGTTCCGGTTTTCATGAGCTTATCACCGGCTTTCAACCGGCCCTGGTGGGTTTGACGGCTTACCAGAGAACCATGCTTTATGTCAGAGGCTTTGCCAACCTTATAAAGTCCATGGACAATAATATAAAGGTCGCCATTGGGGGCCCACAGGCAACCTTTATGCCCTCTGGCGCCTTTAAAGAGCTTTCGGATATTGATTATATCTGTCGATCTTCGGGAGAAGTAACGTTGCTGAGGGTGGGCCAGGCCATCAAAAACCGGACGCCATTTTCGGATCTTGCCGGCGTAAGTTACAAGGACGCCCAAGGCGTTGTCTTTGATACCCCGGAGATTGAGGGCTTTACGGAGTTAGATCATTATCCTTCACCATATCTGAATGATATTTTTGACTATTCTTGTATGAATGAGGCCGTCATGCTGACCTCTCGCGGATGTCCTTATCACTGTATCTACTGTTACACGCCCCATGCCTTTAAACACAAAATAACCTTTCATTCCGTTGACCGGGTGCTTGAGGAAATTGAATGGGTAACAAAAAAAGGGGTAAAAAGACTTTGGTTTGCCGATCCGAATATCTCATGTAACCCCGAACGGCTTATAGAAATTTTTGACAGAATCTTGACCCATGGCATTGAGGTGAAAATGTGGGTTCAGACCCGGGTGGACCTTGTAACTCCCGAGTTGATGAAGAAGATGAAACAAGCCGGGGTCGGTGTTATTGCCTTCGGACTCGAGTCGGCTTCTGACCGTTTATTAACAAAGCTTGGCAAGAAGATAACCACGGAACAGGTGGCCCGGGCGATCCGGCTGGCCCAGGATCAGGGCATAGAAGTAGAACTTTTTACCTTGTTTGGTTTGCCTTACGAAACTTTTGAGGATGCGGTGAAAACACTTGAGTTCGTGAAAAAAAACAAAGTCAAGATTATGGGGAACAGCAATTCACAGCAGATGCAGATCTATTTCGGAACCCCCCTGGCCAGACATTACAAGGACTACAATATACGACCGTTGCAAAACAGCCGTCCGGCATATTTGTCCATTGGATCTCAGTACGAAACCGAATGGTTTGGGAGCAATGAACTTCAGAAGATCCAAAATATGTGGCGAGCTAATTCTCTTGACGGAGGAAAACGCATCGTATCGTGATAAAATAACAAACAAGTGATGATGATCAAACCCGCCATACAAAAAATATACGTCGCTCTGGCCAAACAACAGGAAAAGGCCGATTTCCAGCGGCTTTGTCGGTTATTGTCGGGCCTGTTTTCATATGTAAACCTGACATCTAATCTTTATCTTGTAGGCGAGAGTCTGCCCGAAAGTATGCCCCGGATTGAACGGATTCAGAAAGAGGTGGGCAAATTCCTCAAAACCAACCTGTTTGCCCGGCTTTATCTTCATTTTGTTCATTGGGCACCCCTGACAACCGCCAAGGAAGTAGATTATTATTTGCGTTATTATTACCAGTCCTTGAAGAGGGCATCCGGCGAATTTGACAGGGAAGGCTTCATACATCAGGAAGTGCCGAGACTTATATTGCTGCCGGTCATTGCTCCGGACAACCCAGTTGAGTCCGCTACTTTAATCGGGCTTCTTAATGCGCTTAAAAGTGTTTTTATGTTACCCTGTCTTTACCTGGACCGGAGCACCTTTTTTCTGGCACAAGATGAAGATCTTCTGACTTACACGGAAAAGGTTTATTTGGGAAATGGCGACTCAAGAGCGCCTGATGAAATTGCATGCAATTTGTTTTATCAAGATCTGCTGGATGAATCATTGGCCAAGCTGGCATCCAAAGCCGTTTTTATGTCCGCCCCATGTCCGGCTTCGCTCATTATTTCGGCAAAAGACGGCACGGTTTATGGTTGTATGGATGCATTTCGCAAGAATGAACGCCTGACCGATATTTATGGAAAAAGCGCGGATGAACTCATGGAAGTTTACTATGAATACGATCATTCGAAAAGAGACTGCCGGGAGTGCAGACGCCGGACGGCTGAGGTATTTGCAGATTTGCCCGTATCGGAAACCAAAAAACAGTATATTGGCGCCTTACTTTCTCAGTGTCAGGATTTCTAGCCTTATATTTTCTTGAAATCGGCTATTCCATCCGTTTCTTCATGTATAAATTTTCTCTTTAGTCCATTTAAAATCTTGACATATCACAATGTGATATTAGAGTAGAATAGGATTAGATGTTCAAATCTAATCTCCTTTCGTTCGGCGGTTCATTCTGCTATGAACCGCCGCTTTATAAATGCCCCTGGCAACCCCCAGCCGGGGGCATTCTTTGTTGCACCCACCCCTAAAAAGGGATATCATCATCCTGTTTGTCCGGAAATGGCGGTGCAGAGGATTCCCGAGTTTGTGAGGGGCCGGGCGATCTGTATGTGTCGGCGGAATCCCTGGACCCGAGAAACTGTACATCAGATGCAACAATTTCAGTGCTGTATCGGGTAACACCATCTTTTTCCCAAGACCGGGTCTGTAGCTTGCCTTCTATGTAAACCTGCCTTCCCTTTGAAAGGTATTCACCGCATATCTCACCCAGTCTTCGCCAGGCGACGATGCGATGCCATTCGGTGCGCTCTTTTTTTTCATTCGTCGCTTTATCCGTCCATTCGTCAGACGTTGCTATGCTGAAATTGGCAACGGCAGTTCCGTCCGGTGTATAACGAACTTCAGGGTCATTCCCTAAACGGCCGATCAGGATTACTTTATTGATGCCCGCCATGTTGTACCTCCATTCTTTTGAAATCTTTGATTCAGCTGTTATAAAAAAATCTTTTTTATAGATATAAACAACCCGTTATAATGTCAAGATAATCCGATGAAGGAAACCGGGTAAACGCACTTGAATTCCAATACAGTGAGAATGCTCCGCGACGGCGTGTATCTCTTTCCAAATAAATATTATCATTGACAGTAAACTTTAACTATATAATATCAGACCAGAAAATTTACAGTTAAAAATCCGGATCTGTCTGAAAGGAGAAGCACGGATGGTATATTTGAAATCTGTTGATCTTAAAAAAGAAAAAATGGAATTACTGGTTATTCCTGTTTGTGAGGATAAAAATGTATTTGAAGACAAAACTATAATTTCTCTTATAAGAAAAGCAAAAAAAATTACAGAGTTCAAGGGGGGTAAAGATGATGATATTATCTTTTATAATCTGCCCGAGGTTCAAGCCGAGAGAGTGATTTTTATAGGGCTTGGAAAATTTGAAAAGATCGATATAGAGACATTGCGCGCCGCGGCCGGTAAGGCAGTTAAGGAATCAATCAAGAAAAAACTGTCAAATGTTTTGATAGCCGTTCCTCCGGCCAAAAACATCAATATGGAAATGACGTCACTGCTTGAGGCAATGCTGGAAGGCGCCTATTTGGGGAATCATGTTTTTGATAAATACAAAAAAGAAAAAAAGCATACCCCGGTTAAAAAGATCAATTTTCTTGTAACACCTGATGAATCCCGAAAATACAGCCGATTATCATCACGGATTCAAACGATTTGCCAGGGGACTATTCTCGCAAGAGAATGGGTGAGTACGCCGTCTAACGACAAAAGGCCCGAACATTTTGCTCGCTCTATTGTTGCTCTGGCCAGAAAAGAGAATCTCAAGGTCACCGTGTTGGGTGAAAAAGAGCTGAAACAGAAAAAATTCGGTGCAATAATGGCCGTTGCGGCCGGCAGTGAGAGCAAGCCCAGAATGGTAATCTTGGAACACAATCCAAAGGGATCTAAAAAAACCGTTGCACTGGTGGGAAAAGGCGTAACCTTCGACTCGGGCGGTATCAACCTGAAGTCTTCGGCGGGTTTGACCGAAATGAAATTGGATATGTCCGGTGCGGCCGCGGTTGCCGCAACACTAATCACCGCAGCAAAGCTTAAATCCGAGCTTAGAGTTATCGGCATTCTTCCGATTGTTGAAAATATGGTTTCAGGAAATGCTTCCCGTCCGGGAGATATTATCAAAACCTATGATGGAAAAACCGTGGAAATAGGGAATACCGACGCCGAAGGCAGATTGATACTGATAGATGCCATCTCTTATGGAATCAAGAAATATAAACCCCGGACGCTTATTGATATGGCCACGCTGACCGGAGCCTGTGTTGTGGCTTTGGGCGAAAAGATTGCCGGCACTTTTTCTTTTGATGATAAATTAGCAGAAAATATTATTTTATCCGGCCAAAAGACCCATGAACCCTGTTGGCGTTTGCCCATGCCTGAAGAGTATAAAGAACTTTTGAAAAGCGATTTTGCTGATCTGAATAATATGAGCAGCACCCGTTATGGTGGCGCCATTACCGCTGCGTTGTTCCTCTCGGAATTTGTTAAAGATACCCGCTGGGCCCATATCGATATTGCAGGTCCGGCTTACGCCAAAAAGGAATCTGCATACTGCGGCGCCGGCGGCACCGGCTTTGGCGTCCGATTGCTTTGTGATGTGTTGGATAAGTTGTGATGACGCAACATTGACGGTCTCGTAAAAAGTCCAACTTCTGCGTTGTGCTGCATTTCGCAATCATTCAACGTACGAAAAGTACGCTCCCTACGGGACCGGCGGATAGCCGATGATTACAAAATTTGCACGCCTTGAA
>Ga0272444_10001062_pt1 | contig 27193 bp, 26 predicted proteins | sample SSMForm13_FD_201033 | JGI IMG/M metagenome (GOLD analysis project Ga0272444, IMG submission 201033) | Marine sediment archaeal communities from Little Sippewissett salt marsh, Falmouth, MA, United States - SSM-Form-13 | ecosystem: Environmental > Aquatic > Marine > Wetlands > Sediment ...
GACTATGCCAAACGTGTTTTATCCACAAACCCCGAGGTGTCCACACTCATGCCATGCGCCTGGGGCGTTTATGAAGGCGCCGACGGCAAGGTGTACATCTCCGGGATGAATATGGGCCTGATGGGCAAGATGTTTGGCGGCACGATCGCTGAGGTAATGGGCGGACAAGTGTCCGCCGATGAACACAAGATCCTCAAATCAGTCGTAAAGCCATAGATAGGAGCATCCATGAAGGAATTGGTTGTTATCAGCGGCAAAGGTGGCACGGGAAAGACCTCTATCGTAGCCTCGTTTGCCGCCCTGGCCGACAAGGTGGTCCTGGCTGACTGCGACGTCGATGCGGCAGACCTGCACCTGGTCCTCGATCCCAAGATCGTCCGGCGAGAGAGCTTCTCCGGCGGCAAGCGAGCCCGGATCATGCCAGGCCATTGCACCGCGTGTGGCAAGTGCGAGGAAATCTGTCAATTCGACGCGATCTACTTCGACGGGCCGGGCAACGGGAAGATCGACAAAACCTTCCGCGTCGATCCCATCGCCTGCGAAGGCTGCGGAGTATGCGCTTGGTTCTGCGATGACAAGGCCATCGAGTTCGCCCCGGCCCTCAACGGCCAGTGGTACATCTCCGATACCCGTCACGGTCCCATGGTCCATGCCAAACTGGGCATCGCGGAGGAAAACTCAGGCAAACTCGTCAGCACCGTTCGCCAGGAGGCCGGCACGCTCGCCAAGCAAAAGAACCTGGATCTGGTCCTGATCGACGGATCGCCTGGCATCGGTTGCCCGGTGGTGGCGTCCATCACCGGCGCGGACCTGGTGTTGATCGTCACCGAACCCACGCTCAGCGGCCTGCACGACCTGAGCCGGGTGGCCGAGGTGGCCAAGCATTTCGGGATTCCCGGCCTGGTCTGCACCAACAAGTGGGACCTCAACCCGGACATGACCGAGAAAATCGAGCAACAGGTCAAAGCGCAAGGGCTCACCGTGGCGGGACGAGTCCGCTACGACCGAGCCGTAACGGACGCCCAGGTCAAAAAGCAAGCCGTAGTGGAATACCAGACCGAAGGCTGCTCCGAAGACATCCGCGAAGTATGGAATGCCGTAGACCGCAAGCTGGCGGAAGACACGCCCGATGATTGAGATGATTGAAACGAGGCGAAGAACTCTGGTCAAGACCGTCACGTGGCGGCTGATCGGTATCGTTTGGACATGGATCGGCGCGTACCTGATCCTGCTACTGGCTCCCAAACGTTATCGCACTGCCGCCGCGCTTTCGACCCTCATCGTCGCGTTTCATCACTCCACCAGGATGGCCATGTACTACGGATACGAGCGGGTCTGGGCCAGGATCGCCTGGGGTAGATGCGAAGCCGACAGCCCACTGGCTGGCGAGGTCGCCTGGCCCGTCAAACTCGCCTGGACCGCAGCAACTATAACGACGATTGCGCTGCTGTTAGCCCTGATCCTCTACGTCGCTGTCACGGTAAAGCCATGACCGAAAAACAAGACCCGAAAGGAAACAAGGTGTGCGAGGAATCCAGCACGCCTGTGGTGCTGGGAATCGCCGGTTCCGCGAGGAAAAAAGGCAACTCTGCCACATTGCTCACCCAGGTTCTGGACGAGTTGCGGGGCAAGTTCCAAACGGAACTCATCCACCTTTCCGACTTCAATATCCACCCGTGCGACGGGTGCCACTACTGCCAAACAAAACATTCATGTCGAATAGATGACGACATGGCCAGGCTGTACCCCAAGTTGCTTCAGGCCAATGTGGTTCTCCTGGCCTCGCCGGCATATATGGGCGGTATCGCCTCGCGAATGCAGGCCTTCATGGAGAGAACCTGGCCAATACGCAAAGGGCAGATGACAAACAAGGTCGGTAGCTATATCCTTACCGGAAGACGAAGGATCGGCATGGCCACCGGCGTGATGGAAGAATACTTCACACGTCTTGGCATGTTGAAACTTCCGGGAATCCTGGGGTTCGCCTTCGAGTCCGGAACAATCGCCGAAGACCACGAAGCGACCGCCCAGGTCGGCAAACTCGCGGCCAGCGTGAGAAAGCACCTGGAAATGGGAGAATAAACCAATGGTAACTGCTTTCGTACTGATCAAAGCAACGCGTGACAGAATCCATAAAATCCCGCAAGAAATACTGGATATGGATGGCATGGCTGAAGTGTACAGCGTGGCTGGTGATTACGACCTGGTCGCCATCGCGCGCGTACGGAAAAACGAGCAACTCGCCAAACTGGTCACCGAAGACATGATCGCCGTCGAGGGAATTACCGACACCAAAACGATAATCGCTTTTCGCCAGTACAGCGAACATGACCTCGAAAACATGTTCGGCCTGGGCATGGAATAAGCCGCTTTACCAAAAGAGCACACAATGACCCGATGCGTTCGGATTACAACGTTGGATGAGAACACAGCCCGAGGGCGAGGTCTGCTGGCTGAGCATGGGCTGTCGTTCTGGATTGAACTGGGCGACAGGAAAATCCTCTTCGACACGGGCCAGGGATATGTGCTCGCGCCCAACGCCCGCAAACTTGGCATCCGACTGGACCAGGCCGACGCTATCGTGCTCAGCCACGGCCACTACGACCACACCGGCGGACTTGGTGATGCCCTGCCGGCAGGGCGAAAAGCCACGGTCCATGTTCACCCGGCCGCCTTCGAGCCGAAGTACTCCAGGAATCCTGACGGCTCGGCCCGGGCAGTGGGCATGCACACAACCATTCAGCAGAAGCTTCGCGAAAACGCGGAGCTTGTCTGGGTGCAAGAGCCCGCCACTCTATGCGATGGTCTTCGCCTGACGGGGCCTGTCCCACGAACAAATGATTTCGAGGATACCGGCGGGGCGTTCTTCAAGGACCGCGACTGCACAGAGCCTGACGACCTTCTGGACGACCAGGCGGCGTTCGTGGAAACGCCTGTCGGCACGGTAGTCATTCTGGGCTGCGCCCATTCGGGCGTCATCAACACACTGCGACACATCCGGACACTAACGGACAATCATCCGATCCATACTGTCGTCGGCGGCATGCACCTGCTGAAGGCGAGCCCTGAACGGATGGATAAGACCCTGGCTGAACTTCGCCGCCTGGATATTCAAAACCTGCTGCCGTGCCATTGCACCGGTTTTGACGCAACCGCCAGGCTCTGGAACGAGTTCAAGGGCAGGTGCTCGACCTGTCCGGTCGGAACCGTTGTCGAGGTCTCCGGATGATGGGTCCCTACATGGAAAGCCTCCGATCGCGCATCGGGCACCAATGCATCTTTGTCCCTGGCGTGCGAGCCATCATACTTAATGATCGCGGTGATGTACTGCTCCAGCGCAGGACAGACATCGCCTTCTGGGGCTTGCCCGCCGGTGCTGTCGAATTGGACGAAACCGCCCTGGACGCGCTCAAACGCGAGGTCCGCGAGGAAACCAGCCTGGATGTCCGCAACGCCGAGCCGATGGCTCTTTACTCAGGCCCAAGCCAGCGATTCCAATACCCCAACGACGACGAAATACAGGGCTTCGCCATCGCATTCATTGTTCGCGATTGGAGCGGAAACCCAAAGGCTGACGGAGTAGAGGGCTCGGAGGTGCGGTTCTGGCCAATGGATGAACTCCCGGAAGACCTGGTGGATATTCACCGCGGAACGCTGGAGGATTACCGAACTTACAATGGGACCTTTATCCTGGCCGGCGGCGCCAGGCGATAGTGTGCTTTGCACTTACAAACAGTTTTGCTGCTCTTAGGAACAAGACCAATGCCCTTCAGCCAACACCACCAAGGTGGCTGCGTGACGGCAGATGGGGCCAAAGATGAAAGGAATGATGGATATGGCATCTCTCCCGGAAGACGTAAAAGGAGCATGGGAAGATCGTGATGGACCGGTAATCCTTGCAACGCTTAGCGAAGACAATGTACCCAATATCATATACGCCAGTTGCGTTGGCGCCTTCGGCGACGAACGACTGGTGGTGGCGGATAATTACTTCGACAAGACCCGCAAGAATCTCGCCAGCGGCAAAAAGGGATCGCTTCTGTTCCGCGACACCAAGGGCAAGGCCTTCCAGATCAAGGGATCGCTTGAATACCACACCGAGGGCGAAGTCTTCGATGACATGAAGACCTGGAATCCCAAGGAACATCCCGGACACGGCGCTGCCGCCATCGTGATCGAAGAAGTGTACTCCGGATCAAAGAAGCTCGCCTGACGCATCGCGCACATAGCCGTATGAAGAGGTAGTACCATGGGAACCATATTTGGCCCCGTACCGTCGCGTAGACTGGGGCGTTCGTTGGGCGTGGACCTTGTCCCGTTCAAAACCTGCACCTACGATTGTATCTACTGTCAGCTTGGCCAGACGACCAATAAGACTGTCGAGAGACGCGAGTGGGTTCCGCTGGATGACGTTCTGGCGGAACTGAAGGACAAGCTCTCTGCCAAACCCGATTACATCACGCTGAGCGGATCGGGCGAGCCAACCCTCTACTCGCGTCTGGACGAACTGATAGCGGGTATCCGTTCCATGACGGATACCCCTGTAGCGGTACTTACAAACGGGTCGCTGCTCTGGCAGGAAGATGTACGCAGACAGCTTATGGATGCCCACCTGGTTGTCCCTTCACTGGACGCCGGACAGGAAAGCATGTTCCAGGCGGTCAACCGCCCGCATGAGAGCATTTCCTTCGAGCAAATGCTGGAAGGACTGATCGCGTTTCGACAGCAGTACCAAGGGCAGTATTGGCTGGAAGTGTTCCTCCTGTCCGGACACACAGCCATCGAAGGCGAAGCCCAAAAAATCATCGACTGTGTCGGGCAAATCAAGCCCGACCGCGTGCAACTCAACACCGCGACCAGACCCACTGTCGAAGACTATGCCAAAATGGTCAACCACAAGCGAATGATGGAACTGGCTGGTAGATTCAACCCCCAGGCCGAGGTGATCGCAGACTATCGCGGGGTTCATGCACAAAGCGAATTCCAGGCAGGCCGGGAAAACGTCCTGGAAATGGTCCAGCGCAGGCCCTGCTCGCTGAAAGACATCGCCGATGGACTCGACATGCACCGCAACGAGGCCATCAAGTACATCGAGGAACTCGATGCCGAGGGTTTGATCGAAAAACGGTATCCCGGCGGAAAATTGTTCTACAGCGGCAAGCACCAGCCCGAGAAAACCCAAATGTGAGGGCCCGGGGCCGCTGATCGACGCCTGGAACGTGGAAGCTGCCAAGACATCAGACTATCCCGCGACAGTCGCGGACACCGTCAGAATGCCCAATTGCGGGCAAGGAAAAGGAGCAATGCGATGCAAGTATCCAGAAGGAACATGCTTTGCCAGGGAGCCGCAGCCGCAGCCGTGGGAATCCTTGGCTCCAAGGTGCTGGCTGACGACAAGCCGGCAGCAAAGGCACCGGCCATAATCGGCGCCTGTGGACTGGCCTGCAATGCCTGCCCGCTGATGAAGGCCGGCAAATGCACCGGATGCGCCTCGGGCAAAGACGCGACGCCCGAGTTGCTGGCGAAGAAGCCCTGCCCGGTCCTCCAGTGCGCCGCCAAGAAGAAAATCGACTACTGCGGCACCGGCTGCAAGGGATTCACCAAGTGCAGCAAGCTCATCGGCAAGCCGTACGACAAGAAGTTCATGGCCATGATCGCCAAACGCCTGGGCTGAGCACGATGCGCCTCTCCCCCGGCCGAGACAACGCTCGGCCGGGGGAGGCGGCCCGGCCTGCGCCAAGCCTCCCCACCAGCGATATCAATCAAAGCGCTTACACGGATAGTCTACCCCCGCGCAATTAATCCGCAGGCACACCCAGGTTGGTTTTCGTGAGTTCCCATTTCTTTACTTCCAGCCCCACGCATCGGGTTTCCCTCGAATAATGAGGGCTTCAAATACCGAGCCTGCCTATCCGCAAATTCAGCTTTTTCAGATTCTGTTTTTTCCGACTTGACAGCATCCCGATGGAAGTATATGATGTATTGTGAATTGTATCACAGCGTGTAATGCGAGTTATTGTTTCAACGCGAGCAAGGTCACAGGGATGCCAGCGAATCTCTCGGACAAAACAGTTGGGAGGCTCAGCCTTTACCGCAGGCTGCTGAACAGTCTGGCGAAGGATCAAGGTAAATATTTATTTTCACATGATTTAGCTGCCGCAGCAGGAGTTACCGCCGCCCAGGTCCGCCGCGATGTGATGGCGGTTGGTTACGTCGGCAGCCCCATCAAGGGTTACGACGTAACAGAACTGGCCGAATGCATTGGAAAGTTTATTGACGGCCAAGAGCGACAGGCGGTTTCGCTGGTGGGCGTTGGCAACCTTGGCCGGGCCATATTGGCGTACTTCACGGGCCGCCGTCCGAACCTGAATGTTGTAGCGGCCTTCGATCGTGACCCGCATCGAGTCAACCGAGTCATTCACGGTTGCCGGTGCTATCCGGCAGAGATGCTCGAGGAGACGATCACCACCCAAGCCATTCGCACAGCCATCATCGCCATCCCAGCCAGCGAAGCCCAGGCCGTGGCTACCAGGCTTGTCCGAAGTGGCATACGTGGAATTCTGAATTTCGCCCCAACCCCATTGCGAGTGGCACCTAACGTATATGTTGAGGAGATGGACCTCACCGCCAGCCTGGAGAAGGTGGCGTTTTTCGCCAGGCAGCAATCGCAGTCATAGTATTTCAGGAGCATGCCGCTCGCACTCAACAAACTATAAACGAAGTATTTAAGTGGATTTCCCCGATGGGTATCCTTCAAGTTCATAGGCAGGAAGAGTCACGTGATTACCACCGAGATAGACGACATTCTCCAACGGCACCCTAACGCCGGGCGAAGTTCGCTGATCCCAATCCTCCAAGAGGTGCAGGAAGCCCACGGCTACGTCTCAAAAGACGCCGTCGTGCAAATTGGCGGGCACCTAGGCTTGCCCGCAGCCAAGGTCTACGGCGTAGCCACTTTCTACAATCAGTTCAGGTTCGCCCCACCCGGACAGTTCCACATTCAGGTCTGCCGGGGCACAGCCTGCCACGTAAAAGGCTCGGCTGGGATTCTCGAGGCAATCCAGCAGCTCCTCAAGATTCAGCCCGGACAGACCACGCGGGACGGGATTTTCAGTCTCGAGGTCGTCGCATGCATCGGTGCATGTGGGCTGGCGCCGGTGATCGCTGTCAACGGCGAATTTCACGCCAAGTTGACAGCCGAGGCAATAAAGGGAATCATCGATGAGTATCGGGAAAGGGCAACCAATGGCCAAGCTGAGTGATAAATGTTGCCAGGCCTGCTGGCACGACTGGGATAACCCATGTCCCGACCTGGTCGAATGCATGACGGCTGGGCCTGTTTGCCACGACAGCGAACCGTGCAAGACCAAGCGCCAGGCGGCGATAGCGGAGCTTCGACGCGAAGTGGTATCCGAGCCGGTACTCTTTGTTGGTACGGGCACTTGTGGCCTGGCCGCCGGCGCCGGCAAGACGCTGGCGACGGCAAAGCGGTGGCTTGAGGAAAAAGGCATCGCCGCAAAGGTCGTAGAGGTTGGCTGCATCGGGCTTTGCGCCGTCGAGCCAATCCTCGATATCCAGATGCCGGGCAAGGCGCGAGTATCGTTCCAGGAAGTCTCCGCCGACAGCGTCGGGGAACTGCTGGAATCGGTCATGGTCAAGGGGGATTTGCCCGAGGAAAAAGTCCTCGGGCAGCACCGACCCGTCGAAGGTTCCGCCCTGGAGCCATGGCAAGGCGCGGCCTGGCTTGACGAACACCCGTTCTTCGCCCCGCAGACCCGCTGGGTTCTGGCCAATTGCGGCATCATCGACCCGACCCAGATAGAGGAATACATCGCCCGCGGCGGCTATGCGGCGATGGCAAAGACGATCCGATCGAGCACGTCGGCGGAGCTTTGCGACGAGATCGAAGCCAGCGGCCTGCGCGGACGTGGTGGCGGCGGATTCGTCACCGGGAAAAAATGGAAGTTCGCCCTGAACACCCCAGCCGAGCAAAAGTACCTCATCTGCAACGCCGACGAAGGCGACCCCGGCGCGTTCATGGACCGCGCGGTAATCGAGGGCGACCCGCACCGCCTGCTGGAAGGCATGGCGATCGCCGCATACGGCATCGGCGCGTCCAAAGCATATGTCTACATCCGTGCGGAATACCCCCTGGCGATCAAACGACTGCATGAGGCAATCGCCCAGGCCCACAAGTACGGCCTGCTCGGCCACAACATCCTCGACAGCGGTTTCAACCTGGAGATTCTGGTCAAGATGGGCGCCGGTGCGTTCGTCTGCGGCGAGGAGACTGCCCTGATAAACAGTATCGAGGGCAAACGTGGCATGCCTCGCCCGCGGCCTCCCTTCCCGGCGGTCTCGGGGCTTTTCGGCAAGCCGACGATCATCAACAACGTCGAGACCCTGGCGAACCTGCCGGGTATCGCCCTCAAGGGCGCCAAGTGGTTCTCTTCGGTAGGCACAGCCGGATCCAAGGGCACAAAGGTCTTCGCGGTTTCCGGAAAGATCAATCTCACCGGCCTGGTCGAAGTTGCGATGGGTACAAAGCTTCGCCAGATCATCGAAGACATCGGCCAAGGCATACCAAACGGTCGGAAGTTCAAAGCCGTGCAGGTCGGCGGGCCTTCCGGCGGCTGCGTTCCAGCCCAGCACCTGGACATCGAGATCGACTACGAATCTCTCAAGACCATCGGCGCCATGATGGGCTCCGGCGGACTTGTGGTGATGGACGACCAGACGTGCATGGTAGACGTGGCGAAGTTCTTCATGAACTTCGTCCAGCGTGAGAGTTGCGGCAAGTGCATCCCGTGCCGAGAGGGTACCCGGCGAATGCTGGAGATCCTCCAGGCCATCACCCGAGGCCGAGGCCGCGAGACTGGCTCGGACGCTCTGGACCGCTTCAAGGGCGTGATGTACCTCCAGCGCCTCGCGGAGGTCATTCGCGACACGAGCCTTTGTGGCCTGGGCCAGACCGCTCCCAATCCTGTATTGAGTACGTTGCGATGGTTCCGCGACGAGTACGAGGCGCACATTTACGAGCGTCGCTGCCCGGCCGGGGTATGCACGGAACTGCTGACCTACCGGATTGACGCCGAGAAATGCCGTGGCTGCACGCTGTGCGCCAAGAAGTGCCCCTCAGGTGCAATACTCGGGGCCCCCAAGAGCCCGCACTACATAATCCCTGACAAGTGCATCGGCTGTGGAACATGCGTTGAGGTCTGCCGCTTCGACGCGGTTATCAAGGAATAAGGAAACAAGCCGTGGTGAAAATCGAGGTAAACAACAAGCCCGTCGAAGCCCGCGCCGGCGAAATGCTCCTGGGTGTTCTGCGTCGCGAGGGCATCAAGATACCCACATTGTGCAATATCGACGGAATGGCGCCGACCGGCGCCTGTCGAATGTGCGTGGTCGAGGTGGAAGGCCAACGCGGCCTGGTGCCGAGCTGCGCATTCCCCACCGTCGAAGGAATGAAGGTCCAGACGCACTCGCCGCGGGTTATCCGAGCCCGCAAGACGATCGTCGAATTGCTCCTGGCCGACCACCCCGACGACTGCCTGTACTGCGTTCGTAACAACAATTGCGAACTGCAGGAACTCGCGGCAGAGCTCGGTGTGCGTGAGCGTCGCTATGCCGGTGAGAAGAGCGTCGAGAGGATGGATGTCTCCAGTCCATCCATCGTTCGCGACCCCGCCAAATGCATCCTGTGCGGTCGCTGCGTACGAGTCTGCGAAGAAGTGCAGGGCATCGGCGCGATCGACTTCATCGGGCGAGGCAGCGGGACGAAGGTCGGCACGGCCTTTAACGGCGGACTCAATGTCTCAAGCTGCATCAATTGCGGGCAATGCGTCATGGTATGCCCCACCGGCGCCCTGCGCGAGCAAAGTCACCTCAAAGAGGTCATCGAGGCCATACACGACCCCGAAAAGCTCGTCGTGGTACAGCACGCCCCGGCAGTTTCGGTTACGCTGGCTGAGGAGTTCGGCCTGAAGGCAGGCAGCGACATCACTGGAACGATGACAACCGCCCTTCGCAAGCTGGGCTTCGACAAGGTGTTCGACACAGCCTTCGCCGCCGACCTTACGATTATGGAAGAAGGCAGCGAACTCGTGCAACGCCTGACCGAAGGCGGCACCTTGCCGATGATGACGAGTTGCTCGCCCGGCTGGATCAAGTACGTCGAGCAGCATCAGCCGGAATTCATTGACAACCTTTCGACGTGCAAGAGTCCACAACAGATGATGGGTGCGGTGCTCAAGAGCTTCTACGCCCAGCGAGAGAAAATTGAGCCCAAGAACATCTTCAGCGTTGCCATAATGCCTTGCACCGCCAAGAAGTACGAGGCGGAGCGTCCCGAAATGGCACGGGGAGGCGTCCCGGATATCGACGCCGTACTGACAACCCGCGAACTCGCCAGACTCATCCGAATGCGAGGGATCGATATGTCAGCCCTTTCGCCGGACTCGCCGGACTCGCCGTTCGGTGAGCGAAGCAGCGCCGGCAAGCTCTTTGCGGCCTCCGGCGGCGTGATGGAAGCTGCTATCCGCAGCGCCCACTACCTGATAACGGGCCGGGAACTGGAAAAGCTTGACGTCAAGGCCGTCCGAGGCATGGAAGGCGTCAAGGAAGCCAAAGTCGACATCGACGGTCTGGAAGTATCCGTAGCAGTGGTAAGCGGACTTGGCAACGCCCGCCGACTGCTTGAGGAAATCAAGGCAGGCCGTAAGAAATTCCACTTCGTCGAGGTGATGACATGCCCCGGCGGCTGCATCGCCGGTGGAGGCCAGCCTTTCTCGACGGACCCCGATGCCGTGCGGTCAAGAATGCAGGCGCTGTACAAAATCGACCGCGAGGCGCCCGTCCGAGTCTCGCACGGCAACGAAGAAATTCAGAGACTCTACAAAGAGTTCCTAGGCAAACCACTCAGCCACAAGAGCCACGACCTGCTCCACACGCACTACGTGAAAAAGGAAGTGACGCTTTAAGCACCGCAGCGCCCCTACCGGACCCTTGCCGCCAACTTGGGTCCGGCGGGAGCCCATCGGCAGGGCGCTAAGATGAGAAAAGAGTAATAGGTCATCGGAATCGACAGGTTTGCGATACACTCGCTGACAAGCCCGTCAAAAAGACTGCGAGCCAAGACCTTTTTGGAAATTGGCAATGATACACCCGATCGACATCCCGCTGATCACGACGATAAAGGAACGCTGCCGCGTCTGCTATACGTGCGTGCGTGAGTGCCCCGCCAAGGCCATCCGAATCGCCGACGGCCAGGCAGAAGTCCTGCCCGAGCGGTGCATCGGATGTGGAAACTGCGTCCGCGTTTGCAGCCAACATGCCAAAGTCGTACGCAGCTCGATCGATTTCGTCGATGATCTCCTCACCAGCGAGGCCAAGGTAGCGGCATGTCTGGCGCCGAGCTTCCCCGCCGAATTCTCGGATTTCGACTGGCGACGCCTGCCGAACATGCTTCGCAAACTCGGCTTCGATCTGGTGACCGAGGTCGCCTTCGGTGCGGATCTGGTGGCTGCGGAATATCGCAAACTGCTCGAAAACGCCGACGGGAAACACTATATCGCCACAAGCTGCCCGGCGATTGTATCTTACGTCGAACGATACCACCCGGACCTGGTCGACCAGCTCGCCCCGATCGTATCGCCCATGATCGCCCAGGCCAGGGCGTTGCGAAAGCTTTCAGGCCCGGACCTGAAGATCGTCTTCATCGGCCCGTGCATCGCCAAAAAAGGCGAGGCCTCCAGCGCACTCGTACCCGACGAGATAGACGCAGCCATGACTTTTCCCGAAATTCGAGAGATGTTCCTGCGAGCGTCGATTCTGCCCGAATCCGTCGAACCCGGAGACTTCGACCCTCCCAGACCCGGCACGGGAGCGCTGTTCCCGATCAGCCGAGGTCTGCTCCAAGCAGCCAATATCGCCGAGGACCTCGTTGCCGGCGAGGTCGTGACCGCCGATGGACGAACAAACTTCGTCGAGGCCATAAAGGAATTCGAATCCGGCGACCTTGACGCGAAGCTACTTGAGGTCCTCTGCTGCAATGGCTGCATCGCGGGCGCGGGCATGACCAGCACGGAAGCACTTTTCGGCAGGCGCAGCCGGGTCAGTAAATACGTCCGCGAGCGTCTTGCCACCAACGACCCCGACGAAAACGCCGCAGCACGTCGGCGACTGGCGGACCTGGACCTCTCCCGCACCTACGCTCGCAACGACCAGCGAATCGCCGTGCCGTTCGAAGACGAAATCAGCCAGATCCTGGGGAGAATGGGCAAGTTCGATAAGGACGATGAACTCAACTGCGGCGCCTGCGGCTACGACACCTGCCGCGAACATGCAATCGCCATCTTCAAGGGTCTGGCTGAGAGTGAGATGTGCCTGCCCAACACCATCGATAAACTCCGCCATACAGTCGATGAACTTGCAGTATCCAACGGTCAGCTTGCCTCGACGCAGGAAGCACTGATGCAGTCGGAAAAACTCGCCAGCATGGGCCAACTCGCCGCGGGCATAGCACACGAAGTGAATAACCCACTCGGGGTGGTGCTCATGTACGTGCACCTGATGCTCGAGCAATGTCAGGATACCCCACAACTCCGCGAAGACCTCGAAATGGTGGTCGCCCAGGCCGACCGCTGCAAAAAGATCGTCGCGGGACTTCTCCACTTTGCCAGGCAAAACAAGGTCCTCGCCGAACCGACCAACCTTGTCGAACTGGCCGAAAGCTGCCTGAAAACCATCCCCACGCCGGAAGGAACGACCTCGGCCGTGAGAGCGGAAGTTGCCGACGTCATAGCGGAAGTGGACCCCGACCAGATCACACAGGTCCTGACCAACCTTACCACCAACGCCCTCGCCGCCATGAGCGAAGGGGGCACGCTTACGATTGTCGTCTCCGGAGATGACGAGCAGGTTCGCCTTGATGTGGTAGACACGGGCAGGGGAATCCCAAAAGAAAACCTCAAAAAGATATTCGAACCATTTTTCACCACTAAGCAAATGGGCAAAGGCACTGGCCTGGGCCTGGCGGTAACTTACGGAATCGTCAAAATGCACAGCGGTGACATAACGGTAGTTTCCAACGCCGATCCCGCGGCCGGGCCGACGGGAACGACCTTCACCATCCGCCTGCCGCGACGATCCAGAAAAACTTGAGAGCGACAGACTTACCCCAAGAATCGAATGAGTGAGATTGACAGCGATGAATGAAAAGGCCACTACAGAAACAAATGCCAGCGCCAAGACAGTCATGATCGTCGATGATGACATCGACTTCCTGGCCCAGCAGAAACTTCAACTCGAAGCCGCGGGATTCAACGTGGTCTCCGCCGAAAGCCAAGCCCAGGCCCAAGAGGTCATTGCGGACCTTCGACCGGATATCGCGGTGCTGGACCTGATGATGGAACACTGCGACGGCGGGTTCGCGTTGTGCTACCGCATCAAGAAACTGTACCCCGACGTGCCGGTAATCATCGTAACCGGCGTGACCAGCGAGACGAGCCTCAGCTTCGACGCCGCCACGGCAGAAGAACGAAGCTGGGTCAAGGCCGACGCGCTGCTGCCCAAGCCCATCCGCTTCGAGCAGCTCAAACGTGAAATCGACCGCCTGCTAGAGGAGGCCTGAACGTGGATGCGCTGAAGGTGCTTATGGTCGACGATGAGCCAGGAATGCGCAGTGGCGTCGCCCGCGCACTGGCGGACTTCACCGTAACCGTCCCGGAACTGGACGAGGTGCTGAATTTCAAGGTCGACCAGGCTGAAACCGGCGAGGCTGCGCTTGAAATGGCAGCAGCTTCACGCCCGGACCTTATGCTGCTGGACCACAAACTGCCCGGAATCAGCGGGCTCGACGTACTCGAACGCTACCAGGCCGAGAGCGACGAAACACTCACCATCATGATCACGGCCTATGCTTCGCTGGAAACCGCCGTCACCGCCACAAAACGCGGAGCGTATGACTTCCTCGCAAAGCCCTTCACGCCGAGCGAACTGAAAAACGCCGTCGCCAAGGCCGCCAGACACCTGGTTCTTCAGCGACAGGCCCGCGTACTGGCTGAGGAAAAGCGGCAGGTGCGTTTCCAGTTCATCTCCGTGCTGAGCCACGAACTCAAGGCCCCCCTGGGAGCCATAGAGGGCTACCTGAGAATCGTGCGAGACCACACCGCCGGAGTCGATCAGGCTGCCCAGGACCACATGATCGACCGCTCGCTGATCCGCCTGGAAGGAATGCGCAAACTCATATTCGACCTGCTGGACCTCACGCGGATAGAGTCAGGCCAGAAGCGAAGACAGTTCGCCGACGTCGACCTGTGCGAGATCGCTAAAGAAGCTATCGAGGCACTGAGCATCGAGGCTGCGGGACGACAAATAACAATCGAGTTGGCCGCCGATGGCCCTTGCATCATGGCGGGCGACCAGGGGGAACTTGAGATCATCCTCAACAACCTCGTCTCCAATGCCGTCAAGTACAACCGTGACGGCGGGCGGGTTACCATCAACATCGGCGGCGATGAAAACACGGTCAAACTCACCGTTACCGACACGGGCATCGGCATGACGGGCGAGGAATCCGAAAAGCTTTTCCACGACTTTGTGCGAATCAAGAACGAAAAGACCCGTAAGATTCTAGGTAGTGGCCTGGGACTCAGCACCGTCCGCAAACTGGCCAGGTTGTACGCCGGTAACGTGACGGTCCAGAGCGAGCCGGACGTCGGATCGACATTCACCGTGGAACTCCAGCGACACAGCAAACCCGAGGTGTCCAGTGCTGACGCGAAAGGAAATCCTGAGCTGGTTGCGGGAATCTGACCCGCAACGGCTGGAACAGCTCTGGCATCGCGCCGACGAAACACGCCGACGGGAATGCGGGGACGAAGTGCATCTGCGTGGACTCATAGAGTGGTCCAACACCTGCTCTCGCCGATGTACGTACTGCGGCATGCGAGCAGACAACACCAAGCTCACCAGATACTGCATGACCGGCGATGAAGTGCTCGCCGGCGCCAGACGGGCGCAAGAACTCGGCTACGGAACCGTCGTAATACAGGCCGCCGAAGATGCCCGCCTGACGCTGGAGGCAGTCGCCGATGTCATCCGCAAAATCAAGGCCGAAACAACCCAGGCCGTAACGCTCAGCCTCGGCGAACGGACCCGGGCCGAGCTGGCCGCGTGGCGCGACGCCGGGGCCGACAGGTATCTCCTGCGATTCGAGACGTCCGACCGCGAGCTGTTTCGCCGAATCCACCCGCCGCAGGCTCAAAGCGAATGGTCCGACCGGTTCGACGTTCTTGCCGCCCTGCGAGAACTGGACTACGAGGTCGGAAGCGGCGTTATGGTCGGCACGCCGGGCCAAAGCTACGAAACCCTTGCCGACGACATCGAGTGGTTCGTCCGCCTGAACCTGGACATGATCGGCCTGGGCCCCTGGCTGCCTCACCCCGAAACGCCCATGGGACAAGGCGAGTTCCCCAACCTGCCTGATGGCCAGCAGGTGCCCAACACCGAACTGATGACCTACAAGGTTCTCGCGCTGACCCGGCTGGTGGCGCCGCGAACGAACATACCCAGCACAAGCGCCCTGGCCACGCTGAACTACGACGGCGGGCGCGAAGGGGGCCTGATGCGCGGGGCGAATGTAATCATGCCCAATGTCACCCCGCCAAAGTATCGCAAGTACTACGAAATATACCCCGCCAAGGCTTGCATACGCGAGTCGGACGAGAACTTCGACCAGTTGCTGCGAGAGCGACTCGAATCCATCGGACGACGCGTCGGGACAGGCCGGGGCGACTCGCCGAATTATCACACCATGTCATCTGAAAGACATGATGCCACAACTGAGCCGGACGGTCTGCGACTTGGCAGTGCAGTAACAAACAGACCCACGCGAACATCGCTTGACAGTGGCGCCGAGAAACCCCCTGACCCGGACCATCTGTCATAGGAAGGCTTCACCCATGAGTACCGCTATCGATATGACACTTAGTGAAGGCGCCGTCGACTTCATCGACGATGCGTCCATAGAGGCGATTCTTGAAGGACCCGCCCCGGACGCTGCCCGCGTCGGCGACATTGTCGCCAAAAGCCTCGACAAGCAAGCCCTGAGCGTCTCGGAAACCGCTGAGCTTCTGCGAGCTGATGACCCTGCCCTGGTCGAGCAGATATTCGCCGCTGCCCGCCAGCTCAAGCAGCGAGTCTACGGCAATCGTATAGTCCTGTTCGCGCCGCTTTACGTCGGCAACCTGTGCATCAACGACTGTGGCTACTGCGGATTCCGGCGTAGCAACCCCGATGCCGTGCGACGAACACTGACGCCGGAAGAGTTGCGACAGCAGGTCAAGGCGCTCGAAGACGTAGGCCACAAGAGGCTCATCCTCGTCTGGGGCGAGCACTCCAAATACGATGCCCAGCACATGGCCAAGTGCGTGAAGGAAGTCTACAGCGTCCAGAGCGGCCACGGCAATATCCGACGAGTAAACATCAATGCCGCCCCGCTTGATCATGAGGGCTACCGGGTGATGAAAGAGGCCGGCATCGGCACGTACCAAATATTCCAGGAAACATACCACCATGAGGTCTACCGCCAATATCACCCTGCCGACACGCGGAAGGGCAACTACCTCTGGCGGCTGGACGGGCTGAACCGGGCCATGGAGGCCGGCTGCGACGACCTGGGTATTGGCGCTTTGTTCGGCCTGGCCGACTGGAAGTTCGATGTGCTGGGCCTGGTCACACACGCTCTGTATCTCCAGGACCGTTACGGCGTTGGGCCTCACACGATCAGTTTCCCGCGACTCAGGGCGGCCTGCGGCGTGACGATCAACGATGGCAAGCTGGTCAACGACCATGATTTCAAGCGTCTGGTCGCCATCCTCCGCCTGGCTGTGCCTTACACGGGAATGATACTGACAGCCCGCGAGCCGGCAGACCTGCGGCGAGAAGTCATGGCGTTCGGCGTATCGCAGATCGACGCCGGCAGCAGGATCGAAATCGGCGGTTACACCGAATCAGGCGACGCGCAGGTAATGGACCGCGAGCAGTTCAACCTCGGCGATTCACGAAGCCTCGACCACGTCGTCCGAGAACTGCTGACCGACGGGTACGTCCCAAGCTGGTGCACCGCCTGCTACCGCCTCGGACGAACCGGCGAGCACTTCATGGAGTTCGCCATTCCCGGATTCATCAAACGCTACTGCACGCCAAACGCCTTGACGACGCTGACGGAGTATCTGACCGACTATGCTTCGGAAGAAACCCGCGCCATCGGCCTGAAGGTAATCGAAGCGGAGATGGCCAAGCTCGGCGACGCGAAAATCGTCCCCGAATTGACCAACCGGATAGAGCGAATTCGGAGTAGCGATGATCGTGATCTGTATTTCTAGGAATACAGATTGAACGGTTCTCCGAAGCCAGAATAAAGGGCGCTATGGCCTCACTATTACATCTGTGACCCTCGTGCCTGTTCTGCCGATATCAAGACCATGGAATATCGCACCGAACACGATCTGATCGGTTCCCGGCAGGTGCCGGCCGGGGCGCTTTACGGCATACATACGCTGCGCGCAATGGAGAACTTCCAGCTCGCCGGCAGACCCGTGCAGGGGCCGCTCGTTCACGCCTTCGGGGCGGTCAAGCTGGCGTGCGCCCAAGCCAATAGGGAACTGGGCCGGTGGGATGAACCTTCATTCCAGGCCATCGAGCAGGCCTGCCGGGAGATGATGGACGGGTTGCTGGATGAGCATATCGTCGTGGACGCCCTGCAGGGCGGGGCCGGCACCAGCACCAACATGAACGTCAACGAAGTCCTGGCCAATCGGGCTCTTGAACTTCTGGGCCGGGCGAAAGGGGAGTATTCCACTCTCGGACCACTCGACGACATCAACCTGCACCAGTCGACCAACGACACGTACCCGACCGCCCTTCGAGTCGCCGTAATCAAACTGCTGGGTAAGCTTGAGCGCCAGGTCGTCTGCCTTGTCGAGGCGTTCCAGGCCAAGGAACGCCAGTTCGCCGACGTCGTCAAAATAGGCCGAACCGAAATGCAGGACGCCGTGCTCATCACCCTGGGCCAGGAGATGGGAGCCTATGCCGAGGCCTTCGCCCGAGACCGCTGGCGAATCTACAAGTGCCAGGAGCGAATCCGCGTCGTGAACCTCGGCGGCACGGCCATCGGCACGGGCCTCGGCGCGCCCCGGGAGTATATCTTCCGCGTCATCGAGCATCTGCGGTCGATAACCCACATGAACCTCGCCCGGGCAGAAAACCTCGTCGAGGCCACGCAAAACGCCGACGTCTATGTCGAGGTAAACGGCATCCTAAAGGCCCAGGCTGTCAGCCTGCTGAAGGTGGCAACGGACCTTAGGCTGATGTCTTCCGGGCCGCATGGCGGGCTTGGAGAAATCCGCCTGCCCGCCGTTCAGGGCGGCTCGTCCATCATGCCCGGAAAAGTCAACCCGGTCATATGCGAGGCCGTCAGCCAGATCGCGATGAAGGTCATGGCAAACGACCAGGCCATCGCCCAAGCATGCTCAGCCGGGACGCTGGAACTAAACCCCTTCCTGCCATTGGTGGCGGACTGCCTGCTGGAGAACCTCGAACTCCTCTCAGGGGCTTGCCACACGCTGGCGACACGGTGCGTAACGGGCATTGAAGCAAACCAGGCCCGCTGCCGAAGCCACGTCGAATCCGCCACGGCCATCCTGACCGCCCTGGTCGAAAACATCGGCTACGAACGTTCCGCGGAGATCGCCGAGGCCGCCACCGCCGCCAAGCGTCCCATCCGCGAGATAGTGCTGGACCAAGGGCTGATGTCTGCCATGGAATTCGACGAACTCACAAGCCCGCAACGCGTAATGCAACTTGGCTCGCGACCTGGCGGGCATTGGCACATCGAAGGACGCAACGGCCAGCGGCCAAAGCCCCAAGAGCCCGACGGGCCAGAGGATAAATAACCTGACATGCAGAAGACTCCCAAGGGATACCGGTTGCACATCGGCCTGTTCGGACGGCGGAACGTGGGCAAGAGTTCCTTGCTCAACGCCATGACAAGGCAGGCGGTATCGATCGTCTCCGAGCAAGCGGGAACCACCACCGACCCGGTTGAAAAGCCGATGGAACTGCTTCCGATTGGACCGGTGCTGTTCATCGACACCGCCGGGATCGACGACGTAGGCGCGCTCGGTGAGCAGCGAGTCGCATCGACGCACCAGGTCTTCGACCGCACGGACATCGGCATTATCGTGGCCGAGGCGGGACATTGGGGACAGTATGAGGACCTCGTCGTCGGCGAGTTGCGACGCCGCGGCATTCCCGCGGTGGCGGTCTTCAACAAGTGCGACCTCGCCACCCCCAAGGCCGATCTCATCGAGCGGCTCGCCGAAGCGAAGGTCCCGGCCATCTCCGCCGTCGCAAGCCGCGGCGAGGGAGTGCTCGAACTGCGGGAAATGCTCATCCGAAAGGCGCCGGACGACTTCATCAACACCCCGACCATCCTCGGAGATCTGGTTCAGCCCGGCGGGCTGATTGTGCTTGTCGTCCCCATCGACATGGAAGCCCCCAAAGGCAGACTCATCCTGCCGCAGGTCCAGTCCATCCGCGACGCGCTGGACAACGACGCCTGCTGCCTGATCGTCAAAGACCGCGAACTGCGAAGCGCGCTGGACCGCCTGAAAGATCCGCCCGCGCTGGTCGTCACCGACAGCCAGGCCTTTCTCAAGGTTGCAGCCGACACGCCCGACGACGTGCTGATGACATCCTTCTCCATCCTCTTCGCGCGTTTCAAGGGCGACCTGCCGGAACTCGTCCGCGGCGCGGCCACCATCGAACACCTGCAAGCCAACGACCGCATCCTGATCGCCGAGGCATGCTCGCATCACCCCATCGGCGACGATATCGGGCGGGTCAAAATCCCCCGCTGGCTGACGCAATACGTCGGGCAACCGCTGGAGATAAACAATATCCAGGGCCACGACTTCCCCGAAGACCTCGACCAATACAAGCTCGTCATACACTGTGGCGGATGCATGTGGAATCGCCGGGAAATGCTTTCCCGCATCGCCCGCTGCCGCCAGGCGGGAACAGCGATCACCAATTACGGCCTGTCCATCGCCTACAGCCTGGGCATCTTCCGCCGGGCTCTCCGCCCCTTCCCCGCCGCCCTCGATGCCATGGACCGCATCCTTGAGGACTCGTCAGCCGACTGACCGCCTCAGGTTGACAATGGCAGGGGCCTGGACGCACGGCGATACTTCGCGGCACTAGACCGGTCATAACCGCTGGGAGGTGTTTGTCCCCTCGGCGGCGGACTTGAGTATGTCGAGCATCTCGGTTAGCTCGGCTTCGCTGGTCGTCAGCGGCGGCCAGAGGTAGATGCACCGGCCCAGCGGGCGGATGAACAGGCCCAGCTCAAGCGCCCGAACCGCAATGCGGCGGGCGCGCGCGGCGCCGCCGAGAGCGTCGGGCAACTCCACCACGGCCACCATGCCGAGGCTGCGACAGGGCGAGCCCCCGGCTGACTTGGCGACCTCGGCGATGCCGGCGGCGAGTTGGGCGATTCGCGGTTGGCAGGATTCGACTATCGACTCGGTTTTGTAGATATCCAGCGCCGCCAGTGCCGCAGCCGCGGCAATGGGATTCCCGCCGAAGGTGTGGCTGTGATAGAAGGTCCGGTCGCAGTCCGGCGAACTGCGGAACGCATCGTAGACCGCATCAGTCGCCAGCACGGCGCTCATCGGCATGTGTCCGCCGGTCAGGGCCTTGCCGATCGTCATCAGATCCGGCGTGATGGGCCCTTGCTCGCAGGCGAACATCGTGCCGGTCCTGCCGAAACCGACGGCGATTTCGTCGGCGATCAGCAGCACGCCATGGTCGTCACAGCAGCGTCGCAGGCGACGGAGATACTCAGGCGGGTACATGCGAATCCCACCCGCGCCCTGGCAGAGCGGCTCGACGATCACCGCGGCGGTTTCGGCGTGGTGGGCTTCGATCAGCGACCGCATCGACTCGAAACACTCCACGTCGCAGCTATCCGGCGACTTGCCCATCGGGCAGTCGAGGCAGTGCGGACTCGTCGCGCGCAGGGACGGGCGGACCACGTCGCGGAAGGGCTCGTGGAAACCGTCGACGTACCCGACGCCGACGCAACCCAGCGTGTCACCGTGATAGCCGTCGGCCAGCGCTATGAATCGCCCGCGACCACGCTGCCCGCGATTGGCCCAATACTGGATGGCGATCTTCAAGGCCGCTTCGACGGCAGAGGCGCCGTCGCAGGCGAAGAACGCGTGGCCAAGGTCGCCGGGGGTAATCTCCGCGAGGCGCTCGGCAAGTTCGATGGCGCGCGGGTGCGACATGCCACCGAGGATGCAGTGCGGCAGCAGGCCCACCTGGCGGCGGATGGCCTCGACGATCCGCGGATGGCTGTGCCCGAGACTGACGCACCACCACGACGCGATGCCATCCAGCAGCGCCCGCCCGCCACGCTCGTAAAGGTACGTCCCCTCGGCTCGCTCGATGATCGGGAACTGCGTCCCAGCCAGGGCTTCAATATCCGTGCATGGGTGCCAGAGGCAACGAAGGTCCACCTGTCGCAAGTCGTCAGTCATTTTTTCTCAATCGTTCAAGAATCACCGGCAGTCCTGTCAGGCTCGCCTCGACGGTTGCCCACGATGTCGCATCGCCGGATGCTAGCCCCGTCACGTGCGGCAGGACACCAAGCACGGCTGTGTCGCCGAACCGCGCGATCGTCCCTGGATTATCGCGCCGTATGAACTCGGCAGTCCCGCCCAAGGGCTCGGGCTGGTTGAACACCACGCCGAGCACGTCCAGCCCCGCCTGCCGCAGCGCCGCCAGCGTCAGCAGCGTGTGGTTGATCGTGCCAAGCCCATCCAGGGCAACGACCAGCACGGGCATAGCCAGCGCGACCATCAGATCGAGCATGGTCTGCGACTCGTTCAGCGGGACCATGACCCCGCCGGCGCCCTCGACGATCAGGGAGTCGTGACGGGCAAGCAACTCTGTCGCCCGGGCGAGGACGGCATCCATCTGCACCGGTCTGCCCGCAAGCCGACCTGCCAGGTGCGGCGAGCACGCGGGCCTGTACAGGAACGGTGACAGGGCCGCGATCTCGTCGCGCGGCGGCGTCCAGCCACCGGCTGCGAGAACAAACTCCACATCCGGCGCCACCAGGCCGTCGGGCCCTGCAACCGCACCGGTCTGCACGGGCTTGAAGGGCACGGCGTCGATGCCGGCCGTCCGCGCGCCGCGCAGCACAGCCGCGGTGACGACGGTCTTGCCGACGTCAGTGCCCGTGCCCGTAATGAATATTCCTCTGCTCATCGCGCGCCAATCATAACAAGCCCACCTCGCCGGCGGCGTCGATTATCGTCCGCGCCGCCATGCGAAGCTCATCGTCCGTATGAGCCAATGTCACCGAAAGCCTCAGCCTGGCCGTCCCAGCCGGCACCGTCGGCGGACGAACCGCCGTCGCCAGAACGCCGCGATCCCAGAGAAGTCGCGATAGCTTCACCGCCTCATCGTTGCCGCCAACCCTTACGGGCAGTATCTGCGACTCCGGCTGGGCTTCGGCGAGCCCCGCATCCGCCAGCAGTCCGCTCAGCAGGCGAACCTTCGCCATCAGCCGCTCGCCCATGCCCGGCTCGGCCGACATCACAGCCAGCGCCGCCCGCGCAGCGCCAACGCACGCCGGAGGCAGGCCGGTGGAGTAAATGAAACTCCGCGCACGATTGACCAGCAACTGTCGCATCGCAGCCGAGCAGCCTACGAACCCGCCGTAACCGCCGATGGCCTTGCTGAGCGTTCCGACCACAGCGTCCGGGCGAATCGTGCAGCCAGACTCCCTGCATACTCCCCCGCCGCCGGCGCCCATCACACCGATGGCGTGGGCCTCATCCACCACAAGCGTAGCGCCCTGCCGCGCAGCCTCGGCTGCAACGTCCGCCAGCGGCGCTCGGTCGCCGTCCATACTAAATATCGAGTCGGTCACCACCACGCGACGGCCTTCGCCCGCCCCAGCCAGCAGGCTCGCAAGATGCCCGACATCCCTGTGCCGATACCTGCGCCACCTGGCCCCGCTGAGCTGCATGCCATCGGTGATGCTGGCGTGGTTCAGGCGATCAGCGAAAATCTCGTCGCCGCGGCCCGCCGAGGCCGTCATCACCCCGATATTCGTCAGGAACCCGCTGCCGAAAACCAGCGCCGTTTCCGTGCCCACCAGCGAAGCCAGGTCCGCCTCAAGCTGCTCGCATAGCTCCAGGTCGCCCGCCATCAGCCGGGATGCACGCGCCGAACAACCAAGCCGCTCGACAGCCTGTATCGCCCCAGCCTTGACGCGCGGGTCATCGGCCAGTCCCAGGTAATCGTTGGAAGAAAAGTTCAGCACAACCCGCCCGTCGGCCAGGCGAATACGCGCGCCGCACTCCGGCAGAGCCCGAAGCTCCCGCAGAAGCCCCTGGCCACGCAGGGCTGATAACACATTGTCAATCTGGTCCGTCATACCGCCTCTTCAGATTCCCGCCATTTCGCTGTCGCCCCTCCGGGGCTTTTTTCCCGGGCAAACGCAACCGGGGGTTCCCTATGGTCACCCCCGGTCAAATGCTGCCGGCCCATTCGGGCCTCAAACTGCAGTCATCCCAGCCCCGATCTGCCCATGTATTATCCTTTGCTGTGCCCTGGTTTTCTTCTCGGCGTTCTCGGCGCCCTCTGCGTGAGACTCTGTTTCTTCTGTTGCTTCTTTTTGCTGTCTGCCGTCATTCCCGGATCATTTCGAAGCCAAGGTCGCGGATCATCTCGAAGGCAGCCTCGGCGGGCTGGCCACCGGTTGTCAGATAGCCGCTGACGAAAATCGAGTCCGCGGCGTACAGCGCCATCGGTTGCAGGCTGCGAATATTGTACTCGCGCCCGCCGGCGGCGCGTATCTCCTGGGTCGGCAGCAGCAGCCTGGCCAGGCAGAGAACCTTCAGACACTTTCTCGGGTTCAGGTCCCCGCCGCGATCCTCGAACGGCGTGCCGGCAATCGGCACGAGGAAGTTTATCGGCACGGCCTGCGGGCCGATCTCCCGCAAGGCCAGGAGCATGTCGATCACATCCTCGTCGTTCTCGCCCTGACCGACGATGCCGCCCGAGCAAATCTCCAGCCCGACGGCCTGGCAGTTGGCGATGGTGGCCAGGCGATCCTTGTAGGTGTGCGTCGTGCAGACCTGCCCGTAATAACGCTCCGAAGTGTTGACGTTGTGATTAACGCGGTCCAGCCCGGCGGCCTTGAGACGACGGGCCTGATCCTCGGTAAGAAAACCCGTCGAGCCGCACAGGGCCAGTTCCGGCGAGGCCTTCTTGATCTGCCCCAGCGCCTCGCAGAACTGTTCGAGTTCCGCCTCGTTGAGGGCCGATCCGCTGAACGCCATGCAGAATCGTTTCGCCCCGACCGAACTTGCCGCCTTCGCCCCGGCCAGCAGTTCATCGGCGCTTATCATGGCATGTCGGTCGATCTCTGCCTTCGACACGCTGGACTGCGAGCAGTAGCGACAATCCTCCGGGCACAGCCCGCTCTTTGCGTTGCTGAGCACCTGGATATGCACGCGCGAACCAAAGTGCCGCCTGCGAACACGCCACGCCGCATCCAGCAGCGAGAGAATATCCTCATCCGGGCAATCCAGCACCAGCCTGCACTGCTGGCGAGTCAATACCTCGCCGGCCAGCGAAGCCGCGGTAAGTTCCTCGAAAGTCATTTCCATCACGCAAACCTCTGGGACTGAAAGACGGTCATAGGTCGTAGGGCTCTTTACGGTCACAGGCGTCGCAGCCTTCAAGGCATCATTGCCCCCATCACTCCCTGCCGAAAGCCACAGCACATAACTCTATCAGCCTTCGCCCGAGCCGTCAATTGCCAACGAAATGCCGCACCATGGTGCTTGTGCTCCACGTTGGGAAGTGGCACAATTGTGTTTACGCCTAAGACATCACCCATTTCAAGGGGAAGTGCCGAAATGAAAAACTCACCGGGTCTTTTGACTTACGCCCTTGCCGTCGCCGGGGGAATCATCGGCGCCTTGCTGTGGTTCTGGTTTTTCGGCATCATCTTCTGTAATGGGATCACCTTGTCCCTGCTTGGCCCATCGGTCCTTGCCGTACTTGCTGCGATTGGCCTTGGCATAACATCCGGACTGCTGCGATCGACCAACGTCGCCATCTCCAACATCGGTGTCCCGGCTCCGTTCGCAGGCTGGGGCCTTATGTGCCTGGGCTCCCCAACGCCCGGCGCCATCTTGCACGCGCTGGCCGTGTTGGCACTGGCGGCAGGGATTTATGCGACCGGAATGGTCGCCGCACTGGTCATCCGCCGCCATGGACGCCGACCGTCATCAATCGACGGCCCTGCTGAGCCATCCTGACAGATTGGTCACCAGCAGTTGGGGGTTCTCGATCTTTCGGGCGATTCGGCAGACGAGGATGCGTTTGTCGGCGTCGATCATGTCGGCTGTCTTGTTCAGGCGGTCGATGACCTGCGTCGAGGGGTCGGAGGTAAGCTTGATCTCAACGGCTCAGCGATGCGTGTCGTGCGTGGATTCGAGGAATCTTCTTTTGCAGATCCGGAATTGATTCCCAATCTGCAAGAATATTGGGGCCTCTGGCAATCGACGCCGCCGGCTTGCGGACGATGGCGGACAGTTCCTGCCGGGCCAAATCCGACGCGATTGTCATGGGACATGCCGACTGCCAATTCCCCTGAGCCCATTGCGAGCGTATACTACGCGCCATGGACCTGTTTAAGGAATCCGAAGCCGCTGCCGTCGCTGCCAACGCTCCGCTGGCGGTGCGAATGCGCCCGCGCACGGTCGATGAAGTCGTCGGCCAGCAGGAGTTTTTGGCGCCGGGCAAGATGCTGCGCCGAATGCTCGAGGCCGATCGGCTCAGCAGCCTCATTTTCCACGGCCCGCCGGGCAGCGGCAAGACCACCCTGGCCACCGTCATCGCCCGGCAGTGCTCGTACGAGTTCCACATGCTCAACGCCGTCCGGGCATCGGTGAAGGACATCCGCCAGATATCCGACGGCGCCAGAGCCCTGCTGACCTCGACGGGAAAGCGAACCGTGCTGTTCATCGACGAACTGCACCGCTTCAACCGCGCCCAGCAGGATTCGCTGCTCAACGACGTCGAGAACGGAACGCTCGTACTGATCGGCGCGACGACCGAGAACCCATTCTTCTCCATAAACTCGCCCCTGCTCAGCCGCTCGACCGTCTTTCGGTTCGAGCCGCTTACCGACGATGAGATCATCGAGCTTCTCCGCCGAGCCCTGGCCGACGACGAGCGCGGGCTCGGCGAGTACCACGTGCAGGCCACCGACGAGGCCCTGGCGCACCTGGCGAAAATATCCGACGGCGACGCCAGGCGGGCTCTGACAGCCCTGGAAGTCGGCGTACGAAGCCAGCGTGCCGCCCTGGCGGCCAAACCCGATGCGACGATAGTCTTCGACCTCCCAGCCGCCCAGGAATCCATCCAGGCCAAGGCCCTGCAGTACGACACCGCAGGCGACCAGCACTACGACGCCGCCAGTGCACTGATAAAGTCCATGAGAGGCAGCGACCCCGACGCAGCAGTGTACTGGCTGGCACGTATGTTGGAGGCCGGCGAGGACCCGCGATTCATCGCAAGGCGAATCGCCATCGTCGCCAGCGAGGATGTCGGCAATGCGGACCCGCGAGCGATTTCCGTCGCATCCGCGGCGTTCGACATCACCGAGCGCATCGGCATGCCCGAGTGCCGGATCACGCTCGCCCAGGCGGTGGTGTATATGGCCTGCGCGCCGAAGTCCAACGCGTCATACCTGGCCATCGACGCGGCGCTGGACGACGTCCGCAACCAGCGAACCGTCCCGGTACCCAAGCACCTGCGGAACGCCCCGCACCCGGGCATGGCTGAGCAGGACGGGTATTCCAAGGGCTACCAGTACAGCCACGACCATCCCGGGGGCATAAGCCCGGACCAGGACTACCTCGGCGTGGACCGCGAGTACTACAAACCCACGCAACGAGGCTACGAGAAGCACATTACCGCGTACCTCGAATGGGCCCGCCGCTTGCGGAAAAGCGACCGGGACAGTAAGTAACTAGTTGCCATGAAACATCACTTGCGAACGGAAATGAAGGCGGCGCTGGGGGCAATGGATGCC
>Ga0272444_10001063_pt1 | contig 27188 bp, 30 predicted proteins | sample SSMForm13_FD_201033 | JGI IMG/M metagenome (GOLD analysis project Ga0272444, IMG submission 201033) | Marine sediment archaeal communities from Little Sippewissett salt marsh, Falmouth, MA, United States - SSM-Form-13 | ecosystem: Environmental > Aquatic > Marine > Wetlands > Sediment ...
TGCTCGGCCCGGATCTTCGCCGCATCCCGTTCTCGCAGCGGCTGAAGCGGTACGGCGCCCTGCATGCGTTTCTCCTCGCCCAGCCGATCGCTCCGTTCCTCCGGCGGCCGATCGGCGAGCTGCTGCATGACGGGAATCCGACCGGGCGGATGCACCTCGTCGCCAAGGTCAAGGACGACATGCCGCCGGAACCGCCAGAGAAGGTCTGGCTGACCTACCGCGGCCTGTTCCTTACCGGCCTGCTCGGGCTGACCTTCTGGCTCGGCTGGAAGATCACAACGATCAACCTGGGCATGCTGGTCGAACGGATCGGGAAGTCGGGACACATCTGGAACGACCTGTTCACACCGCACTTCACGTACCTGACGAACTTCGTCAACGAGCGCGGACACCTGTATTCGATCACATACCACATGATGGAGACGATCTTCATGGCGTTCTTCGCCACGGTGACCGGCGCGATCGTCGCCTTTCCGCTCAGCTTCCTCGGCGCGCGGAACATCATGGGATTCAACAAGTTCGGCTGGTTGATCTACTCGATCATGCGTCTGTTGTTCAATGTCTTCCGCTCGATCGAATCGATCCTGATGGCGGTGTTGTTCGCCGTCTGGGTCGGGTTCGGAAACCCGTTCGCCGGGGCGATGGCCCTGTTCTTCCACACGATCGCCGCGCTCGGCAAGCTGTATTCGGAGCAGGTCGAGGGAATCGATCCGGGGCCGCTCGAGGCGATCGCGACGACCGGAGCCCGTCGCTGGCAGGTCGTCGTCTACGGGGTCATTCCGCAGATCATCCCATCGTACCTCGCGTTCACGCTGTACCGGTGGGACATCAATATCCGCATGGCGACGATCATCGCGCTGGTCGGCGGCGGCGGCATCGGAACGCTCTTGTTCTACTTCAAGAACGAAGTCGGCCGTCTCGAGGACGCCTGGAACCAGGTCGGTGCGATCATCGTGTCGATCGTCGTCGTCGTCTGGCTGCTCGATTACATCTCGGCCCGTGTGCGGGAGAAGATCGGATAGACATGAACGAGACCAACTATCACGCCGGGTTCATGACCCCGAAGCCCCATTGGCGAAAGGCGTTCCGCAAGCTTGGGCAGGATCTTGGGATCCTCGCAACCGACGTCGTCGTCCTGCTGGCGCTGTGGGGCCTCTGCTCGTTCGTCTGGAATCACTTCGCCCACGGCACGCGAGACTTCCTGTCGATGCCGTGGTGGATCGCCCTGATCGTCTGCTTCGAGCTCGGCGCCGTGTGGCAGTCCTTCGGGATCAGTCCCGGCCTGCGTCTCCTCCGCCGGCGGGTCGTCGACGAACGCAACGGCCGTCTTCGCCACGTCCGCCGTCTCGCCAGGGCCCTATTCCTGCATATCGAACCGTTCTACGTCTTCGCCGTGACGTTCACGGCCCGGCACGTCGCCTGGCACGATCGGTTCAGCGGCTTCCGGACGGTCTCGTCCGCCGACGTCGACGAGCCACGGCTCTCGTGGTATCGCCGGTCGTCGACCCTCTCGGTCATCCTCCTCGCCGCGGCGATGTTCCTCGTGTCGGCGCTGTTCACGCAGGTCGACCTGGTCAAGCTGTTCACCAATGCCGGGGCGACGGCGGAGATCTGGGACCGGATCTTCCATCCCGACTGGTCGATCCTCGGGCTCGGCGTGCGCCTGCTGATCGTCACGCTATACATGGCATTCATGGCGACGCTGTTCGGCGTGCTCCTCGCCGTCCCGATGAGCTTCCTCGCCGCGCGGAACCTGGCACACGGCATCGTCGGGCGGACGATCTACACGATTCTGCGCGTCGTGATGAGCATCGTCCGATCGATCGAGCCGATCATCTGGGCGATCATCTTCGTCGTCTGGGTCCGCACAGGGAACGCCGCGTTCGCGGGCACGCTGGCGCTGTTCGTCCACTCGGTCGCCGATTTGACCAAGCTGTACTCGGAGCGCCTCGAATCGATCGACCAGGGACCGGTCGAGGCGATCCGCGCGACCGGCGCCAACGGCCTCCAGGTGATCCTCTACGGCATCGTCCCGCAGATCGTCAACCCGTACCTATCCTTCACGATCTACCGTTGGGACATCAACGTTCGCATGGCGACAATCATCGGTCTCGTCGGCGGTGGCGGCATCGGCCAGCGGCTGATCCAGCTGACGCGCAATTGGGTGTGGGATCAGGCCATCGTGTTGATGCTACTGATCATGCTCGCCGTCTGGGCGATGGACTACAGCTCGTCGCGGTTGCGCGAGCGGCTGAACTAACGCACGGAGCGCTAGCGGCTCGTCAGATTCTCGAGGTACTCCTGGATGTCCTCCAGGCCAAACGTCGTCTTCAGCGCGGTGTTGTCCTCGAGCCACGCATCTTTGATCGTATCATCCCGGCGGATCTCGATGTCCTTGATCCCGAACGCGTCAACCATCTTGCGCGCTTCTTCCTCGATCTGCCGGTCCTTCACTCGAAATAGAAATCGGGGGAAGCCTGCCATCTTCGCACCTCCACAGGCCCAAGTATACCGCTTCGGAGACCGCCACGCGGAGGAGGCGCCGATCGGCTTCCGCGGGAGCGAGACGATGCGCTATCAGATCCGAGTTGAACCGCACGAACCGTCGTTCTAGAATTCCTTTCATGAATACCGTGGAACTGATCGCCAAGAAGCGCGACGGCGGGGAACTGACGCGGGCGGACATCGAACACTGGATCGCCGGGACCGTCAGCGGTTCGATCCCCGACTACCAGAGTTCCGCACTGCTGATGGCGATCCGTCTGCAAGGCATGAGCGACGAGGAGACGGCGACTCTGACCGATGTCATGGCCCATTCGGGTTCGATGTTCACACCGGAAGATCTCGGCGGATTCACCGTAGACAAGCATTCGACCGGCGGCGTCGGGGATACGACGACACTCGTGCTCATTCCGCTGCTCGCCGCGGCCGGGATGACCGTCGGAAAGCTATCCGGCCGCGCATTGGGGCACACCGGCGGGACGATCGACAAGCTCGAATCGATCCCCGGATTCCGGACCGATCTGCCCCGCGAGCGATTCCTCGAGCTGGTTCGCCAAGCGAAGCTCGCGCTCGCCGATCACACCGAGGACATGGTCCCCGCCGATCGGATTCTCTACGAGCTGCGAGACGTCACCGCAACCGTCGACTCGCTGCCGTTGATCGTCGCATCGATCATGTCGAAGAAGATCGCCGGAGGCGCCCAAGGGATCGTTATCGACGTGAAAACCGGAGCGGGGGCCTTCCTGCCGCGACTCGAAGACTCCCGTCGGCTGGCCGAGTCGCTCGTCGCGATCGGCGCCAAGCTCGGCCGGAAGATGGCCGCGCTGATCACCGACATGTCCCAACCACTAGGACGCATGGTCGGAAACGCACTCGAGGTGCGCGAGGCGATCGACACGCTGCGTGGCGCCGGCCCCGACGACCTGACCGACCTATGCTGCGAGCTGGGCAGCGAGCTGCTCGTGTTCGCCGGCGCCGCAACGGATCGCGGCGCGGCGATCGAGCGCCTGCGCGGTCTGCTCGATGACGGCTCCGCTCTCGCCAAGTTCCGCGAGCTGATCACCAACCAGGGCGGGGACCCGTCTGTGATCGAAGACCCATCGCGGCTTCCGCATGCTGAGCACACGATCGACGTGGCCGCGCCTCGTGGCGGAACGATTCGTGGCCTCGACGCCCTCGCCGTCGGGCATGCAGCCAACGCGCTCGGAGCCGGACGAACGACGAAAGACGACCCGATCGATCCGGCCGTCGGGGTGGAGCTGGTACGCAAGGTCGGGGATCCGGTCGGCGCCGGAGAGACCCTGGCCATCCTCCACGCCAATGCGGTCGAACCGCTCGATGGGGCGATCGCGACGGTCACGAAGGCGTACGACATCGACCCCGCCGCTTCGGATGTCGCCGCGCCGCCGCTGATCGTCGAACGGATCGTCCGCGGCGGCTAGCAGCTGGCGCCGACTAGAAGGAGAATCCGTCCGGAAGCAGGTCTCGAACCGTCGTGCGAACGAATTCGCCGCTCGGGTTGCCCATCAGGACCTCCATGTCCGGCGCGTGTTCAAACATCACCTGCCGGCAGACGCCGCACGGGCGGCAATGATCGCCGTCGCACGTCACCGCCAGCTTAACGAAGTCGCGTCGCCCTTCGGAGATCGCCTTGAAGATCGCCACCCGTTCGGCGCAGACGGACGGACCGTACGCGGCGTTCTCGATATTCACGCCGGTGTACACCGTCCCGTCGGCGCAGAGAAGCGCCGCACCGACGGCAAACCTCGAGTAGGGGCTGTAGGAGAGCGATCGCACATCGTTTGCGCGTTGCAGAAGCTCTCGATCATCCATCAGAATCGGATCACCAATCCCAACACGGCCGCCAAGCCCCCGGCACGAAGAGTCCACCAGCTCTCCCTCTCGCTTAGCGGGAGGAGAAGTCGAACATCCCCGTACAGCCGAAGGAACGGCGGCCCGATTTCGAATCCGACCACGCCGTGTACGGCGAAGGTCGCCCACGTCCATTCGTCGAGGTGCAGCGCCGCGAGGGCGCCGTCGACGGCCTCCCGATACGCCGCCGGGACATCGAACGCGACATCCGGACGGATCGCCCCCCCGAGCAGGTCGACCCCGGCGCCGAACGACAATGCCAGGACGAGGAGATCCAGTCGCGCCACCAGATCGGTCGAGAACATCCACGTCGAGAACGACGCGTCGATCGTCGCCGCAGCCGAACCACCGTTCCAATCGAACGTTTCATCGAACAGCGGATCGGGAACCTCGGCACCCGCAAGCCCCAAGACGCCGCGCAGCAGCCTGTCATCCAGCCAGCCCGCGGTCAGTCGAAAACCGTCGATCACCGGAACCGGCAGCGAGACTTCGATCGTTCCTCCGATCATCGGCAGCGGGACGAGCGGTGGAAGCGTCGACGCCATGGCCTCGACCTGCCCGATCGACTCGTCGACGCGTTGCCGAACCTCGGCGAGATCGGCCTGCGACAGCCCCAGATCGATCAGCACCGGCTCGACGGCGTCCCATGCGCCGTCGGCGGCGATCGGCAACCTTCCGATCGCGCCGCCAAGATCCACCGTGGTCACCGGGATCGCGAACGTCACCCCACCGGCGGCGACCATCGCAGCATGCAGCAGGATGGCCCACAACACGACGGCCGCCACACGGTGGAGTCGAACCCTCATCGGCGGTCCCAGCCCTCCCATTCCTTCCGCTTCAGCTCGGCCCGTTTGATCTTGCCGCTCATCGTCTTCGGCAGCTCGGTCACGTACTCGATCGCCCGGGGATACTTGTACGGTGCGGTGACCGCCTTCACGTGGTCCTGGAGTTCCTTCGTCAGTTCGTCCGACGGTTCGAACCCCTCGGCCAGAATGACGAAGGCCTTGACGATCTCGCCGCGATCCCGATGGGGCGCCGCCACCGCCGCCGCCTCGACGACCGCCGCGTGGCTGACGAGCGCGTCCTCGACCTCGAACGGCCCGATCCGATAGCCGGAGGTCAGGATCACGTCATCGGCCCGTCCCTCGAAGAAGAGGTAGCCGTCCTCGTCCATCCGCGCCAGATCCTTCGTCCGATACCATCCACCGGAGAACGCCTCCGCATCGAGTTCGGGGGCATTCCAGTACCCATCGAAAATCGCGGGGCTATCCGGCTTCAACGCGATCTCGCCGACCTCGCCTTGGGCCACCGGACGGCCCTCCTCGTCGATCAGCACGACACCGGGGCCCGGTGTCGGCATCCCCATCGCTCCGGGTTTAACCGGCATGCCGGGGAGGTTGCAGACGAGGCAGACCGACTCGGTCTGGCCGTAGCCGTCACGGATCGTCACGCCGAAGGCCCGTTTGAACGCTTCGATCGGCTCGACGTTCAGCGGCTCACCGGCCGACAGCGCGTCGTGAAGGACGATCCCTTCCTTCGACAGGTCCGAAACCTGCGCGAACAGGCGGTACTCGGTTGGCGTGCAGCAGAGCTTCGTCACCTTGTATTTCGCCAACAGATCGAGGTACTTCGGGCCGTCGAATCGGCCGTTGTACATCACCTGCGTCGCGCCGCTCGTCAGCGACACGCCAATCGGGCTCCAGTACCACTTCGCCCAACCCGGTGCGGTCGTCGCCCAGACGATGTCGTCCGCCGTCGCGCCGTACCAGTACCGCGCGGTGATCCGATGATGGCAGTACATCCAGCGATGCTTGTGCACGACCGGCTTCGGACTTCCCGTCGTCCCCGACGTGAAGTTGATCGTCATCGGATCGTCGGCGGTCAGCGCGACCTTGGCGACCGTCGGGTCGGCGCTCGCAACCAGTTCGCTGAACAACAGCCATCCGTCGCGCGGTTCTTCCGTTCCGATCAGGATGAACGTCTCGAGCGGACACTGCCCGCGAGCCGCCTCGACCGTCTCCGCCGTCGAGACGTCGGCGACGATGACCTTCGCTCCACTCACCTGCGAGCGGTAGACGATCTCCTTCGGCTTCAGCATCTCCGAACTCGGCACCGCGACACCGCCGGCCACGAACGTCCCCAGCTGCGCCATGTGTGCCTCGGGCAACCGCGGCAGGATGTGAATCACCGGATCCCGCTTCTTGACACCGAGACCGATCAGTGCGCTGCCGAACCTTCGGGTCCCTTCGACGAGTTCGCGGTAGGTCACCCGCCGCTCGTTTCCCGCGGCATCCTCCCAGAGAACCGCAATCCGTTCCGGATCCTCCTTGGCGTGTCCCTCGACCACATCGACGATGTTGTAGTCCTCCGGGATCTCCCAACGGAACTGCTGGACCTCTTCTCGGTACGTCGCCTTGTCGTAGTGCATTTCTGTCGACCACCTCGGGCGATAGTTTGGATTGGGAACTGCGCTTCCTATAGCATATCGCCAATCCGAACGCCAATCGAGGAGTCCCATGAGAGCCACCGTCGTTCTGTCCCCACCGATGTCGAAGCGGCTAATTGCGAAGGGGGTCGCCGCACTGCCCCCGGTGAAGACCGCCCTCGCGCACGGCCGGATCGTCATCACGTTCGGTACGACGAATGCTTACGTCGCCGAGGAACTCCTCGATCGTCCGATCGATCGCGGCGCGTTCGCCGCCGGCTTCGTCGACGACCGTTGGAACCTCAACGCCCGTCTCGGTGAGATGGGGGAGATCGTCCTCGACCAGGGAAAGCGGATCGAGCCGGTTCCGGACGAGTTGCTGGAGTCGCTCCGCGCCGGAGACGTCGTCGTCAAGGGTGGCAATGCGCTCGACCCGGAGGGCGTCGTCGGCGTCTTGTTGGGCTCCGCCAGCGGTGGGACGGTCGGCCGCTATGCCGCGTGCTGTCTCGCCCGCGGCGTCGAGCTGATCATCCCGATCGGTCTTGCGAAGTCGGTGCACACGTCGATCGTCGACCTGTCGCAGGAGATGGGAAGCGGCACGATCGGGCTGACGATGGGACTCGCCTGCGGCCTCTTCCCGCTGCACGGCCGAGTCATCACCGAGATCGACGCGCTGGAGACGCTGTTCCCGGTCCGTGCGCTGCACGTCGGGTCGAGCGGGGTCGGCGCCGGGGCCGGGGCGGTCTCGCTGCTCGTTGAAGGGGATGACGGGCCGGTCCGCGACGCGTTCGACCTGATCGAATCACTGCATGACGAGCCTGACGTCCAGCTCACCGGCCGGGCATGATCGACGCGTATCGCACGCTCGCTGCACCATCGAAGGCTCGGATCGCTCGCAAGAAATCGCGCTTCCTCGCGTTTCTCCGGCCGGTGGCCTCCGTCAACGACGTCGCCGCAGCGCTCGCCGAGATCCGGCGGGCGACCCACGATGCGTCCCACCATTGCAGCGCCTATCGGCTCGCCGCATCCCCCGACCCGATCGCCGCGTCGGACGACGACGGCGAACCGGCCGGATCGGCCGGTCCACCGATCCTTCGGCGGCTCGAGGAAGCCGAGCTTCTCGACGTCCTCGCGGTGGTCGTGCGATACTTCGGGGGGACGAAGCTCGGCGTCGGTGGACTGATTCGCGCCTACGGCGACGCGACCGAGGCGGCGCTCGCATCGGCGCGAGTCGCCGAACGCCGCTTGACGGTCGAGCTGTTGATCCGCTTCCCGGCTGACGTAAACTCGGGAGTCATGGCAACGATCCACCGGCACGGAGCGCAGGTGCGGGAGATCCGGTACGACGCGCTGGCCGAGGTGCGTGTCGCGATCCCCCCCAGCGCGGCGTCGGCGTTCCAAGCGGCCCTTCGCGACGCGACGGGCGATCGCGCCACGACGGAGGTGTTCGAATGATCGACTCACTGACCGGGGAGGTCGTTCGCCTCGGACCGGATTTCGTCGTGATCGATACCGGCGGAGTCGCGTACCGGGCGGCCGCGACAACCGAGGCTCTGCGAGAGCTGAAGGTGGGCCACGAAGCGCTGCTGTATACGCAGTTGATCCTCCGTGACGACGCGATGCAGCTGTTCGGATTTGCGTCGCTCGACGAGCGTGAAGTCTTCGGCCAGCTGCTCACCGTCGGGCAGGTCGGCCCGAAGCTCGCCCTGCAGATCCTGTCTTCCCTGCCGTTCGAGCAGTTCATCCACGCGGTGTCCGCGGGCGATGTCGTCCGATTGACACAGATCAAGGGCGTCGGCAAGAAGACCGCCGAGCGGATCGTCGTCGACCTGCGGGACAAGCTCGGAACCGGCGAGATCGGCGCCTCTCGTGAATTCCTGTTGTCGGCGGCCGAGGAAACCGCGTTGCGCGCGTTGACCTCTCGCCTCGGCTTCTCATCTCGAGAGGCACGCGAGGCGGTCCAGCGACTTCACGCCCGCGACCTCTCCGCCGAGGACATCGTCCGTGGCGCACTGGAGTTTCTCGGCAGTCGCGGATGAGACATCTCGGAATCGATTACGGTCGGCGACGCATCGGACTGGCCCTCAGCGACGAAGGCGGCGTGCTGGCGAGTCCGCTTCCCTGCTACGTTCGAAGCTGGTCGGAGACGCGCGATGTCCGCGCGCTGAAGCGGCAGATCACACGGCTCGGAGCGAAGGCCGTCGTCGTCGGCCTTCCGTTGAATCTCGACGGGTCCCACGGTGAGATGGCCCGGGAGGCGGCGGCTTTTGCCGGCCGACTCCGTGACGAAACCGGCCTGCCGGTCGAGCTTTTCGACGAACGTCTGACCAGCCGCGAAGCGAACCGCGTCCTTCTCGAAGCGAACCTATCCAGGCGAAGACGAAAGGAACTCCGAGACAGCCTCTCCGCGGTGTTGATCCTGCAAGGCCACCTCGATCGGCTTCATGCCGCCTCGGCCCGACCGACGGACCCGGAAGCGGTCGACTAGCCGCGCTTCTCTTCCCGCTTGAGGTACTCGAGAATCGCCTCGACGACCAAGTAGTTGACCGAGCGGTCCTTCGCCTCGGCCAATTTCAGGAGCCGTTCGACCGGCTGCTGATCGATCTTGCCCTTCGGCACGTAGATTGAGATCTTGTCCAGAAGCTGCTTCGGCACGAGACATCCCCCTTTTCGATGGCGTTGTAAATTGTATTGTAGCAGCCTTTGTTAGAGAGAGCAAGGCGAGATCTACGCCATCTACGTTGCGGGCTTTGCCGTTTGTTCCAGATACGCCTCGATGAAAGCGATGAGGTCTCCATCGAGGACGGCCTCGATGTTTCCGGTCTCGTGCGACGTTCGGTGGTCCTTGACCATCTGGTAGGGATGGAGGACGTACGAGCGAATCTGGCTCCCCCACTCGATCTCCTTCAGCTCCCCTTGCAGCTCCTCGAGCTTGTCCGCCTGTTCCTGTCGGAGCACCTCGTTCAGCCGCGCGCGCAGCACGCGCATCGCATTCTCCTTGTTCTGATGCTGGCTACGCTCGTTCTGACAAGAAACGACGATCCGGGTCGGAAGATGCGTGATTCTCACCGCGGAATCGGTCACGTTGACATGCTGCCCACCAGCCCCGGACGAGCGGTACGTATCGATCCGTAAGTCCTTCGGGTCGATCTCGAGGATCGTCTCCTCGACCTCCGGGACGACGGAGACCGCGGCAAACGACGTGTGGCGCCGATGGGCCGAGTCGAAGGGCGACAGGCGGACCAGCCGGTGAACCCCCTTTTCACCACGTAGGTTCCCGAAGGCGTAGTGTCCTTTCACTTCGAGGGTGGCGCTCCGGATTCCGGCTCCCTCGCCGGCGCTCGCTTCGAGGAGGGCCGCCTTGAACCCCATCCGTTCACAGAATCGGCCGTACATTCGAAGCAACATCTCGGCCCAATCCTGAGAGTCGGTCCCTCCGGCCCCCGCATTGATCGAGAGGTAGCAATCGCCGTGGTCGTATTCGCCGGAGAACGACAGCTCGATCCGCAGCTGACCGACGCGGCGCTCCAGTGCGGTGAGCCGCTCCGCCAGGTCGGACAGCTCCGCTTCGTCCTCGGCCTCGACCGCCATCCGGTGTAGGAGCTCGATCTCCTCAAGCTCGTTCTGCGCATCGAGATACGGTGTCAGCCTCGACCGTGCCCGCTCCACCCGTTGGGACACCGACCGCGCGCGATCGCGGTCCTCCCAGAAGCCGGGCTGAGCCATGTCCGTCTCCAGACGCTCGATCTCAGCCTGTAGCTCGGCCGGGTCAAAGGCAATCGCCGACCCTCTTCACCAGCTCGCCCAGTCTCGCGATCCGTTCTTCGTGCATCCGCAGCCTCCCGGTCTCTCGTCGATCCGATCGTAGAGGAACGCGCTGCCGACCTCAACTGACTCGGCTCGCTCCGTTATTGGGGCCGCTGCCGATCCTCTCGTCGAACCGCCGGCCTCGCCATCGCCGTGGACTTCGGTTGACAGGGCGAACCGCCTTCCCTAGGATGCGGTCCCGGGAGGGTGGTCCGTGAGGAAGAAGATCCAGATCGTCGGTGCGGGGATCGCGGGGCTCGCCGCCGGTTGCTACGCGCAGATGAACGGCTACGAGAGCCAAATCTACGAGATGCACTCGGCTCCAGGCGGCCTGTGCACGGCGTGGCAACGTCAGGGCTACACGATCGACGGCTGCATCCACTGGCTCGTCGGCTCCTCGCCGGACAGCCGGTTCCACCGTCTGTGGCGTGAAGTCGGTGCGATCCCGATCCAGCCGATCCACCATCACGACGTCTTCGTCCGCATCGAAGGCAATGCCGGACGAACGCTGACCGTCTACACGGAGATCGATCGCCTGATCGACCATCTGATCGACCTCGCCCCCGAGGACCGCGACATCCTGCGGGAGTGGGGCCGCGGGCTCAAACGATTCTCCCGATTCGATCCGCCGATCGAACGCCCACACGATCTGATCGGTCCTCTCGGCCGAATCGGAGCGGCGGCCCGGATGATGCCCTACCTCGCTGCCTTCCGTCGCTGGGCGGGGATGACCGTCCAGCAATTCGCGGAGGACCTTGACAACCCGTTCCTGCGAGAGGCGCTGCCGCTAGCGTTCGATCTCCGCGATTTTCCAATGCTCGCGGCGATGATGACGCTGGCATGGATGCACAACCGGAACGCAGGGGTACCGATCGGCGGCTCCGCACCGTTCGCCTGCGCGATCGAGCGCCGGTATCTCGACCTGGGAGGCAAGGTCGAATACGGGGCGCGAGTCGATCAGATCCTGGTCGAGGACAATCGCGCGATCGGGGTCCGAATCGCCGACGGCTCGGAGCATCGATCCGATCTCGTCATCTCCGCCGCCGACGGCCACGCGACGATCTTCGAGCTCCTCGGCGGACGGTACGTCGACGACACGATCCGAGGCTACTACGATCACCTCCCGACCTTTCCGGCGCTGCTCTTCCTCGGCTTCGGCATCGACCGATCGGCTGCAACGGTTCCGGAGGCGGTTTCCGGGTTCAGCTTCCCCCTCGAAGACCCGATCTCCATCGACGGCCGGAAGGTCACGAGGCTGACCGTCCATTCGAGTTCATTCGACCCATCTCTCGCGCCGCCCGGCAAGACGGTGCTGAAGGTCATGATCCCCTCGAGTTTCGAGCGATGGAGCAAGCTTCGCGACAGCCTCTCCGAGTACCGAGAGGAGAAAGAGGCGGTGGCCGCGGAGGTCCTTCGGGGGCTCGATCAGCGCTTCCCAGGTCTCTCAGAACAGGTCGAGATGGTCGACGTCGCGACCCCGGTGACGTGGCACCGGTACACCGGCAATTGGAGGGGAAGCTTCGAAGGGTGGTTACCGACCCCCCGTACGCTCAGGCTCCGAATGCGCAAGACGTTGCCCGACCTGTACGATTTCTACATGGTGGGTCAGTGGGTCGAGCCGGGCGGCGGACTGCCGCCGGCGGTCCTATCGGCCCGGCAGACTTTGCAGCGTATCTGCAAGGAGGACAACCGGCGTTTCACCGCGTCCACGTCCGAGGAAGCCAGCTGAGCCGCGATAGAACGAAGGAGGTCCGATGTCCGACGAGAAGATTCGAACCGAAGAGTTGCGCATCGACAGCGAGCGGCTCGTCGCGACGGTCAAGGAGATCGTTCGGCAAGGAAACGTCCGACGCGTCACGATTCAGAACCGCGAAGGAAAGACCGTCTTCGAGCTGCCGCTGACCCTTGGCGTCGTCGGCGCGCTCCTGCTGCCCACGCTCGCTGCGCTCGGGGCCCTCGCCGCCCTCCTGACCGAGTGCACGATCGTCGTGGAGCGAGTCGTCGACGAGGCGTAGCCGATCCTCGCGAACTGGGGTTCTCCCGCATCGCGTGAGAGCGGCCGATCGAGCGGTAGAATGAGTGCATCCTCTCACGGAGGTGAGACGATGCACTTCTTCCGAGTCGACGAGCTTCCCGAAGCCGACATGCTTCCCGGGATCGTTCGGCGAGCCGTTTGGCTGGACGGCGTGATGGTCACGTTCTTCGCGTTCGAGCCGGGCGCGGTCGTCCCCGAACACGCGCATCCGCACGAGCAGATCACGGTCGTCACCAAGGGAGCGATGCGATTCACGCTCGACGGAGAGCAACGCGTGCTTCGCGCCGGAGAGGGCGCTTGCATCCCACCGAACACGACCCATTCGGCGGTTGTCCTCGACGAGCCGACCGAGGCGTTCGACGCCTGGAATCCGCCTCGCGACGACTACAAGGCGTAGCTCAGCTCGTCGACGGCCGGTCCTTCGGAACCGCTTCACACGTCGCGCGGCCCTTCATGCGGTACCGTAGGCCGCCAGTACGCTCCTCCCCCACCTTCTCGACGAAGATACCCGGCTTCGAAGAGCTCCCTCCGTAGCGTCGCACAGTCGGGGTGATGGCAACGGAGGATCCGGTTGACTTCGGCCTCTACGTACCGCTTGCCTGGCACGAACTCCTCGAGCAACCAGCGAAGCACGACATCGCGCTTCTTCCGCTTCGCCGGGATCCGGATCAACCGATCGCCGTCGACAAATGCGTTCAGGACCTTCCGCTCCCACGCCGCCCCATCGGTCTGCATGCGATCATCGTATCCGATCGAACGCCCGTACGTCCGCCCAGTATGAGCCCCACAGGAGGAGAACGATCCGGTCACAGGACCTGATACGGGTCCATCCGATCCGGGTAGGCTTTGCGATCGAGCGCACACCCGAGAAAGACCGAACCGTCACCCAGTCCAGCGACGACGATGCGCGACGGACGAACGCAGGCGCAATCCTCCTCGAAGCGGAACGGGCTTCACAGCGCCCTCATCGGCCGACCACGGCGCACACACACCGCATCACTACGTTATGGGGACAGGCGCAACGTACCTCCATCACGCCCGTCTTCCGCCATGAACAGAGGCCCCGCCCGGGGCCTCTTTCCACAGCAGATCGGGGCCTCCGGTCCGCTAGCTCGGATCGTCGTTGAGGATATCGATCCGAATCTGATCGTAGCTTCGTCCTCCCGCAGCGTCGTACGCCGTCAGCGTGATCGTGACGGTCTCTCCCCCGCGGCGGTCGCTCTCCGGTGCGTGGTAGACCGGTTCCAGGGTGTCAGCCCCTTCGAACCATCCCTTGCTCGCCGACCAGGTGAAACAGACCGACACACAAGCAGGATTGCTGATGGTCCCACGGATCGGCGTCGATCTCCCCTCGCCGATCGAGGCCGGATAATGCGGATCGATCCTTGGCTTCGGGCGATCACGTGGGTGCTCAGGACGTGCTCCGAACGGCCAATCGGCTCCCCAGCCGCCCCACTGTGCGTCGCATCCACCGACGGCACACGGACACGGAATCGGCACCTCCGTGCAGCCCCCGGTTGAACCGGCATCGGTGATGCATGGCGACGTGCACGGTTCCACCGGACGGGCCGGGCACATCGCCCGGGCGTTGTCCGCCCGGCACGGGTCGATCACCGTGACGAAGGATCCTCCCGTCTCGTACGATTCCACCGGACAAGCGATCGGATCGTAGATCGACAGGATCAACGAGTCGCGCACGCTGACCCCGCTCGCGCCGGTCACGGTCAACGTCACGAGCACTCGGTCATCACAACCACAGGCCGACGGCGTGACGTACGTCGTGGTTCGGCTGTGGGCGTTTGCGAAGGTCCCGAGCCCCCCTTCCGCGGTCCACTGGTAGGCGAGTTCGCCGCCCCCGGGCACGTGAACCGTCCCGCTCAACTCGATCGTCTCACGCTCCCCGACGGTCCGGTCCGGCCCGACGTTCACCGTCGGCGTCCCGACCGTCCGCGAGATCGGTTCGGCGCCGATCGATGTCGACGGGACCCCCGGGCCGAGCTCAGGAGACTGCGTCGTCGCGGGCGCCAGCAGCAGCAATGCGATCACGACACCGACGACTCCGAGAATCAACAAGGTCGAACTGCTGTTCATGATGTACACCTCCCCGCACACGAGGCCCGCCGAACGACGGGGCACGTGTTGCGGTGGACGCCTCCTACGCCAACCTATCCCCGTTCATGCCGCGCGTCAACCCCCACTCCCGCAGCCAGACTCGTCATGCAAGGCGTCGTCGCGAGACACACACGGTCCTCTTGCCGGTCTCCCGCTCACTGTTGCCGCATCGCGGTCGTCCCACTACCCTCTAGGAACCATGACCGGGACGCTCTATGTCATCGCCCTGCCCATCGGGAACCTGGAGGACATCACGATCCGAGCAATTCGTATCCTGCGTTCGGTCGATGGAATCCTCGCCGAGGACACACGGGTAACGAAGCGCGTCCTCGATCGATACCGAATCGAGACGCCCTTCTTCTCCAGCGTCTTCCAGGGCGGAGAGAAGCAGCGAACCGGTTGGCTCATCGAGCAGATCCACGCGGGGAACTCGCTCGCCCTCGTGTCCGATGCCGGGACCCCGCTCATCAGCGATCCCGGCTACCCCCTCGTTCGCGCGGCCGTGGCCGGCGGCGTGCCCGTCGTCCCGATCCCCGGTTCGTCGGCGGTGCTCTGCGGTCTCATCGCCTCCGGGCTGCCGACGGACCGCTTCTGCTTCGATGGCGCCGTCCCACGAAGGTCGGGCGAGCGACGGGCGCTGTTCGAGCGGCTCCGCTTCGAGCCGAGAACGGTCGTGCTGTTCGAATCTCCGCATCGGCTGCTCGCGTCCCTCGAGGACCTTTCCGCCGTCCTTCCGGACCGATCGGTCGCCCTCGGTCGTGAACTCACGAAGCAGCACGAAGAGTTCCTGCGTGGTACGGCGGAGGAGATCCACGCCACGCTACGCGCGCGGCCGGCCGTCAAGGGAGAGTGCGTCCTCGTTCTGTCGGGAAGCCCCGCCCTCCCTCGTCCCGACTCGGACCGGATCGATCGCGTTCTCGAGACGTTGCACGAAGCCGAGTTGCCGGCGAAGACGATCGTCCGCACGCTGGTCTCGGCATTCGGAATCGCCCGCAATGAGGCCTACGAGCTCGCGCACCGAGGGGAGCGGAATCCGGAGGACTAGGTGTGCTTGTCAGCCACCGCCGACGCCGCGTAGGCATGGGGCTTGATTCGGACGGCCAGGCCGTTGCCGAGGATCATCCCGACGACCTCGTCGATCAGTTCCTTCGTCCGGCCGTTCTCGCCGATATCGACGTGGATCTCCAGGTTGAATTCCAGGAACGACACAGAAGCGAGTCGCTCGATCACGTGCTGAGCCAGCTCGAACGAGAGCCATGCCTCTCGCCAGATCTGCTGCCGGAGGGAGGGGGACTTTCGCTCGCGACGCCGTGTCCAGAAGTACCGGCCTCCCCGGCCGACGTTGTGCAACACGATCGCACTGACGAGGTCGAGGTGATTCGGCGTCGTCGAGGAATCCGTCCCGATCAGAACCTCGAAGCGGTCCTTCGGCTGGCCCTTCATCTGCCTCACGATCGTCGAGATCACCTCATCGAAGGTCATCTCTCCGTCATGCGGATTGAAGAACGGCTGGTTGACCATGCCCCATCCTATCGGATCGAGGGGTCCGGCATCAAGAAATCGGGATCTGCAGGACAAATCGCGCACCACCGTCGGGGCGATTCTCGGCACGGATCGTGCCCCCGTGGGCCTCGACCCACTGCCGGACGATCGCGAGCCCGAGGCCGCTCCCGCCCGTTCGCCCCCGTGCCGGATCCCCGCGATAGAACCGCTCGAACAGGTGCGGCAGGTCCTTCTCCGAGATCCCGGGCCCGGTGTCGGAGACGCTGACCTCGACGGCGCCCTCGGTTCGGCGCACGACGGCATGGATCTCCCCGTCGGCCGGCGTGTAGATCAGCGCGTTGCTCAGCAGGTTGGCCAGCACCTGTCGGAATCGCTTCCGATCGAGCGATACCGACGGAACACCGCCCTCGACGTCCACGCGGACCAGGGGCGACTGCTCGACCGACGCTCCGGCGCTTTCGCTCACCTGTCGTACCAACTCGCCGATGTCCGTCGGCTCCTTGGTCAGCCGCAGCTCGCCGGCCTCGGCAAGCGCCAGGTCCCGAAGATCGTCGATCAGGCTGCCGAGATGCAGCGTCTCCTCGTAGATCGGCGCGATCGTCTCGGTCGAAGGATCGTAGATCCCGTCGAGGATCGCTTCGAGCGTTCCTTGGATGATCGTCACCGGCGTGCGCAGCTCGTGCGCGATGTCGGCGGTCATCGTGCGGCGGAGCGTCTCCGAGCGGCGAAGCCCCTCGACCATCTGCGTGAACGAATCGCCGAGCTGTCCCAGCTCGTCGTGCGATCGGATCCGGATCTCCTCCGGCAGATCGCCCTTCGCGATCCGCTCGGTGGCCCGCGTCAGAACCCGCAACGGCGACAGAATCTGTGCGATCAGCAGGAACGACAGAATCAACGCGACGCCGATCGCGATCCCTCCACCAAGCAGCGCCGACTGGGTCACCGTCGACAGGAAGGCCTGCTCCGACCGGCTGAGGTCGGTCACCTCGCGCACTAGCAGCGTGCCGACCCGTTCGCCGTCGACCATGATCGGGATCCCCTCCGCAAGATCCTCCTCGGTGGCCCACAAGGTCGCATGCTCGTCATGCGATCGTTCGTTGATCCACTGAAGGTCCGTCGACGCGATGAACGCGCCGTCCTGATCGAACAGGACGAGCGGCACCCGGAAGATCGCCACACTGCCTTCCAGGCTCTGGGCCCCCAACGAGACGATGTACGGGCGGGTGAGAACGCGCTCTCCGACGCCGACCCACTGTCCCTCCTGCTCGCGATACACGGCGAGCAACGCGGCGATCTCCGATGCGGAATTCTCTCGACTGGCCCGCCTGTATTCGTCGAAGCGTTGCGTAATCGAACGGGTCGTCAGCGAGTAGATCAACGCGACGGAAAGAAGGATCAGAACGACGAACGCGAGCCCGAGCTTCAGCACGAGCGGGACGCGTCGCTTCGTTCGCTTAGGTGTCTCGGGCAAAGCGGTATCCGACACCGTGCACCGTCAGGATGTAGTGTGGGGTCTTCGGATCGGCCTCGATCTTGCGGCGGAGGTTCTTCACGTGCGTGTCAATCGTTCGGGCGAACGAGTCGTACGTGTACCCTTGAACCTCACGCAGAAGCTGCAGGCGAGTGAACACCTGACCCGGATGGCGTGCGAGGTAGACGAGAAGATCGAACTCCGTCGGGGTCAACTCCACGATCTCGCCGTCGACGGTCAGCTCGCGCGTCTTTAGGTCGATCTCGAGTCCGCCGGCGGCGATTCGTTCGATCTCCATGCCCTCGCCCTCGTATCGCCGCAGCACGGCGCGAATCCGGGCCACGAGCTCTCGCGGGCTGAACGGCTTCACGACGTAGTCATCGGCCCCGAGCTCCAATCCGACGACCCGATCGGCCTCCGCCGCCTTCGCGGTCAGCATGATGATCGGCACGGAGGACTTCGCCCGGATCGACCGGGTCACCTCGATGCCACTGACCTTCGGGAGCATCAGATCCAGCACGATCAGGTCGGGGCCCTTCTCGTCAAACGAGCGAAGCGCCTCTTCGCCGTCGTACGCGGTGTAGGTCTTGAACCCCTCGCGGTCGAGGTAGGCCTTGACGGTTCGAACGATCATCTCTTCGTCGTCGACGATCAAGATCCGTTTCATGGCACGTCCATTATATCCGGGAGAAACGGATACGGTACCGACCCCCTGTGAGGCTTCGGCGCCCGAGTTGATCCGCCATGTCGGTTCCATACTGAATTCTCATCGTGACTCGGCCAAGTGGAGAAACCACGGCAACTCGGTGAGGATTCGGTGTGTGGCGTGCCAAGCGCCGTTGCCTTCCGCGGAATCGCGCAATACCATCGGGGCACGAGGACCTCAAGAAAGGACGGGCATCGTACCGATGAAGCGGATCCTGATCGTCTCCACCGAGAAGCATTCCGGCAAGAGTCTTCTCGCCCTCGCCCTCGGGCGAACACTCCAGGAGCGAGGCCATTCGGTGGCGTACATGAAGCCCATCAGTTTCGAAGTCTCGTACGCAACCGGGGAACCGATCGATCGGGACGCGGATGCGCTCCGGAATCTGCTCGGCCTGGAGGACGACCTGCACGACATCGCACCGGTTCCCCTGGAAGGACCGCTGCTCCGCGAAGCGATCGAATCGGGAGATCGCGGGTTCCGTCGACGGATCGAGACGGCGTTCTCGAGGCTGACGAGCGGACGGGACGTCGCGATCGTCGAGGGGCGGAACTACCTCGGCCTCGGCGTCAGCGCCGGGCTGAGCGACCTCGATCTCGCGGCGATGCTCGATGCGGATGTCCTCCTGCTCACCGAGTACGACGGAGAGGAAGCGATCGATCGGATCCTCTGCGCTCTGCGTCTGTTCGAGGAGGGCCCCCGGATTCTCGGCGTCATCCTGAAGGATGTCCCTCCCGATCGACCGCAGAACCTGATGAACGAGGTCTTGGTGTCGTTTCTCGCCAGCCGCGGCGCCGAGGTCCTGGGCATCGTCCCTCAGGATCACAATCTCCGCTCGGTCAGCACCAGCGAGATCGCGAAGCGGATCGGCGGACGTGTGCTGAACGACTCCGTGCCCGAGCAGGAGGTCCGCTACTTCCTCATCGGCGCGATGGGACCGGAAGCCTCGTTGCGGCGGTTCCGCCGGACGCCGGAACTCGCCGTGATCACCGGCGGCGATCGGGACGAAATCCAGGCGGCGGCACTCGATGCCCCCAGCCTGCGCAGCCTCGTGCTGACCGGCGATCATCGGCCGCGTCGCAAGATCCTCGAGCGCGCGACCGAGCGCGGCGTACCGGTGATCCTGACCGGGCAGGAGACGATGATCACCGCGACGCTGTGCGAAGGGATGCTCACCCGTCTTTGGATCCGTCCCGGCCGAACCCTCGACTACGCGGTCGACTTCTTCCGATTCAACGTCGACATCGATCGCATCCTCGAGAAGGCGCTCGATCAGTGAGACGGCGAGATCCGGATCTCCGAAGTGATCCGCGCGACACCGGCCAGCGTGTTGACGATCGGGCAGTACTTCGCCAGCGATAGGTCGACTGCCTTCGCCGCATTTTCCTCCGGGACGTCCCCCTCGATGTAATACGTGAGGTGGAGTGCCGTGATCACCTTCGGGTACTCGGGCGCCCGTTCGTCGTCGATCTCGACTCGCAGGGCGGTCGGCTCGGTCTTCATCTTTCGGAGAACCGAGACGACATCCATCCCCGTACAGCCCCCGAGGGAGCACAATAGGACCTCGACCGGTCGTGCCGCCGCATCCTCACCGCCAACTTGTGGACTCGCGTCCATCCGAACCTCATGGCCACTGCCGCCTCGACCTACGAACGCCATGCCACCGGTGTACTCGATCGTCGTATGACCCATGCGACCTCCTAATGATTCAAATATCTAAATACTTGACAACGCCACCTTGGCTCGCTATCATGCTAGGCCGAACCGACAGAAGGAGCAACGATGAACAATCAACAGAGGAGAAACCGCTGGGCCGAAGTCTTCGCCTCTTTGGCGAGCGAACCGCGCCTGCATATCGTCGAGCTCCTCTCCGAGGATGTGGTGCAGTGTCAGGAAATCCTCGGGCAGATCGAGTTGAGCCAACCGGCCGTCTCGTATCACCTGGGGAAGCTCGAACGGGCCGGCGTGCTCCTGAAGGAGAGGCATGGAACCCGCAATTGCTACCGGCTGCGTGATGAGTTGCGCACGCTGGTTCGAACGATCATGAAGGAGGATGGATCATGGAACACAACGTAACCGTCTACTCGACCCCCGCTTGCTCGTGGTGTCAAGCTGCGAAGGAACACCTCCAGGCGCACAACGTGCCGTTCGACGATATCGATGTCTCCGCGGACATGCAGCGCGCCCGGGAGATGGTCGAGCGAAGCGGACAGTACGGAGTCCCCGTGCTGGATATCGACGGCGAGATCATCGTCGGGTTCGATCGAACCCGGATCAACGCCTTGCTCGGCATCGCATAGCGACACCGAACAGATCAGGGCACGAACAGCGGGAGCGGGTCGCGCCGTTCGATCCGCTTCCGCCGCGTCCTTTTCGGCCTCTCCACCAGCGACGCCGCATCCCAAGTCGCCTCCACCGTCTCCACTCGGGCGAACCCCTCGCGCGGATCGATCGGCTCGTACGCCCGTACGAGTTCGTCGAATCGATCCCGGGGAAGCGGCATGACGCGAACGTCCGGGCGGGACGCCACGACCTGCTCCGCGTTTCGTCGCGATTGCTCATACAGCGCCTCGAGCGGCACGGACGGCATGACATAGGCAACCGGACGCCGTCCGGACAGCCGAGCCAGCTCGATCATCTCCCGTCGTGCATCGCGCGTCAGATGGAGGTCTTGAACGCAGACGACGTCCGCATCGGAGTCGATCACCTCGACCAGCGTGGCGGCGAAGATTCGGTCGACCGTCCCTTCGTGTTCCGGCGCATAGGTCGTCCGAAACACATCGTGACGAATGGCCTCCTTCGATACCACGGCCCATTCGGGATGTCTTCGGCAAAAACGGGTCTTCCCGGAACCGGGAAGACCGACAACAACCACCAGTCCCTTCATCCCCTCACCACCTGTCGGCTTCGCTCTTCAGTATGGGTGACGCAGCGTCGCGGATCAAGACACGGGCGACACCCGCACGCTAATCATCAATTGGAGACAGCCTTGTAGGCGTTCACAAGCCCAAATCCGAACCACTCGTCGAATCCGTCCGTCCCCAAATCGTCGACCGCCGCACGCAAGATCCCGATGGCGCCATTTGAGGACATCCCCGGATGCGACGAGAGGATCAGCGCCAGGACCCCCGAGACGTGCGGCGCGGCGAACGATGTGCCCGAACGGGTCGAGGTTCCTCCCCCGGGGACGAACGAGACGATCCGTTCACCCGGCGCGCAGACGAGCACTTCCGGACCATACGAGCTGAAGCCGGCGGCGCGATCGTCACGCGTCGTCGCCGCTACGGCGACGACCGCGTCGTATTTCGCCGGATACAGAATGCCTTTCCCTCCGGTGTTTCCGGTGATTCCGACGATGACAACGCCCCGCGAGGAGGCACGGCGCACGGCCTCCTCGAATGCACCCGGCGGGCGCCCGTTCGCATACACGCTCAGGTTGATGATGTCGGCCCCGTTGTCGACGGCGTAGTCAATCGCCTCGGCAAAGGTCCGCCAATCCGACGAGAGGAACTGGTTCTTCGAGTTCAGGAAACGCACGTCCATGATTCGAACACCCGGTGCGACACCGACAATCGGCATCGCACCGGGGCGGGCGGCGATGATCCCGGCGGCGAACGTCCCGTGCCAGTGGATCTCGGTGCCGACGAGAGAGCTGTTGTCGCCATCCCGGAAGTCCCAGCCATGGACGTCGTCCACGTATCCATTCCGATCGTCGTCGATCCCGTTTCCCGCGATCTCGTCCTCGTTCACCCACAGCCCGCCGGCCAGCTGGGGAATCGACGTATCGATCCCCGAATCGATCACCGCGACGACGATGCTCGGATCGCCGTAGTCGATCGTCCATGCCTCCGGCGCCCCAACGCGCATCAACCCCCAACTGACCGGTTGCTGGTAGACGGTGTACAGACCCTCCCCCTCGGCCGGCTGCGGCGCGAGCGGCAGAGGAATCGGGAGGATTCGGAATGCAAGAGAATTGGAGATCAGTCGGGACGATCCGAGATCGAGCGCCACCTCGACGAGGTAGATCCCCGTCTGCTGAAAGTCCCATCGACTGGCGGCCCGCCCGTCGACCGTCTCCCCGGGGCCGACGGAGAATGGCTCCACCGGAACGACCTCGATGATCTGACCCCGCTCATTCTGCAGAGTGACGTGACCCTCGACGCCAACCCATGGCGCCGCCCCCCCGTTGGCGAAGCGGAACGTCACCTCGAACGGAACGAGACTCGCGACGTCGATCTGCTCAATCCACCCGCTCGCCGGCTGCTGGGCGGTCGCCCGCGCCCCGAAGACGAGCAGCAGCACGACGGCCGACCAAAGTGCGACCCGGCGTTTCCTCATTCACGCAGGTCTCCGGGAGAGCCGACGATCCGCACGATCGCCTCGTCGACCGGCGGCGCGTCGTCGCCCTCCCATCCGATCGATTCGATCGCCACGTCCAGCGCGAAGTCGAACGGGGCCGTCACATCCGGAACGAGGGCGCGCAGCCGCTCCGCAGCGACCTCTGCGCCAGTCGGCGGCGTCTCCGGAAGCATCGCCGCGAACTGTACCGTCCCGACACGGAACAGGACATCGACGTTGCGCAGGTTTCCGACCAGGAAGCTTGCCGTCCGGACGAGGGCGGCATCCCGTTCGGCCTGGCTCCTCGAACCCAGGCCGTCGAGCCGAATGCACAGAAGCGACGTCGCATGTCCGTAACGCCGCGTCTTGTTCAGCTCCCGATCGAGTTCCTCACGAAGGTGGTCGATCGTGTACGCACCGGTCAGCTCGTCGAGCACGACGAGCTTCATCAGCTCCTGCTCGTGCGATTGGATGACCTTCGTCATCAGGTTGAATCCGTCGATCAACCTGCCGACCTCGTCGCGTAGCGGCGTTCCCGGAATCCGTCGGAACGTGACGGGGACTTCCACATCGTAGGTTCGCTCTGCGACGGCTCCGATCGCCTCCGCCAGGCGGCCGACGGGCTTCGTCACGATCGACCGCAGCGCCAGATAGAGAAGGCCTCCGAGCACGATGAACCCGCAAATCGCGGCCATGCCGAACTGCCATGACAACCGTGATACAAACCGTGCCTGCTCGGCGAGCGACATGTCAACAACCACGACGCCGATCAGATCGGCCCCGGCAAAAATCGGGTGTTCCGCCCGCAGATGCGCCACGTCGCCGAGTCGGACCGGGCAAACCTCGACCCCCTGAAGCGTCTCGAACCGATCCTGATCTTCCTCGTTCGCCAGCTCTCCGACGTTCGTCGGATCGGTGCTCGCGACGGTCAGGAAGCCCCGCGCGCTGACGCCGATGACCGTGATCCCAACGACCGATTCGTACCGCTCGAGAAGCCGGCCGATGTCGGCGTCGAGTTCGTCGGAGTAGTAGAGGATGTACTCCTTCTCCTCGATCGACTTCGAGATCACCGCGGCGACGCTTCGCGCCCGCTGCTCGTAGATCGACGCGATCGACGTCCGCAGCGAAACGAAGGAGAACCCATAGAGAGCCCCGACGACGAGGAGCGCGATCGCCAGGACGAAGACGACGAGCTTGGCTCGCAGCCCCACCCCATACCGAATCCACGATCGAATGCGCCGGAGCGCCCGCGGCCGTCGATTCCGTGTCCGAGCGGCAGCGTCTTTCGTCTCCATCACGTCTCCTTTTACTCTCCGAGCAGTCCCTGTCCGACGAGATACTCTCGTGCCACCGTCTCCACGGGCCGCTGCAACAGCCTGACACGGCTGTTCAGATCATGAATCGCGTCGGTCGTCAGTCGCTCCGCAAGGTCGGTCAGCAGCGCCCCGACATCCGGGTACCGCTCGAGGACCTCGGAGCGAAATGCGACGAGAAGCTCGAACGGCTCGAATATCCCGAGATCGTCCTCGAGCCGCACGAAGTCCGAGAAGGTCAGCGTCTCCTCCAAGTTCCCGACGAGAGCCATGTCGACAGCGCCGAGCTTCAACAGCGTCTCGGCCTGGCCGAGCGTCTCCGCCCAATCGATCGAATCGATCGCCTCACCGAGGCCGTACGCGGACGCGAGCGCGTTCCATGTGGCCTCGCCGGCCGCCGGCGAGGCCGCGAGCCGAATCGTCTCCCCTGTCTCGCGCAGGCGTGTGGCGTACGCGGAGAGCGTCGGTTCCGCCAATCGCTGCGCCGTCTCCGCCGGTACGACGGCGACCCAGTGGTGGACCGCCGCGATCGTCGTCTCGGCAACACCCCTATCCGGAACGTCCTCGCCGGTGAGGGCCGACGTCCTGTCGCTCCACCACACGAAGTCGACGTCCTCGACGCGGAATGCATCGCGCAATCGCTGATCGCTGCCGATGCCGATCAGATCGATCACCCGAAACCCCGCCGCGGACAGCACGTCTTGAAGGATCCGCCCCAACAGCTCCTGGGAGAGGCTCGCGTCCGTGCCGATCGCCACCTCGCCACGCCACGCCGAACCCTCCAGGTCGACGCCGTTCGAGACGTTTGCGCCTTCTCCATCCTCCCACCAATTGCCCTCGGCATAGATCGGACTCGATGTCTCGTTCGACAGGTCGAACGCTTCGCTGCCGACGAATCGGTTGCTCACCAGAATCGGCGCCGCAACGTCCCCTCCGTCGCCGAGCACCTCCTCCAGGTCTGCGCGATCCGTACTCGCGCTCTGGCGAACCGCGATCCCGTTTCCTTCGAACGCGTTGCCCTCGATCCGGATCTCGCCCCCTGCCCGAACGAGCCACAACCCGACGTCATGGCCGTCGACGAGGTTGTTCAGCACCTCGCACCGCGGTCCATCGTGGATCAGAAAACCGATGGCGTTGCCGACCAGCTCGTTCTCCGCGGCACGCGTCGCCCCGGACCCGTTCGCGATCACGACGGCAACCCGTTGCTGTCTCTCGATGCGGTTCCGAAGCAGCACGTTCTCCGGCGATTCCGACAGCAGCACGCCCCACGCGCCAGACGAGACGTGGTTGTCGAACAGATGATGGCCGCCTCCGCCGGCGAGGCGGATCCCGATCCGTTCACTCGATCGGATGACATTGCGAAGGAGTCGATCGTCGGTGGATCGATCGGAATCGATCCCCACGATGGTCCCGTCGATCCGATTTCCCATCAGCAGATTCCGGTCGCTCCCATCCAGCCGGATGCCGGCATCGGCACAGTCGGCGATCCCGTTGTAGGCCAGGGCGTTCTCCGCGCTGCCGGCCAACTGGATCCCGACGGTTTCGCACGGGCCGATCCGGTTTTCGACGATTCGGTTCCTATCCGCGTTCTCCATCGAGAGCCCGATGCGGACATCGGTAATCCGACACCCGTCGATCCGGGTTCCGGTCACGCCGTCCAGATGGATGCCGAGACCCGCCGTTCGAACGGTGCCGTGCTCGATCCGGTTATCCAACGCCCCGTACAGCTCGATGCCGACGACCGCGGTTCGCTCCATCCGACAGTCGATCAGCTCGTTCTCCGACGAGTCCTGCTCGAGCGAGATTCCGACCGGCGTATCGAGCACGACAAGATCCTCGATCCGGTTCCGCCATGAGCCGATCAGCTTGAGCCCGTTGTCGTCCGCCTCGCGGACGGTGATGTCCGAGAAGAGATTTCCCGCCGAGGAGGTCAGCTCGATGCCGGTGCGCCCACCGACGACCTCGAGGACGCGAAGCGCACACGCTTGCGCGTCGATCAGCTGGAGCCCGATCGGGGCCCCGTCGATCCGGACCTTCTCGATCGTGCAGCGCGTCGCCTCGATCCGGATTCCGACGCTCTCCGACGCGATCTCGAAGCCCTGGACGGTGACACCGTCGGCCGTGATCGCGAGCGCGGGGTCGGCCCCTTCGGCGGCGAGGATCGCCGCGCCACGCGACGAGACGAGCGTCACATCAGCGACGTCGACGTCGATCGGGCCAGCGTACGGCACGTCCCGCGCCGAGACGACGATCGTCCCCCCCGGGGTCGCCCGCTCCAGCGCCTCTCGTACGGTCGGAGCATCGCGAGGGACGAAGATCGCATCGTCGGGCCATCCCGGACCGAAGACACCGAAAGCGAAGAGAAGCCCCACGACGATCGCCGCGGCCGTTGCGAGAAGCGCAATTCCTATCCAGCGAAACCGGCGATCCATGCGTTCACTCTATCACACTTGCTCGGAGGTCGTCCAGGTCCCACCGCGGGCTTCCGGCCGCCTAGTCGGACATGATCGTGTAGACGATGTCGAGCGGCCGATCCGACGGTTCGAACGCCCCATCGTCGAGCGACACCCGGTAGTCGACGCCGAGGTCGTACGTTCCGTGAGAGCCCGATGCGAGAACCGTCGGCGAGGTCCCAAGGACGACGTACGTCCCTCCATGTTTGCGGATCAGCACGTCCTGTGACGCGTCGTCCGACTCGACCCACACCTGGATCTTCCACGCCGTATTGCTGACAACGTGAAGCCGGATTGCGTTTTCGTCCTCGATGTAGCCGCGGTCCAGATCCAGTGGAGAGGGCTCCGGAATCGCGTAACCGTTCGCCGCATCCGCTCGCGCCCCATCGACGAACCGAAGCGTCTGGTATGGAAGGACCTTCCACCGGACGTGGATCGTGACGGAACGCTGCACCGCGTACGTCGACGCCGCGACGACGAGGAGGAGGAGACCGATCCAGGGCCAGATGCTCTTCCGTCTCGTTTCCCGATGCGAGGTCATCGCCGAACCGCCTTCCGCTCCGGTGGGGAGCGCGCACTCTCACGCATCGATTCTGCCTCATTCGGCTCCTCGCAAGACAAGGGCCTCCAGCGCGTCCACATCGCCGGCGGTCA
>Ga0272444_10001065_pt1 | contig 27183 bp, 25 predicted proteins | sample SSMForm13_FD_201033 | JGI IMG/M metagenome (GOLD analysis project Ga0272444, IMG submission 201033) | Marine sediment archaeal communities from Little Sippewissett salt marsh, Falmouth, MA, United States - SSM-Form-13 | ecosystem: Environmental > Aquatic > Marine > Wetlands > Sediment ...
GGGGTGAGGGGTGAGGGGTGAAGAGTGAAGGGTGAAGTGGGAACGCCCCTAACGCCTAACGCCTCTCTCCTCTCGCGCCCACCCTACTTCTTCCGGTACATCACGCCCGGGTTGCAGCGTACCATCTCGAACCCGGTGGACAGCCCGGCCATGGACTCCGAGGCGCCGAGGAACAGGTAACCGCCGGGATTCAGGGCCTGGGCGAGGCGCTCGACGATATCGCGCTTGGAGTCGATCGAGAAGTAGATGAGCACGTTGCGACAGAAGATGATGTCGAATTTGCCCATCAGCGAATAGCTTTGCAGCAGGTTCAGCGAGCGGAACGACACCCGCTGGCGAACCTCGGGGCGCACTTCGAAGCGCCCGTCAGGGCTCGGCGTAAAGAAACGCTGCTTGCGCTCGGGCGACAAACCACGGGCGATCGAGAGCTGGTCGTAACGCGCGGCCTGCGCCTCGCGCAGCACAGCCGGCGAAATGTCGGTACCGACGATCTGCACGCCACTCGTGAGGCTTCCGGGTTTGGTCTGCATGTACTCGTTGGTGGCCATACTGAGCGAGTACGGTTCCTGCCCGGTAGAACAGGCCGCGCACCAGATCTTGATCGAGGGCTGCTTCTTGGCCGCGAGTTCGGGCAACAGCTGGTTCTTGTAGATCTCGAAGGGAAAGCCGTCACGAAACCAGAAGGTCTCGTTCGTGGTCATGGCCTCGATCACGCGTTCGCGCAGTCCGGAGGTGCTGTCCGTGCGCAGCCGCCGGATCAGTTCGCTCACCGAAGCCACGCCGAACTCTTCGAGCAGGCCGATCAACCGGCTCGTCACCAGGTAATGCTTCTTGTCACCGAGCACGATCCCGCAGGTCTTCTGGAGGAATTCCTGGAAGGACTGGTACTCCTCGGGGGACAGGGATCTGTCGGCTACCACCGCGGCTCCTGACATTCGCTAAGGCCAATCTCGTTATTCGAAGACCACGCCCATGGGGAACGTGCATCTTGTTGCGCGGACGCCCGCCGCGCAGGGAAACTATCACACAGGCCGCGCGCCCCGCCAAGCGAAATACGCGCCGGCCTGCCTCGTTCCGGAAACATCAACTTTCGATATTGCCTGCCGTCTTGCCCTGGATGTGGCCCAGTACGGAGGACGCCATCTCGTCGGCCTTGAACTTGGGCAGCCAGTAGTCGGCGCCCACTTTCTTAACCATGTTGGTGTTGAACACGCCGCTCAGAGAGGAATGCAGCATCACGGGCAAATCCTTGAGAGCCGGGTCTTTGCGGATTTCGGTGGTCAACGTATACCCGTCCATCTCGGGCATTTCGATGTCGGAAATGACCATGTCGATCTGGTCGAAGACGCTGCCCTGTTCGGTCCAGGCCTTGAGCTGGTCCAGCGCCTCGCGCCCGTCACGCACCAGCACGCATTCCACCTCGACCTGCTCCAGGGCACGCTTCACCTGGTTGCGGGCCACCATCGAATCGTCCGCCACCAGCACGCGGCGCTTGGCCTCGCCCGAGGAATCCACCGTCTCGAGCACATCGGCGGACACCTCCATCTTGAAACCGAGCACCTCGGCCATGACCTTCTCGACGTCAACGATTTCGACGAGCTCGTTGTCGACCTTGGTGACCGCGGTCATGTAACCATCACGCTCCATCCCCTTGGGCGGCGGCAGGATTTCTTCCCAGTTCATGTTGACAATGCGATCCACACCCGTGACGAGGAAGCCCTGCACCGTGCGATTGAACTCCGTGAGGATCACGAAATGCTGCCGCGGGTTCTCGATCGGACGCATGCGCAAGGCCTGACCAAGATCGAGTACCGGGACCGTCTGCCCGCGAATGTTGGCGATGCCGCGCACGACGGGGCTGGCATTGGGATGCCGCGTGAGCGGTGGACAGGGAATGACCTCGCGTACCTTGAACACGTTGATACCGAAGCGCTGCCGTCCGCCGAGGGTAAAGAGCAGCAGTTCGAGTCGATTCTTGCCTACCAGCTGTGTCCGCTGGTTCACACCATCCAATACGCCGGCCATTCGCTCACTCCCGGGGTCAATCAAATCTGCGTTGCATTGTTAGTTATCGGCGCCCCCGTCCCTGTCTGAAGCCCAGAGACGGCACGCTACTTGCACACGGTCAGTCAGGGGCGATTGCAAGCACTTGCCCTCTTTATACACGTTTCTGACGCGGGCCTTTGTCAAAAAATGTTTCGAAACCCCGAAAAAACCGACATTTTCCGCACGCTTAGCCATCTTCACGTGTGGCTGGCGAGGTTGCGCCATGATTGTCGGCCGATGCGGGCGGGCGTCAAGAAACCCACGGCACGCCCTTCAGTCACAGTGGGCACGAACACCGGAGCGCCAAAAACCCGTCATCCAGTCGCGTCCGCCGGCATGGCCACCTGGGGTGCCTGCCTGGCCATGGTCGCAGCGCTGCTGCCAGGGCCCGTGGGCGCTAATGCATCAGCCGCCCCGGCGCTGCAGGACCACGGGAGCATCCAGGCCACGGCCCAGGCCTATGCCGCCGACTATCTCGAGCAGCAGGGCTACCGCTACGACGTGCGTGCCCTGCCGCTCGACCGGCGCCTGCGCCTCGCCGCCTGCGATATCCCGCTCGAGGCCTACCTGCCTCCGGGCGGGCGCATCGGCGGCACCAGCACCGTCGGTGTTCGCTGCGCCGGCCAGGTGCAATGGAGCCTGTTCGTTCAGGTCACCGCCCGGATCTTCGCCGATGTAGCCGTTGCGGCACGCCCGCTGGCCCGCGGCGAGATTCTCGCGGCCACGGACGTCCGCCTCGAGGAGCGCGACATCACGCGTCTGCCCAGCGGCTTCCTGACGGCTCTGGACGAGGTACTGGGCATGAAGGTCAGACGCCCGCTTTCGACGGGAAACGTGATCGCGCGTGGCGCGGTCGAGGCGCCGCGGCTCGTGCGCCGCGGGCAAATCGTCACCCTCGTGGGCGGCAATGGGCCGGTCGAGATCCGCGCCACGGGCAAGGCACTGGGCGACGGCGCCGCGGGGGACCGGGTGCGCGTCCGCAACGAGCGCTCCGGGCGCGTGGTCGAAGGCGTGGTGGCCGAGAACGGCACCGTGCGCGTGAACCGGTAAAATAATGTGAAATTTATACTAAAGATTTGCGGGGCACGGCCGATACACTGCCCTGTGAGGACCGAGTAATCGAAGAGGCCGAATACAATGTCCATTAAAATCAATGACCTGAACAATAACCAGGTACAGCGCAACGGGGACGGCAACCGCCTTCAGGACCCGGCATCGCGCAACACGGGTTCCGCTCCCAAGGACGCCCCGTCCCAGGCGCCGGCCGCCGGTGACCGCGTTACGCTGACCCAGACCGCCCAGCAGATGCAGGAACTGGAGGCGGCCGTGCGCCGTGAACCGGTCGTCGACAACAACCGCGTCCAGGCACTCAAGACCGCCATCGCCAACGGCGAGTACACCATCGACGCCAATCGCATCGCCGAGAAGCTGATGCGCATCGAGGACGACCTGTAACCGCAACCCGGTGACCGACACCATGGCCTCTTCCGACTCGACCTCACGCCCCGAAGTCATGCGCCGCATCCTGAGTACGCAACTGGCGGCCGCGACCCGCTTGCGCGACGTACTCACCCGTGAGTACGACATTCTGCGGCAGCCCACGCCCGATGGCCTCGACGCCCTGCTCCCGGAGAAGCAGGCCGCGCTGAACGCGCTGGCCGACGCCGACCGCGAGCTGCGCGACGCACTGGGCAACCAGGCCACTGCCCGGGCCGCCGACATCGAGCAGTCGATGGCCCAGCTCGACGCAACGGGGGGGCTCGCTGGCACCTGGCGCCAGCTTGCCGACGTGCTGCGTGAGTGCGAGACTCGCAACCAGACCAACGGCAGCCTGGTGGAATTGAGTCGACAACATGTCGAACTCGCCCTGAACGTACTGCGCGGTGAAACACCCCCCACGTCGACCTACGGCTCCAACGGGCAGACGGAACGCGCCGCCCGCAGCCGTTCCATTGCGGAGGCCTGACGAGGCGTCGCTCCCGATTGGCCGGGTCCGACAGGAGGACCGGGCGCTCCACCCCCGCCGTGATCCACCCATAATGAGAATCACGAGAAAATGGATCAAAAGGACCAGTCCGGGGTCTGGCTCACCCTGCAGCAAAATACGGAGGTCGTCGAAGAACGGCTGCGCATCATCAACCTCATCAAGCAACTGGTGGACGCGCACGCCCTCGTCACCGTCGGGCTGCCGGGTCAGGACCTCACCTTCAATAGCGCCATCGTCGATATCGATACCGACCGTGACACCCTCACGCTTGACGAGCTGACCCCGCGGGAAGGACACGAACGCCTGAAACTCACCGGCCACTGCAGCGTGTTCGGGCGACCGAAGGGGGTGGGCGTGTACTTCGAGGTGGATATCAGCGAATTCGGCGAGGAAAACGGCATCGCTTATTACCGGGCGCCGCTGCCATCCCTCGCCTTCTACGGGCAGAAGCGCAACCACTACCGGGTACACGTGGGGCTCGGGACCCAGGCCGCGGTGCAACTCGGCGACGTGCCGCAGCAGGCGCTGGCCACCGGCCAGTTGCGTGACCTCTCGGTGGGTGGACTGGGCGCCGTCTTTCCGCTCACCGCCCCGCTCGAGAGTGGCATGCAGTTTGCCGGCTGCACCCTCGACCTGCCCGGCGTGGGTCCGATCGAGTGCGAACTCGAGATCCGGTTTGCCCGGCGCAACGAAGAACAGCGCCATCTGATCGTGGGTGCCGAATTCATCAACGTGACACCACGACAGCAGCGCGCGGTACAGCGCTCTGTCTACATGCTGGAGCGCGACGAACTCCGGCGCCGCACGGACCGCTGATCATCTCGACCGTTCGTTCGCGCCCCCGTCACTGTGAAAATGGCGCGTCGCGTAGTATAAACGGGCTGAGGATGGGCACCGCGCGCCGTCATCCTCGACGCCGATAACAACCCATAACGAAGATCGCGACCGAATACCATCATGACCGAACAACTGGCGAATAGCGTTTTCCCGAACCTTATCCCCCTCAAGGAACTGAGCGACGCCAACCGTGCGACCCTGGCCGACAGTGCCACGGTCACCGAGCTCTCGCCCGGCGACCGCCTCACGGCACGCGACGAGACCAACCACATGCTGTACCTGCTCGAGGGCAAGCTCGGCCTGGCCTCGCAGGGCAAGCAGGCCGGCACCGTCGAGGCAGGCACGCCGCGTGCGGGTCTCCCGCTCTTCTCCGATCGCGGCAATCACGATTTCGCCATTGCCGAAGTATCGGGAAAGCTCCTGCGGGTCGACAAGGCCATGTTCGCCAAGCTGCTCAATGATGAGAACCTCGCCGGCTACCAGGTCGCCGCCGAAGTCGAGGTGAGCGAAACCGAGAGTGCCGTTTTCGCCGAGGTGTACGCCGCCTACCAGGCGGAAAAGCTCGAACTCCCGGCGATGCCGGAAGTGGCCATGCGCCTGCGCCAGGCGGCCAGTGACCCGGACGTCGGAATCCCGGAGATCGCGAAGATCATCCAGGCTGACGCCGCGGTGGCCGGAGCCGTGCTGCACGCCGCCAACAGCCCGCTGTTCCGCGGCAGCAGCGAGATCAGTACGATCAAGGATGCACTGGTGCGCCTCGGCCTCAAGACCACGCAGAGCCTGGCCACGAGCATCGCGATGCGCCAGACCTTCCAGGTGAAGTCACCGGCCATCAAGCAACGCATGCGCCAGCTGTGGGAAGACAGCGTGCACGTATCGGCGCTGAGCTTCATCATCGCCCGCCGCGTCGGCGCCCCGTTCGACCCGGAACGCGCCCTGCTGGCCGGCCTGCTGCATGACATCGGCGGCGTACCCATCCTGCAGTACATTGAGAAATGCACGCTGGAGCCGACCCCGGCGGAGATCGATGCGGTGGTCGAGAAACTGCATGGCCCGATCGGCGTCCTGGTGATGAAGTTCTGGAATTTCGACCCGGAGATCACCGCGGTGGTCGACGAGACCGACAACTGGATGCGCGATACCGGGGAGGCCGCCGATTACTGCGACATCGTCCTCGCCGCGCGCCGCTACAGCTACGTGGACACGCCGCGCGACGCGGACCTCCCACCGCTGAGTGCGATGCCTGCCTTCAAGAAGCTCAACCTGGGCGACGTGGACGACGAAGGCCACGTCGAGGTACTGCAGGAGGCCGAGGGCGAGATCAACGGCATCAAGAGCATGCTCAACGCCTGAGTCTTCCCCTCAAGCCAGCCAGTTCGACTCCTCGTCATGACCGCTGGAGCGTGCGTCAGCCTCACGGTAGTGCTCGATGGCACGCACCAGGCGCGCATGCTCGTGCTCGCCCTGACCGCGGAGGTAGTGCTCCGCGGCCACCAGCACGTCTTCCAAGAACCGAAACCGGTAGTTCAGATTCAAAAGCGCCTTCGCAACATGCTGCGGATCCTCACCCTGTTCACGCATGCGTGCTGCTTCCGCCAGCGCCTGCTTCAGTTCTTCTGCGGTGGGTTTCGACATCGGCAGTTCTCCGGAAACTCGCTGGTTAATCCCCGCGTCGCGCGCAGGCACGGGGCCAGTGTAGCACCCGTCCAACGGCCTGCCAGCCCCGCGCCTTTCGCGGCACAGTCTGTTAGCATATAGCCCTTTCCACCGGCATCCGGCCGCCGCTGCCGTGATCGCCTTAGAAAACGAACTTGAAGATTACGAGGTGTCTGGGGATGGGTAAGGACACGGTCACGGTTACTGACAACGCCACGGGCAAGCAGATCGAGCTGCCGGTACTGCGCGCGAACATGGGGGCACCGGCCATCGACGTGCGCGGCCTGTCGCGCGAACTGGGCTACTACACCTACGATCCGGGCTTCATGTCGACGGCAAGCTGCCGCAGCGCCATCACCTTCATCGATGGCGAAGAAGGCGTGCTCATGTACCGTGGCTACCCGATCGAGGATCTTGCCGAACACAGCAGTTACCTGGAAACCTGTTACCTCCTGCTCTATGGCGACATGCCGAAGAAGCAGGAACTCGACAACTTCAGCAAGATCATCACCGAGCACACCATGGTGCAGGAGGCGGTACGCCGCTTCTACGACGGCTTCCGTCACGACGCCCACCCGATGGCCATCATGGTGGGCGTGGTGGGCGCGCTGTCGGCCTTCTATGCCGACTCCAGCGACGTGCACAACCCCCGCGTGCGCGAGATCGCCGCTCACCGGCTGATCGCCAAGATGCCGACGATCGCGGCATGGAGCTACAAATACTCCCTCGGCCAGCCCTTCATGTACCCGGACAACTCGCTGAGCTATACCGAGAACTTCCTGCGCATGATGTTCGCGGTGCCCACCGAGGAGTTCAAACCGGACCCGCTGTTCACCAAGGCCATGGATCTCATCCTGATCCTGCACGCCGATCACGAGCAGAATGCGTCCACCTCCACGGTGCGCCTGTCCGGCAGCTCGGAGGCCAACCCCTTTGCCGCCGTCTCCGCCGGTATCGCCTCGCTGTGGGGCCCGCTGCACGGCGGGGCTAACGAGGCCGTGATCCGCATGCTCGAGGATATCGTGGAATCGGGTGGCAAGGTCGAAGACTACGTGGCCCGCGCCAAGGACAAGGACGACCCGTTCCGGCTCATGGGCTTCGGCCACCGCATTTACAAGAACTACGACCCTCGCGCCAAGATCATCCGCAAGATGTGCCACGAACTGCTCGCACACCTTGGTGCCGAGAACCAGCCGCTGTTCGAGATCGCGCTCGAGCTGGAACGCATTGCCGTGGAAGACGAGTACTTCCAGGAGCGCAAGCTGTACCCGAACGTGGACTTCTACTCGGGCATCATCCTGCGCGCCATGGGCATCCCCCTGAACATGTTCACGGTGATCTTCGCGCTGGCCCGCACGGTGGGCTGGATCTCGCACTGGAACGAGATGATGGAAGACCCGGAATCCCGCATCGGGCGACCGCGCCAGCTGTACATGGGCGAACCCAAGCGCGCCTATGTGCCCATCGATCAGCGCAGCTGATCGGGGTGGCGAACTTCAGCGCTGATCGTCATCATGCTCCACCCTCGAAACGCCCGCCCTTGCGGGCGTTTTTCGTTGGGCCTCACGCATTTTCCGCAGGGTGATGTAGGCCAGGGGCCCGGCCGCAAGCCCCGGCAGGTGCAACAGGCCGATGCCGCTGATCGCCACCCCCAGCAACTCCAAGACGAATCCCAGGTAACCGGCCGTGGCGATCAGCCACGGCGTCATGCCGCGCAGCGCCTGGATCCCGCCGGCGATGAGCAAGGGCGCACTCGCAGCGAGAATGGCCGCCCAGTAAAGCAGCACGGTGCCGACGTACTCGCTCAGCGTCTCGGCCTGGTTGCGGGTGGCAGGATCCGCCGCTCCGCCCTGCTCCCCCCAGAGGTCGAACCAGAAATCGACGTTCCAGGCGACCAACCACTTGGCTGCGAAACCGCCGGCCAGGTACCCCACCGATGCCAGGGCATTCAGCGCGCCGGCAACGATCAGGCACAGGGCCAGGCTCATGCGCCATTGCGTGATCGTCATGGCGCCGCCCGCAGGGCATGGCGAACGGCAGCTAGCCGGCGATACCACTGGGTGATGTCCTCGAGCGAGAACTGCGCGTTGGCCGGGCTTGGATTCGGCGTAACGAAGACCCGGCTCTGCCCGATATGTACCGCCTGCTCGCCCCAGTCGCCGGGCCCCTCGGTAAATCCGGCGTGGCGCAGGAAATTGCGGTACGCCACCCTGCCGTGAAACCAGACGATGCGCGGCGCGTAGTGAAGGAGCTTCTCGTGCAGGCGCGGCGCATCGGCCCTGAAATCGGCCGCCCGCAGCACCGAGCCGCTGCTGCTCGGCCGCTTCACCACGTCGGTGAAACCGATGTGGTCGCGCTCCAGCAGGATTTGCATGGCGGCGATTCCCGGTTCGAGCGGCCCGGCGACCAGCGAAGTGGCATTCAGCGCCCGCCAAAATCGGTTCTGCGGCGTGGCGAAATAGAACCCGGCCTTCACCGAGTTGGTCGACGGATTGAGACCGACCGATACGATATCCAGGCCGGGCGCGAGGTAATCGGACAGCGTCTGCATGGGTTAACCGAGGAGCGAGAGCTGGTCACCGCTCCGTGCCGGCGGCTCGAAGCGGTCACAACGCAGCGCCGGCCAGCTGCTGTCGAGCCCCAGACGGCGGGTCGCGGTCCTGAAGCGCTGGGCGACCAGGTCGGCCAGCGGCCCCTCGCCACGCATCCGGGTACTGAAGCGGGCATCGTAGGCCGCGCCGCCACGCACCTGGCGCAGCAGGCTCATCACCCGTCCGGCACGCAAGGGCACCCGGGCCTCGAGCCACTCCGGGAAGAGTTCGCGCAGTTCGTGCGGCAGGCGCAGCATGACGTATCCGGCCGAGCGCGCCCCGGCCCCGGCCACTGCCTCGAGGATGCGCTCGATCTCGTGGTCCGTGAGCCCCGGTATCACGGGCGCCACCAGCACGCTCACCGGCACGCCCGCGGCCTGCAGTCGCTCGATGGTCTTCAGCCGCCGGTCCGGTGAGGCCGCCCGCGGTTCCATCGCTCGGGCCAGCTCGGCATCCAGCGACGTCACCGACACCGCCACCTCTGCAAGCCCCTGCTCGGCCATCGGCCCCAGTACGTCCAGGTCTCTTTCGATCATGGCCGACTTGGTGATGATCGAGACGGGTTGACGGAAATCACGCATGACCTCGAGCAGGCTGCGCGTCACGCGCAGGCGACGCTCGACGGGCTGATAGGCATCGGTGTTCACGCCCAGCGCGATAGGCTCGCAGCGATAGCCGGGACGCCGCAGCTCCGCGTCGAGTAACGCGGCCGCATCGGGCTTGTAGAAGAGACGGCTCTCGAAGTCCTTGCCGGCCGAGAGCCCAAGATAGCCGTGGGTGGGACGGGCGAAGCAGTAACTGCAGCCGTGCTCGCAGCCGCGGTAAGGGTTGATGGACTGGCGAAACGGCACATCGGGCGAGTCGTTGCGCGTGATGATGCTGCGTGCCCGGTCGACCGTTACCACGGTCTTCAGCACCACATCGTCCTCACCCCTCGGCCAGCCGTCATCGAAGGCCTCGTGCGTGAGCGACTCGAAGCGCCCGTCACGATTGCTGAGCGCGCCGCGCCCCTTGGGCTGCCGCGTGTCGGAGGGCCGGTTCATGAGTGGGCAGAGGCCGGGGCAGAACCCGACGGCAACTGTTCCAGACGACGCGCCATCAGGTTTCCGAGCCGCTTGAAGGTCTCGAAGCTGCGCGCATCGATGCGACAGGCCGGGTTGCGCCGGTCCGCGTACAGCAGCCCGAACGGCCGCCCGTCGACGAAGATCGACATGGCCATGAACTCCCGGGCCTCGAGCAACTGGCGCAGCGTGACGGGCACGTGAGGCCAGTACTTATCGACGTTTTGCGCGTCGAGCCGGATGGCCGAGGGCTTACGCATCAGCACACTGAACAGGCTGCGGGGATCGGCCTCGAAACGCAGGTAATTGAAATCGGGCTCGTACTCGGTACCGACGAGCGCCTGCGGAATCAACGTGCCGTCGTCGAGCTGGCGGGCGAACATGAGGCGATTGAGCCCCAGTGCATCACGCATGAGACCCAGCGCATCCTCGATCAGGCCGGCGGGCTTTCCCGCGGCCCGAGTGATCAGGGCCACGGCTTCGCCCAGGCGATCACTGCGTGGTGCGAGGCACAGGGCAGCCGGTGCGCTCGCCCGCTTCGTGGTAGCGTCCCACTCGACCGGCAGCGGCGCCAGCGGCCGCAACCCATAGTAGCCGCCACGCTGGTTGAAACGCTCGAGTACCCCGTTGACGAGTTCGACGAAATCCGTCCATGCCATGTCGAGATAGCGGCGCGCCATCTCCAGGTGGACCCGGGCGTGGGGCGCAGCCCAGCTGTGCGTGGCCTGGTACGCGACCTGGGCGGCCAGCATGACGCCGAGGGTGCGGGGCTCCTGCGCATAGCGCGGGGCCATGCTTTCAACCGCGAGTTGCGGCAGCCCGCGGGACCGCGCCAGGGCATGACCGAAATGTTCGATGTTGAAACCCAGCACCACGTACTCGGCTTCCTCGGGCACGGTACCTGGAAGCTGCCGCAAGGCCTCCAGCTGCATCATCTGTTCCGGCCGCTCGAGCCAGAGGGTGATACCACCGACGTGGTAGAACAAGCCCGCGAGCGCCACTTCCTGCGGTGCGATGTCGCGACGCCGGCTTGCCCAGTCCGCGCAGATCAGGGCCGTCAGCCAGGAGCGGGCATAAAGCCGCCTGATCTGCGTCTGCACGTGCGTGGGGAGTGGATCGGCAAGCTGGGGCAGCTCGCGCGCGAGCGACGCGACGCGATTGACACCGAGCAGCCTCACCGACTTGTCGAGGTCGACAATCGCCTCGTGAAAATGGCGCTGGCGCTGTCCGTTGGCCGTCTCGATCAGTTTCAGGGCCAAACCGGGATCGGTGAGCAGCTCGGGACCGATGTCGCGCATTGCCATGCCGGCACTGGCACCCAGCGCCTCGACATGAGCGGATGTCTCGGGCAGCACCGGCCATTCGATGGAAAGGCAGGACTCAACGCGTTTGGCGATTTCGTTTTCGGACATGGGAACGCCGCGTGGCGGACGAAAACCTCGGTTGCACTCCAGCACCATTATGGACGAATCCGGCACACCAGGGGGACAGCGGGGCCCGGCTCCGGTTACGTTCTTCTTCCGTCACGCTAGAGGCACCGACAGCGCCTGCCAACCGGTTTCCGACAAATCGGCCCTGCCCACCCGACGAACGGGTACCGCTCGGCCCGGCATGTTCTGTACCATAAGGAGGCGGTTCCTTCAGGCCCTCATGCGCACTGTCGTGGATACCTCAACCGGGACCAACGATACGGGAGAACCTGTCCGTGAATCTGATTATTGGCGCCATCATCGTCGTGGCATCCGTACTGGGCGGCTTCATGGCCCACGGTGGCGAACTGCTGGCCATCTGGCAGCCCTTCGAGGTGGTCATCATCTGCGGGGCCGCGCTGGGAGCCTTCGTGATCTCCAACCCCGTCAAGGTGATCATCAAGGTCTTCAAGGGCATTCCCTCCCTGCTCGGCGGCCCCAAGTACAAGAAGCAGGACTACCTGGACTTGCTGGGGCTGATGTACGACCTGTTCAGCAAGGCCCGCAAGGAGGGCCTGATGGGCATCGAGTCGGACATCGAGGAGCCCCACGAGAGCGCCCTGTTCCAGAAATACCCCCGCCTCCTCAAAAATCACCATGCCGTCGAGTTCATCTCCGACTACATGCGCCTGGTGGTGAGCGGCAGCATGAACCCCTTCGAGCTCGACAACCTGATGGACATCGAGCTCGAGGCCCATCACCACGAAACGAGCGAGCCCGCCCATGCCGTGCAGCGCGTGGCGGATGCCCTGCCGGCCTTCGGTATCGTCGCGGCGGTGCTCGGTATCGTGAACACCATGGGCGCGCTCGGCGGCGCCATCGAACTCATCGGCGGCAAGGTCGCAGCGGCGCTGGTAGGGACGTTCCTCGGTATCCTGCTGGCCTACGGTTTCGTCGGCCCCATGAGCACCGCGCTCGAGCAACGGGCCGAGGAGGAATCCCGGTTCTTCGCCTGCCTCAAGGCCTGCATCCTGGCCAACGTGCAGGGTTACAGCCCCCAGGTGGCCGTCGAGTTCGGGCGCAAGACCATGGCCTCCACCCTGCGCCCGAGCTTCCAGGAACTCGAGGAACACCTCAAGGGCGAGCGCTAGTCACCCCCTATGGATGACAAGAAACAGCCCATTGTCGTCAAGAAGATCATCAAGAAAGGTGGTCATCACGGTGGTGCCTGGAAGATCGCGTTTGCCGACTTCGCCACCGCCATGATGGCCTTCTTCCTGCTGCTGTGGATCCTGGGGTTCACCGACGAGACGCAGAAGGCAGCCATCTCGGAATACTTCGAGAACCCCTCGGCCACGATCGGGGCCAGCCAGGCCCCGTCGACCAGTCCGGTCCAGGGCCCCGGCGGCGCAAGCACCAGCATGATCGATCTCGGCGGCAGCATGGAACTCTACTCCGAACCGCCGCAGCAACTCGACGAGCAAACCGTGGAGGAACTCGCCGAGCAGGCCGAGGCCAAACGACTGGAAGAACTGCTCGCCGAACTCGAGGCGGCAATCGAGAAGAGCCAGGCCCTCAAGCCGTTCAAGGATCAGCTCCTGCTGGACATCACGCCCGAAGGGCTGCGCATCCAGATCGTCGACAAGGAGAATCGCTCGATGTTCTCAGTCGGCAGCGCGCGGCTTCAGCCCTATACCCGCGAGATTCTTCATGACATCGCCCAGGTGATCAACGAGGTCCCAAACAAGATCAGCATCACGGGACACACCGATGCACGCCCCTATCCGGGTGAGAACTACGGCAACTGGGAACTCTCGGCCGACCGCGCCAATGCCGCGCGACGCGAGCTCGTGCAGGGCGGCCTCAAGCCGGACAAGGTGGGACGGGTGGTGGGCCTCGCCTCATCGGTCCTGTTCAATCAGGAAGACCCCTACAGCCCGATCAACCGACGCATCAGCATCATCGTGATGAACAAGCGCACCGAGGAGACGATCGCGCACGAGGGCGCCATGGAAGAAACCGGAACGGCCCCGGTTGCGGAGCCACAGTAGAACGCGTCGAAAGGGCCCGAAGCCGAAGGAGGCATCCAGGTGAATGGGCGGGCCACCCGCCTTGCATCCCTGCAGCCTGATACAGGCTTGACGGCTCGGCGAGAGGGCCCACTCCCATGCGTCCTCTGCCCTCCCCGTGCCGCACAGACCGGCCCTAACGCCTAACGCCTAACGCCTCACACCGAATAGTGAATCAGGTGTTCGGCGTCGGCCTCGATGGGCGCGCCGAGGCTTATGATGCCGCTCCCGGTCAACGTGATCTCTTCGCGCCGCAGGTGCACCCCCTCGCGCTCGGGGGTGGTGACGTAAGTCCCGTTGCGGCTTTCGTCGATCAGGACGAATTCCCCCAGGCGCCACTCGATGCGGGCGTGCCGGCGTGACACGTGCTTGGCGTTGACCACGAGGTCGCAGTTATCGCCACGACCGAACACGAAACTCTCACCCTCGTCGTCCGCGCGGTAGGTTTTGTCGCCATAGCGCAGGTGCAGGACGAAACGTCGCTTGAACAGGCCACGGATACGGGACGAGAGCGCCCCCATCGGACCGCCCAGCTCGACTTCCTTGCGCTTCTGATCGGCCTCGATGCGCTTGCGCAGGCGGTCGCGCATCTCGGCCGGCACCTCGAAGCGTAAAAAGCGATTGGGTTTGCGCAGGATGTAGCGGCCCAGTTCATCGAGAAAATGTTCATCCACCTGCTCGGGACGAATGCGGTGGCGCATCTCGCCGAGTTCGTCGTAGTTCTGCACCGTGAGCACGATGGAACCGTTCTCGAGGTCGGCGCCAAACCGCAGGCGTACCGGCACGAATCCCGCGGCATTAACCCACACGCGGTGACCGACACTGCTTTCCTCCAGTACCTGGGCATGATCCAGCTTGAGGCCCTGGCGCTTGAGGTCGTTGAGCCAGCTGTCGACCTGGCCCGGGATGTTGATATCAAAACGGTAGTGGCGGGGATTCTCGAGCACGAAGGCAAAGGAGACACTGCCCCCCTGCCCCTTGTCAGCCTCGTGAGATTCGCGATACCCCCCCTGGCGCAGGCCATCCAGGGTGCCGACATCGCGGATACGGAAATCAATCGCAATCTCGGGCTTGACCACGCGTAACTGCTCGGCCAATTCAACCAGGTAATCGCGAATGCGCGCGAGCGCCGGGGACACCACGTCGCGCGCCTCGGACAGGCGTGAGGCCTTCTGCTCGGCCGCACGCGCCTCTTCTTCCTTGCGCCGCTCTGCCTGCCGCTTGAGTTCGTCGAGTACGCCCACAGTCCTTCCCGTCTGCACGCCGGCGAATGCCGGCTATTCCCTGGTCCGGTCTTTCCAGGCGACGCTGATGTTACTCACGCGTCGGTCCGGAATACGTCGCCGGTCCCGGGTCACCACCACACCCTGACTGTCGGTAAACGGCATCGACGGCATCGGCTGCCAGCCACGTCGATCTTCACCGCTGCGCCGCTCCCTCAGGATGGGCAACTCGGATGTCACGGCATCCACGTTCAAGTGCTCGAGGGTACGACGGATCGACGCCCGGATCTCAGTCGTCGACTGCCGTGGATCGTCCTGTACTGCTGTCTTGTCTCGGCGCTTTCGCATGCAGACTCTCGGGGAATATCCTTGCTGTCAGTATAGCGATGGCGTTCGGTCGCAAACCGCCTTTCCTCCTGAAAGCCGCGTCGCCGTCCTCTATTTTTTATTTAAATACAGTATGTTAGGATTTTATTGGCACGCCCGTTTTGCTGTTTCAGTCCAGCGGCTGGCGCGCACCGGGCCGGGAAAGCACAACAGGCTTTAAATTCGTGTCAGAATTGTAAAATACGCCTATAAATCCACAGTTACGATAATAATACACCCGGCACATACGACCAAAGGAGTGTTGCCCCCCGTGGAAATCGCAATTCTGGAGGATGATGCCGATCAGGCCCAGGTGCTGGCTCTCTGGCTCGAACATGCCGGCCACCGCAGCGAAACCTTCGAGACCGGTGCAGCCTTCATGAAGGGGGCACAGGAAGGCACCTTCGACCTGTTCGTGATCGACTGGGAACTCCCGGACACCACCGGCATCGACGTGCTGCGCTGGATCCGCGAACGGATGGGCTGGCGCACCCCGGTCCTCTTCGTGACCGTGCGGGATGCCGAGGAAGACATTGTTCGGGCACTGGAAACCGGCGCCGACGACTACATGTGCAAACCCCTCAAGCACAAGGAACTGCTGGCTCGCATCAGCGCACTTGCGCGGCGGATGGACGCCCCGGCCGCCCAGCAGGATGCCCAGCACTACGGCGACTATACCGTCGATTACACCCATCGGCGTATCACCCTTGAGGGCGAGGAGATCAAGCTGACGGGGACCGAATTCGAGCTCGCCGCCTTTCTCTTCAAGAATACCAACCACGTGCTCTCGCGCACGCATATCCTGGAGAACGTCTGGCAGCGCGGCCCAGAATTCAATACCCGCACCGTGGACACGCACATCAGCCGTATCCGTAAGAAACTTCAGCTCGTCCCCGAAAACGGTTGGCGTCTGACCTCGGTATACCGCTACGGCTATCGCCTCGAGCAACTGAACTGATCCCGTCGCCCCGTTACGGGGTCACATTGTTTTACAGTCCGCCGGTAACGCCGGTGATATAGTCGGATCATCGGAGTCCATTACTCTTTCCGGCCCGACCGCCCGTTCCGACGCCCATGCACGCCAGCCCCCCAAACCCGCCCGACGACCCTATCTGCAGCCGGGGATTGCGTTGTCAGCCGCTGCGCCTGTGGCACAACCTGGCCGCGGTGGCCGCCACGATCGTCCTGGCGATCATCCTGCTGCTCGTCACCACCCATGCCCGCGTCACGGACCTGAAGGCACAGGACGAGAAGCTGGTGAGCCTGACGGTCGCCGGTACGACCAAGGAGATCGAAAACACGATCTTCAACGCCAGGCGCATGCTCAACCTGTTCGCCGAGAACGAGTCCGACCTGCTGGCCGCCATCGCGCAGAACCCGCATGACGAGGTGCTGTTCAGCGAGCTACAGCAGCGCGTACATACCGTCTTCCCGGACGCCTTTGCAGTCACGATCGCCGACCGTCACGGCGACCCGCTCATCGTCGATTTCGCCGGACTGGTCCAGGAGGTATGCCAGGCCGATATTCGCGATTTTGCCGAAGACCTTACACCCCCGCCCCTTTTCATCCACCCGAACCCCGAGGGCTATCACATCGACCTGATGGTTCGCCTCAATGCGGGGCCGGAACCGGTCATTTTCTTCGTCAGCTTCAGGCCGGATATCTTTTCCCGGGCACTCACCACGCGCAGCATGCCGAACCACGAACTGGTCATGATCAACACGGCCCGCGAGGGGCTGATCGAGATCACCGAACGTGGCTCGCGCGACCAGATGAGCCGCGCGATGTTCCTGTCGGAGGCCGAACTCACCACTATCACCCATCAACAGATCATCGCTGGAACGCAGTGGCGCCTCGTGGCCCTGCCCAAGCCCCGCACCGCACAAACGGTCTATTGGCGCATCTGGACCACCGCGAGCGGCGTGGTGGCGGTCTTGCTCATCGTCGGATCGCTGGCGATCTACCAGCTGGTCCGCGCTGAACAACGGACCCAGGCCCAGAACAACCTGCTGCGGGCCGTCAGCCGCGCCGAGTCCCGCTTTATCGCCGAAGGTGACATCAACGCGGTCTTCCAGACCGTGCTCGATGACCTGCTAGCCCTGACGGGGAGCGAATACGGTTTGATTGGCGAGATTCTGCAAAAAGACGACGGGGAGCCCTACCTGCGCAGCTATGCCATCACCGACATCGCCTGGGACGATGTAGCCCGCGAACAGCGCGACGAGCACGCTGCCGCCGGCTACGAGATTCATGCCCTCGACACCCAGATCGGCGACGTCATATGCCAGGGACGCGAAGTGATCGACAATCACCCGGAGGAGCATACACGCCGAAGTGGCTTGCCTCCGGGTCACCCGTCGCTGCGCAGCCTGGCCTGCATCCCGCTGTACCATGGCCCCCATTTCGTGGGCATGATCGGTCTTGCCAACGGTTTGCGCGGTTACGACAGTTCGGTTGTGGAACGGATTCGCCCCATCCTGCGCAGCTCAGCCAATCTACTGTGGGCCCTGAAGACGGACCGCCAGCGCCTGGCGGTGGAAAGCGCGCTGCGCGAGAGCAGCACGCGGCATCGAACAATACTCAATACCGTCTCCGACGGCATCATCACGCTGAACGAGGACGGCCTCATCGAGAGCTTCAATCCGGCAGCCGAGCGCATCTTCGGCTACCGCTCCTTCGACATCATCGGGCGCAGCCTCTCGCTGCTGCTCGATGACACGTACTTGCATGACCAGGGTAAACGCCTGCTGTCGGACCTCAAAACGCACTCGCGCAGTCTGTCCGCCGCGCCACAAGAGGCGGTCGCCCGGCGCGAGGACGGCAACACGTTCCCCGCGGAGATCTCCATCAGCGAGACTCCGCTGGAGAACCAGCGCCTGTACACCTGCATCGTGCGCGACATCACGCAGCGCAAGCAGGCGCAACACGAACTCATGCGCACCACGAGCCTGCAGCGCGCCATTCTCGACAGCGCCAACTACACGATCATATCCACGGACGCCAACGGCATTATCCAGACCTTCAACGCGGGCGCTGAGCGGATGCTGGGTTACCGGGCAGCCGAAGTGGTCGGTCAACGAACCCCCGGACTCTTCCACGACCCGGAGGAAGTCGCCGCCCGTTCCCGGGAGCTATCGGAGGCACTGAATACGCCGATCGAACCGGGCTTCGAGGCCTTCGTCGCCAAGGCCCGCCACGGCGAGATCGATGAACGCGAATGGACCTACATCAGGAAGGATGGTTCGCGCTTCCCCGTCCTGCTGTCGATCACTGCGCTGCGTGACGATACGGGCGAACTCACAGGCTTTCTCGGCATCGGCAGCGACATCACGGAGCGCAAGCGCATCGACCGCATGAAGAGCGAATTCGTCTCCACGGTCAGCCACGAACTGCGTACACCGCTGACCGCGATCAGGGGCTCGCTGGGGCTGATCTCGGGCGGGGCCATCGGCGATGTGCCGCAGCGCGCCCTGGAACTGGTCGACATCGCAGCCGGTAACAGCGAGCGCCTGGTGCGACTGATCAACGACATCCTGGACATCGAAAAGATCGAATCCGGCCGCATGGAGTTTCGGCTCGAGGCACAACCGTTGCTGCCCATCATCCAGCGCTCGCTCGCGGCGAACACCAGCTATGCCGAGCAACTTGGCATCACGCTGGAGCTGGACCCGGCCGCCGATGGGTGGGTCAACGCGGACCCGGATCGGCTCACCCAGGTCGTCGACAACCTGCTGTCCAATGCCATCAAGTTTTCAGGACCCGGCGATCGGGTCAGCGTGACGGTGACCCGGCGCGATGATCTCCTGCGTGTCAGCGTTCGTGACCACGGCACCGGCATCCCGCCAGAATTCCGGTCGCAACTGTTCTCCAAGTTTGCGCAGGCTGACGCATCGGACTCACGGCAACGCGGGGGGACCGGCCTTGGGCTCGCCATTTCGCGTTCTATCATCGAGATGCATCACGGCATCATGGGCTACGAAAGCACCCTGGGCGAAGGGTCCGAGTTCTACTTCGACCTGCCTGTGGTGGAAGCCGGCGCGCCCGTGATTCACGGTACCGGCGAGGCGGCGGTGCATCCGTGAACCTGGCACGTGGACGGGAAGCGACGACCTCTAATACCATTGGACCAAACAAGAAATCCCGTCGCGACAATAACGGGTACAGAAATCGCGCAGGTCGCCGCCCGCCAGCTCACGGCCTGCACACGAGGGTTTTAGAATGACGGCGACGCTCAAGCGTATTCTTTATGTCGAGGATGAACCCGATATCCAGACGATTGCCCGCATCGCACTGGAGACGGTGGGTGGCTTTACGGTGGAGATCTGCAGCTCGGGCCCCGAGGCCCTGGAAAAGGTCGATGCCTTTGCACCGGATCTCATCCTGCTCGACGTGATGATGCCGGACATGGACGGCCCGTCGACCATGCGCGCCCTCCGCAGCCAGACCGGCGCCACGGACACCCCCATCATCTTCATCACGGCCAAGGTGCAAACCCAGGAGGTCGAATCGTACAAGGCGCTCGGGGCCATCGACGTGATCGCCAAGCCCTTCGACCCCATGACCCTGCCCGCCAAGATTCAGGAGATCTGGTCCAAGGCCCATGAATGAGGCGGAACAGGAACTCGAGGAAAAGCTCGCCGAGGTCCGTCGGGGCTACGTCGCCCGGCTCCCGGGGCGCATGCAGGAGGTCTACGAGCTTCTGGACGCCGTGCGCGCCGGGGATGAAGAGGCGACGTCGTCCCTGCACCGACAGATCCACAGCCTGACGGGTTCGCTCGGCACCTTCGGCTACCAGGAACTCAGCCTCCTCGCACGGATCATCGAGCGCAAGCTCAAGGCCGTGGTTCACCAGGAAATCACGCTCGACGCGACCCTGCTGGCCGAGATCGAATCCGAAATCGCGCAACTCGAGGCCGGCACCCGGACCCTGCAGGCGGGGCATGACGAGGCCGCGCAAACCAGCGGAGCCCAGCCGGGCAAAGCACCGCTCATCTTCGTCCTCGACCACGAACAGGCCTCCGGTGAGGCCCTGGCCGGTCAGATCGGCAGTTTCGGCTACGACACTCGCGCATTCACGCGCCTAGACGGCTTGGTCCAGGCCATGGTGTCGGCACGGCCTCAGGTCATCCTCATGCGCCTGGCCACATCAGATCCCGCGCACCTGGAACAGATCGACATGCTCGACACGATCCGTTCCGAAGGCGAGCACAGCACGCCGCCGGTGATCTTCATCGGCGATCGGGGCGATCTTGAAACGCGGCTGGCCGCCGTGCGCGCGGGCGCGGTCGGCTTCTTCACCATGCCAGTGGATATCAACGCGTTGATGGACCGAATGGACACGATCACGCTCAAGGCCCATGCCGTGCCCTACCGTGTGCTGATCGTCGATGACGACAGTGACCTGGGAAGCCACTATACCCTCCTGCTGCGCAAGGTCGGTATCGAGGCACGACACCTGACGAACCCGATGGAGTTGCTGACCGTCATCGACGAGTTCAAACCCGAACTCATTCTCATGGACCTGTACATGCCCAAATGCACGGGTATCGAGCTGGCCAAGGTGGTTCGGCAGAACAACGCGTACCTCGGCATTCCCATCATTTTCCTGTCCAGCGAGACCTCGATGAGCATGCAGTTTCACGCGCTCAGCCAGGGAGGAGACGGCTTCATCACCAAGCCGATCAGCGACGAGGACCTTATCAATTCGGTCCTCGTGCGCAGCGAGCGCACCCGCGCCGTGAGTTCGCATCTCGCAAAGGACAGCCTCACTGGGCTCTTGAACCACAGCACCAGCAAGGACATGGTCGGCACCGAATTCCAGCGCGCCCTGCGTAGCGGCAATCCGCTCAGCTGCGTGATGCTCGACCTCGATCACTTCAAGCAGGTCAACGACAGCCATGGCCACATGATGGGCGACCACGTCATTGCCACCCTCTCGCGCGTTCTGCAGCAACGCCTGCGCGAGACTGACATCATAGGCCGCTACGGGGGGGAAGAATTTATCGTCCTGATGCCGAACACCCCGGCCGATGCCGCCTACCGGGTCATCGACGAGCTGCGGCGCCGTTTCGCCCAGCTCGTCCATCACGCCGAGACCCAGGACTTCACCGTCACCCTGAGCGCCGGCATCAGCGAATCGACCTATTTCGACGATGCGGACCAGATGATCAACGCGGCCGACGAGGCGCTTTACCGGGCCAAGTCGGGTGGGCGCGATCAGGTCCGTGTCGCGGTCGGCCCGCAAGACCATTCCAGCATGGGTTAAAACCGCCGCCGCCGCGGCGATGAAACCAGACCTCAGAAGTAACTGGCAGCGATCCGGTTGTGCAGCTTCGCCAGGCCCTGCTGCAACACGTCGATGAACTCGTGCAGCTCCTCTTGCTGCAGGCGTTCGGGACGCGCGCGCTCGACCTTGCGTTGCAGGGTACCCAGTGCCTTGACCGGCTTCTCGTTGGCCGGCAGGTGCGACAGGCAGGACTCGACTTCACCCAGCGCATGCATCACCGACCGCGGGAAGGTCGGCTCCTGCAGGAGGAAACGCAAGACGTCCGGGCGACGAACGCGGATACGGGTAGTGCGCCGGTACATCTGGTAGGCGGTGAGCGACTTGAGCACGCTCATCCACTGGATATTCTCGAACGGCGTCAGGTCCTCGTGGGTCTCCGACAGGAGTGTCGCCGAGCGCACATCGACGATACGCGTGGTCATGTCGGCGCGCTCGAGGTTACGCCCCATGCGCAGGAAGTCGTACCCCTCGTCATGGTTCATGGTGCCTGCGAGCAGACCGGTGATGGTCTGTGCGCCCAGAATCACCTGGCGCAAGTATTCGAACCGCCCGTTGCGCGCCAGCACGTGACTGACGTTCTCCTTGGCCGAGAGGTACAGCTGGTTGATCTGCTCCCAGGATTCGCGCGGGATGATGTCGCGAATGGTGCGCGCATTCTCGCGCGCCATCTTCAGGGAACTGAGAATCGACGAGGGATTGTGCTGGTTGGTCACCAGGAACCGGATGGTGCTGCGCTCGTCCGCCTCCTGGTAGAGATCAAAAAACAGGGAGCGTCCGCCCGTGATGTCGAGCAGCGGCTCCCAACCCAGCCGGACGTTGCGCGGCAGGTCCAGCAGCAGGTTGCTGTTCACGTTGGTCAGCCGGGCCGTATTTTCGGCGCGCTCGATGTAACGGGCCATCCAGTAGATGTTCTCGGCGACGCGGGAGAGCATGGTCATACGCTGCCCTCCATGTCCACGATCCAGGTGTCCTTGCTGCCACCCCCCTGCGAGGAATTGACCACGGTCGAGCCCTTCTTGAGCGCCACCCGTGTCAGGCCGCCGGTGGTCACGCTGATATGCTCGCCACCGCTGAGAATGAAAGGCCGCAGGTCGAGATGGCGAGGCTCCACGCGGTTACCCACCAGGGTGGGTGCGGTGGACAGGGTCAGCATCGGCTGTGCGATGTAGTTGCGCGGATCGCGCCGGATCAGGCGCGCGAAGGCCTCGCGTTCCTTGGCACTGGCCTGGGGGCCGATCAGCATCCCGTATCCACCCGACTCGTTGGCGGGCTTCACCACGAGCTTATCGAGGTTGTCCAGCACGTAGTCACGCTCGTCCTTGTTGATGCACTTGTACGTGGGCACGTTCGGCAGTAGCGGCTTCTCGCCCAGGTAGTACTCGATGATTTCGGGGACAAAGGCGTAGACGACCTTGTCATCAGCCACGCCGGCACCGGGCGCGTTGGCGAGCGCCACGTTACCCGCCTTCCACGCCCGCATCAGGCCGGGCACACCCAGCATTGAATCCGGGTTGAAGGCTTCAGGGTCCAGGAACAGGTCATCGATGCGACGGTAGATGACATCGACTCGGGACAGGCCCTCGATAGTGCGCATGTAGACGCAGTCGTCCTTGCCCACCACGAGGTCGGTACCCTCGACGAGTTCCGCCCCCATCTGCTGGGCGAGGTAAGAGTGCTCGAAGTAGGCGGAGTTATAAACGCCGGGGGTCAGCACCACGATCTCCGGCTGCTTCACATCGCGGGGAGAGAGCGAGGCCAGCATGTCGTAGAGCTGGGAGGGGTACTCGTCCACCGGCAGGATGCTGTAGTGCTCGAACATCTCGGGGAACACGCGCTTCATCACGTGCCGGTTCTCGAGCATGTAGGATACCCCTGAGGGTACGCGCAGGTTGTCCTCCAGCACATAGAACTGGCCATCGCGATCGCGCACCAGGTCCGAGCCACAGATATGCGCCCAGATGCCCTTGGGCGGGGAAACGCCCACGCATTGCGGACGAAAATTCTTGGAGTCCTCGAGCAGGGCAGCGGGAAACACGCCGTCCTTGACGATCTGCTGGTCGTGGTAGAGGTCGTCGATGAACAGGTTGAGCGCCTTGACCCGCTGCCTGAGCCCGGCCTCGACCTGCTCCCACTCGGTCCTGGCAATGACCCGCGGGATGATATCGAACGGCCAAGCCCGGTCGATGGTTCCCTCCTCCTCGGTGTACACCGTGAAGGTGACCCCCATGACATGAATCGCGAGCTCGGCCGCCGCCTTGTACTCCTCGATCTCCTTGTCGGAGAGACCGCGAAGATAGGCCGCGAGCGCCTTGGATTCCGGGCGCGGCCGGCCCGCGGCGCGGATCAGCTCGTCGTAAATACCCTTGACCTTGTAACTACCCCAACGAATCGCCATGTAAAGTGCTACCAACCTCCGTCATACTTGGGTATTAATTACCATACTCGCCCTGGCTACGGAATTCACACCGCGGCCACCGTCTCGACCGGCACCAAGCCGGGGCAGGACGCATCAAAACAGGGCGCTCGTTACAACGCAAACCGGGCAATGCTGCATGACCTACTGTCTCGCCATCAAGGTAAACAAAGGCCTCGTCTTCGCCTCCGACTCGCGCACCAATGCCGGGGTCGACTACGTGAGTACTTATAGCAAAATGCATACCTTCGCATGGGAAGGAGACCGGGTCTGCGTGATACTCACCGCAGGCAACCTCGCGACCAGCCAGGCGGTGGTCAACCTGATCCAGCGTGACCTCGAGCAGGAAGACGGCGAGTTCAACCTGCGCAAGGCCGATTACATGCACGAGATTGCCCATTACGTCGGCAAGCTGAGCCAGCGCGAACAGCGTCTGCACCTCCCGGCCACCGAGAAATCCAAGATCAACCTGGATGCGAGCTTCATCGTGGGCGGTCAGATCGGGGACAACGCGCCTGAGATCTACCTCGTGTACCCGCAGGGCAATTACATCAGCGCTTCGCCGGAGACGCCCTATCTGCAGATCGGCGAGAACAAGTACGGCAAACCCATCCTCGATCGCATCATCAGCCCGGACACCAGCCTGGAAGACGCGGCACGCTGCGCCCTGGTTTCGGAGGACTCCACCATGCGCAGCAACGTCACGGTAGGCCCACCGTTCGAACTGGCCATTTACGCCGCCGACAGCCTGGAAGAGCCCCGCTACATGAACCTCAAGCTCGCTTCGCCCTTCTACAAGTCGCTGCAAAAGAGCTGGAATGACGGCCTGCAACGGGCCTTCAAGCGGCTGCCGAAATTCGACTGGGAAAAGGAAAAATAGGCCGTCGCAGGAGCGCTGCCAGACGCGAGTACGTCACGATGCCTTCGGCCCGGCACCGCCATCGCGGCTTTCATCGCAGCTACGGCTTCCCGTCGCCGGCCACCGTCACGAGCTCGTGGATGAAGCGGATCTTGTCCGCGGCCTGCCCGGCCACCACGAACGGATAGGCATCCGGCAACCCCATGCTGCGATTCAGCATGTTCAGCGCCAGCGTGAGCCGCCCCCAGTCGTCGATCAGTTCGTCGAAGGTCGACCAGTCGAGGGTCTGCGTCTGCGTATCGCAGCCAAACCCCAGGTCTTCCGCCGTCTCGATCGTATCCACCATGTGCAGGTAATGCGCCCAGCTCTCGGCCCAGTCCTCCCAGGGGTGAGCCGAGGCGTAGGCACTGACGAAATGCTGCCCCCAGTCGGGAACCGGTCCATTCGCATAATAGGCCTTGAGAGCGGCATCGTAGTTGGTTCGCTCATCACCGAACAGTTCGCGAAAGCGAGTCAGCCGGGTCTGGTCGTCGAGCAGTAACGACCAGTAGTAATGGCCGCTCTCGTGACGGAAGTGGCCGAGCAAGGTGCGGTAATTCTCATTCATCTTCTCCCGCATCTCCTCACGCGCACTGTGCTCTGCCTCACGGATGTTGATCGTGATGACCCCACCACGATGCCCCGTCAGCACCCGTTGGCCCGGCGCCAGGTCATTGCTGAACTCGTCCTCGTTCGCCGGATCTTCCATGAAGCGGAACGCGAGTCCACGCGCGGGATCAGCGCGCTTGTCCCGCGCAGGCAGACCCAGGTGAAACACCCCGTACAGGAGCCGGCGCTTTGCCTGCTCGATGCGGTACCACAGCGTGATATTACGCGGGTCTGAGAGATTGGGAATCACGGCGTTGAGCCTGCAGGAGCGGCACAGGCGTTGCGAATCCGTTTCGGGCACCAGCCAGTTGCAGACGTTGTGCTCGAGCTGGTTGCGGCATTTCCTATACCGCCCACCGGTCGCCAGCGCGCGAAACATACCATCGTCTTCGGGCTCGAGCGCGCTCAGCGTCAACGCGTCCGGCACAAAGCCGAGCTCGCGCCCACAACTGAGGCACTGCGTGTTCTCGAAGAACAACTGGTTTCCGCATTCACAGGTAAACGTCTTCACGTCATCCCTCGATTAAATACCGTACTTTGCCGTAACTGGACTCGGTCGCCCGCCGCGCGGGAATCCTCAATGCACAAGCACGAGGAGCCGGTTCAGTTCAATGCACCTTGCCAGACACCATACAGGGTCACAATGCCCAGCGCAGCGAAAATCACGGCAGAAACCCCATGCACCAAGCGCACCGACACCCGGCGCACGACGCGCTCACCGAAGATCACGGCGGGTACATTAGCAAGCATCATACCCAGCGTGGTCCCCGCCACCACCGCGACCAGATCCGGATACTGGGCCGCAAGCGCCATCGTGGCTATTTGAGTCTTATCACCCATTTCCGCCACGAAAAAGGCCACCACGGTCGTGCCGAAAACACCGAGTTGCGTGAGCTTCGTATCCACGGCATCGAGTTCGTCCGGGATCAGTATCCAGATGGCCATGGCGAGAAAGGAGACGCCCAGTATCCAGCCCAGGGCCTCTGCCGAGAGCAGTTCCGAGAACCAGGCGCCGATGCCGCCGGCCATGGCGTGATTGGCCAGCGTGGCGACGAGAATGCCGAGAATGATGGGAACGGAGCGGCGAAACCGGGCCGCCAGGACGAAAGACAGGAGCTGCGTCTTGTCGCCGACCTCGGCCAGCGCCACCACGCCCGTCGAAATGAGAAAAGATTCCACGATGAATCAACCCCGGCCGGATCCAAACCCATGACCATACCCCTCCCCCCGGCCGATCCGAAGGTGGCATGGTCAAAGGTCTTGCCAGGTCTGAGAGACTGCCTGCACCATGGCCGAAGGCCAAGTCTGTTGATACAGGCCCCGCTTTGCGCGGGCGGCTACTCCCCAATGACACGCCCATTCTAGCCGGAACCCGGCGCAAGCGTCCACCAAGTGTCCGGGCACGAAAAAGCCCTCCACACTGGGAGGGCTCTTTGGTATATGGCGCGCCCGGCACGATGATGCGCTGCGCGCACGCTGCGGGCGGCAGCAGAGCTGCCGTGCTTCGCTCGCTGGCTCGCTCGTCGAACGTATCTTCATCCATATCGCACGTTCGAACCGTGCCGGGCACAAAAAAGCCCTCCACACTGGGAGGGCTCTTTGGTATATGGCGCGCCCGGCACGATTCGAACGTGCGACCGCCTGGTTCGTAGCCAGGTACTCTATCCAGCTGAGCTACGGGCGCTTTGAAGGATGCGAATTATGCGGGGATTGGGGTGGGGCGTCAAGGGG
>Ga0272444_10001067_pt1 | contig 27159 bp, 24 predicted proteins | sample SSMForm13_FD_201033 | JGI IMG/M metagenome (GOLD analysis project Ga0272444, IMG submission 201033) | Marine sediment archaeal communities from Little Sippewissett salt marsh, Falmouth, MA, United States - SSM-Form-13 | ecosystem: Environmental > Aquatic > Marine > Wetlands > Sediment ...
ACCACGAGTTCTTCAGTCGGTTGACCTGTCACGTGCCCACTCCACCTCGGAGCTGCAATACCAGTGGCATGGCGACACCGCAGGGGTCGCCATGATCCTCCTTGGCCTCCGGCCCGAAAAAGCCAACGGGGCCGGCGCGCCGCCGGGAGGCCACGCACTGCATGACCGCCGCGCCGACGCGCGAGCCCCGGGGTTGCTCGCTGGTCCGGCCGCCTGGAGCCTGTCCGGCTTACCGCGTGAGCCGGATGGACTCCTAAGGCTCGCTCGCTTCGATGGTCCACGGCGGCTTGATCACCATCAGCACCGGCGTCAGCCCCAGTTGGACCGGGAACTGAATAATCTCGACCATGCACGACACCGCGGCACCGTGCGGCGACCGCCATGGGCGGTCATTGTGCCTGACCTTCTCCTGCACGCTGTCCCAGTAGAGCGCCGGGTGGCGGACGTTGGCCCTGAGGTAGTGCACGTCCATCCGTTTCCACCGGACGTTGCGCGGCAGCGGCTTCTCGGCCGTCTCGGCACCGGCGGCGGACTTAGCCGTCGCGTCATCCTGGGCCGCAGGCTGCTCCGGCGTGGCGGCCGGCGCCTGCGACTTCGGCGCGTCCTGTCCAGCCGCGGGGACGCACAGGGCGCCCATTGCAGCGGCCACTACGACTACCATGGCTGATCGAAGCATCGCGACCTCCCCGCCTGCCGACAGCGCTCACGATTCGGCGTCCGTCGACAGGTAGTAGTTCGGCGATTCCTGCGTGATGGCGATGTCGTGCGGATGGCTTTCGACGACGCTCGCCGGGCTCACGCGAATGAACTGTGCCCGGGTCCTCAACTGCTCGATGGTGGCCGTACCGCAGTAGCCCATGCCGGCCCGGACGCCGCCCACCAGTTGGTAGACGAAATCGGCCAGCGGCCCCTGGTAGGGGACGCGGCCCTCGACGCCCTCGGGCACCAGCTTGTCGGCCACGGCTCCGCGCTGGCCGTAGCGGTCGGCGCTGCCTTTGACCATCGCGCCCAGCGACCCCATGCCGCGATAGGTTTTGAAGGTGCGGCCATGGTAGATGATCATGTCGCCGGGGCTCTCGGCCAGGCCCGCCAGGAGGCTGCCCAGCATCAGGCTGGACGCCCCGGCAGCCAGGGCCTTGGTGATGTCGCCCGAGTGGCGGATGCCCCCGTCCGCTATTATCGGAACGCCGTGCTTGTCCGCTTCAGTCGCACAGCCGAAGACCGCGTGAATCTGCGGCACGCCCACCCCGCTGATGACCCGCGTGGTGCAGATGCTGCCCGGCCCGATGCCCACCTTGACGGCGTCGGCCCCGGCCTTGACCAGGTCGCGGACCGCCTCGGCCGTGGCCACGTTGCCCGCGATGAGCTGAATGTCGTGTGCGGCCTTGATGGCCTTGACCGTCTCGATGACGTTCTTCGAGTGCCCGTGGGCCGTGTCGACCACGAGCACGTCGACGTCCTCGTCGATGAGACGCTCCACGCGTGCCATCTCGTTGACGCCCACGGCCGCACCCGCCAGGAGCCGACCACGCTCGTCGCGGCACGCCCGCGGAAACTGCGACAGCATGTCGGCGTCGCGCATCGTGATAAGGCCCGTGAGGTTGAAGTGCCGGTCCACCAGCGGCAGCTTCTCCACCCGGTGCTGGATCAGCATCCGCTGGGCGTCCTCCAGCGACGTGCCCTCGGGAGCCGTCACCAGGTTCTCACGGGTCATCACCTCGCGGATCGGCACGTCCTCGGACTCGAGGAACTTGAGGTCGCGCCGGGTCAGGATGCCGACAAGCTTGCGGCCCTCGACAATGGGGATGCCCGAGATGTTGTTCTCGGCCATCACGTCGCGGGCCTCCGCCACGGTGACCGCGGGCGCCAGGGTGATGGGGTCGGGAATCATCCCGTTGGCGCTCCGCTTGACCTTGCGGACCTCCAGGCACTGTTCCTCGACCGTCATGTTCTTGTGGATGATGCCGATGCCGCCCTGCTGAGCCAGGGCGATGGCCAGCGCCGACTCGGTGACCGTGTCCATGGCGGCGGACACAATGGGGATGTTGATCGTGATGTTGCGCGTCAGTCGCGTCGTCAGATCGGCCTCGCGGGGCACGATCTCACTGTAGGCGGGCACCAGCAGAACATCGTCAAACGTCACCGCGTCGCCGATGATTCGGTCGGCCATTCGCGTTTCCTCTCTCCCGCCCGGGCGGGCCTGGATGTGAGAATTGAGCGATTGTAGCACTCCGAACGCCCCGTGTCAAATCGCTCTACCTCCGGTAGTGGGTCAGTCAGAAACCCGGGGGCGTCCTAGGGGTGGGGCGTGATCGTGATGACCGAGATCTGCCCGGCCTGCGGCCCGTAGCACCAGAACAAGCGGTAAGCGCCGGGCGTGTTCTGCTGCACATAAGCCGCGAAGACCTTCCCGCCTGTCTCATACGGGTGCGGGAGAGAATGATATTGGTGGGTCTGTAGTCCAGGGTGTCTGGGGTTGTCTTGAAGCAATCGAACAGTCTTGCGCACCTGCCGAAAAAGCCCCTCCTGCCTTGAGGACTTGGACCGTCCGGCCTTCTGCCGAGCCTGGTAAGCCTTGTGGGCGGCCCGCTCCAGGCTGTCATATTGTGCCCTGGCCTCTGGCTTCCAACGCAGCATGAAGCTCATGCATCATCCTCATCTCCAAGCCAATCATTGCCTGCGTCCAAGTCCGGGGATTCAGCAAACCCCGGCTCCTGCAGCCCCTTGAGCACCGACAGAAGGGCTTCCGGGTTCTTGTAGAGCCACGCCTCCCTTGCCGGGACGACCTCTGCGAGCACGATCTGGAGAACGCCCTTGCCGAGCACATTGACGATAACATGCCTGTTGGCGAAGTCCTTGCCAAGCGCAACCCGCCCCTTGCTGTCAACGGTCTTTGTGGTTACCGCGTTCATTGCCCTTGCCCCTCCTTTCCAATAACATTATACGACTATCGGCTAAGTGGGCAAGTAGAAAAGTGGGATTCTCCCACCTCTCGTGTTTTCCCCCTGCCTTTTCCCTACCACTGGCCTTGTATTGCCCTTTGACCACCCCGGCGAGAGGTGCAGTTTCCAAGGCTTTCTCAGCCGTTCCCAGCCGCGCGGGCCAAGGCCAGCACCTGCTCCAGCGTCAGCGTGTCGCCGCGCAGGCCCGGGTCGATGCCCACGGTCGCGAGCAGGTCGGCCCACCGGCCGCGGAATTCCCGGAGGCCGGGGGCCTTCTCCAGGCTCTTCAGGCACGTCTTCCGCCGGTGAACGAAGAGCCCGGCGGCCACGCAGTGGAACAGGTCCAGGTCGCCCACCGCGGCCAGGCGTGCGGCATCCACCCGCAGCCGCACCAGACGCGAGTGCACGTTGGGCTTCGGCCAGAAGACGTTCGGCGACAGGTCCCTCAGGCGCTCGACCTCGCCGACGGCCTGGGCCACCAGGCTCACCGGGCCGTAGTCGCTCGTCTGGGGCTGCGCGGCCAGGCGGTCGGCCACTTCCTTCTGAACGGTGAACACCAGGACCTCGGGCCGCGGCCCGTCGAGAAGCAGGTTCATCACCAGCGGCGTGGCAATGGCGTACGGCAGGTTCGACACCAGCTTGACCCGCCCGGCGGGCGCGGCGTCGAGGGCCGCGGCGACGGCGGCGGTCACCTCGGGGGCCACGACATGTTTGCCGGCCAGGACGTCCCGGATGAGCACCGCGACGTTCGGCCGGTCGCCGAGCACCTCCTCGAGGACCGGGGTGAGTTTCTTGTCGGTTTCCACGGCGACCACGCAGGCGGCGCGGTCGGCCAGCATGGCCGTCAGGCTGCCCGTCCCGGCGCCGACCTCCAGGACCACGTCGCGTGCGGCGTCCAACTCCGCGGCCTCGACCACCGCACGCATCAGGTTGCCGTCGATGAGAAAGTTCTGCCCGAGCCTGCGGTTCGGCTCCGTGCCGTGGCGGGCCAGCAGATCCTGAATCTCGATGACAGTCTGCGGATCGGTCATGTCAGGTGCGCCAGGAACCATTCGATCCAGTCGGCTTCCATCTCGCGCGTCGCGCGGTGCTCGCTGTCGTAGATGCGGTGCTCAAAGGCGGCCTTGGGTTGCGGCACGCCGCCCATCCGCTCGACGAACGGTGCCATGGCCTCGAGCGGCATCGTCGGGTCCTTGTCGCCCGAGCAGGCCAGGATGGGCAGGTGACAGAGTTTCCCGGCGTTCTCAATCGCCGTGAGCGGGCCGAAGCGGCGGCGGATGTCGTCCCACATCTCAGGCGGTGGCGGCGGGCCGCGATCGGGGTCCCGGTCGATGCGCAGCCGCAGCGTCTCGACGTTGTTCGGCGTGCCGATGATGATGGCCGCCGTCTTGATGCGCCGCTCGTCCTGCAGGGCGAAGTACAGGCAGTTGGCCCCGAAGCTGCGGCCCCAGGCGCCCAGGCGGTCCGTGTCGATCCGCCCGGTGGCCAGCCACCAGCCCAGCACCGCGGCGAAGTCGCGGGCGTACTGGAGCTGAATCTCGAACCAGCGCAGGTGAGCCGCCGGCCCCTCGTTGGCGGCGCGGGGTATGCCGCGCTCGGTGCGCCGCTCGCCGAGTTCCGGCCCGTCGAGGCTCAGCGTGGCGAACCCGCGATCGGAAAGCCGGACCATGTTCTCCAGGACCTGGAACTTGTCGCCGCCCGCGCCGGGACACAGGACCACGGCGGGCGGGCGGCCGCCGTCGTCGGGCAACAGTTCCATCACCGGGATGCGGTAGTCGGGCGCGTCGATGTAATGTTTCGTCAACCGCATCATTCAACTCCGTTCAGCAGCGCGGCTCGCTCGGTGCATCTCGACCGCCATGCGTATGGCGCTTTTCATGCTCGCCGGGTCGGCCACGCCCCGCCCGGCGATGTCGAACGCCGTCCCGTGGTCGACGCTGGTCCGGATGGCCGGGATGCCGAGGGTGATGTTCACGCTCTCCTCGAAGGCCACGGTCTTGATGGGAATCAGCCCCTGGTCGTGGTACATGGCGACCACAAGGTCGTATCGGCCCTGCATGGCGGCGCGGTACACCGTGTCGGCCGGCAGCGGCCCTGCGGCGTCGATGCCCTCGGTGCGGGCCTGCTCGACGGCCGGGGCGATCACGCGCGACTCCTCATCGCCGAACCGCCCGCCCTCCCCCGCGTGGGGATTCAGTCCGCAGACGGCCACGCGCGGCGAGGCAATGCCGAAGAATCGCTTGAGCGCGCTGTTCGCCAGGCGAAGCGCCGTCAGCACGCGCTCAACCGTCACCGACCTCAGCACGTCGGCCAGCGACATGTGGATGGTGACCAACACCACGCGGAACGGCCCGCCGGCGAACATCATCGCGACGTCGGCGCCGCCGAACTTCTCGGCGAACAGCTCGGTGTGCCCCGGCCAGGGATAGCCCGCGGCCTTGATGGCCTCCTTGTGGATCGGCCCGGTGACCACGCCGTCGAGCAGCCCGCGCTTCATCCCGTCGATGGCCGCGAGAATGTACGCCACGGCCGCCTGCCCACCGGCGGCCGTGACCCGGCCCAGCGGGATCTGCGAGGTGTCGATGTCGGGAAACTCCACCAGCGTGATCCCGGGGAGAACGTCAACGAAATCGCCGGCGGAGATCGTGCGGAAGTCGAACTGGGCCAGGGGCCGGCCGTCGGAGGTCTGCCACAGCCGCCGGTCGCCGAAGACCACGAAGTCGGCCGACTCGCGCACGGCCGGATCGGCGAGGGCCTTGGCGGTCACCTCGGGGCCGATGCCCGCGGGGTCGCCCACCGTAATCGCGATTCTGGGTCTGTCGTTCATCACAGGCTCCGCCCGGCGCGCATCGCGTTCGGCCAACTCCGGCCCATTCTAGCCGATTCGTTCCGGGCGTCCACTGCGAACCGCCGCAAGGCGCCTACGGCCTTGCCGGCCGAAAAAGGGGTTCAAAAGGCGGCCGCTATGGTGTATCATTCCGCTTCTTTCCGGCCACGGCGCATGGGCAACGGCCGCACGAAGCGGCCGGGCGAACGCGACGGCAGGAGGCACGCGACGTGAAGATCATCGTACCCATCAAGCAGGTTCCAGAGACCAGCGCGGTCAAGATGGACCCCGAGACGGGCACCATGATCCGCGAGGGCGTCGAGGCCATCATCAACCCGCTGGACCTGTACGGCATCGAGCTGGCCATCCAGCTTCGCGAGCAGTTCGGCGGCGAGGTGACGGCCGTCAGCATGGGCCCGCCCAAGGCCGCCAAGGCCCTCCGCGAGGCCGTCGCCATGGGCTGCGACGGCGGCGTCCTGCTGAGCGACCGGGCCTTCGCCGGGGCCGACACCTGGGCCACCGGCTACGTCCTGGCCCGGGCCATCGCACGCCTGGGCGACTTCGACCTGGTGATCTGCGGCGAGCGAGCCACCGACGGCGACACCGGACAGGTGGGGCCCGGCATCGCCTCGTTCCTGGACCTGCCCGTGGCCAGCTACGTCGGCAAGGTCGACGGCGTCGAAGACGGCCGCATCCGAGTGCACCGGCTCGTCGAGGACGGCTACGAGGTGCTCAAGCTGGACCTGCCCGCGGTCCTCACCGTGGTCAAGGAAGTGAGCGACCCGCGTCTGCCGACGCTGCGCGGCAAGCAGAAGGCCAAAAAGACCGACGTGCCCGTGTGGACCGCCGAGACCGTGGAGGCCGAGCAGGGCTGTACGGGGCTCGACGGATCGCCGACGCGCGTCGTGAAGATCCACCGGCCCAAGGTGGCCCGCCAGTGCCGCAAGGTCGTAGCGACCGACGAGGAGACGACAAACGAGGCCGTGGACGGCCTGATCGAACTGTTGGAGAGCAAGGACCTGATCTGATCGCGTGACGGGCTCATCGCCCCTCTCCCTTGAGGGGACTCGCGTAGGGTGGCTGCTTGTCGCAGATCCCGAGCGTAGTCGAGGGGCAGCCACGCGGAAATGAACATCGGCGGCTGCGAGCAGCCGCCCTACATGTGGTGCGGAGTGGACCATGGATTGGACAGGCGTCTGGATTCTCGCCGAGCAGCGCGACGGCCGTGTGCAGACCATCAGCCACGAGCTGCTCGCGCGCGGCCGCGACCTGGCCGACAAGCGCGGCGTCGAGCTGACCGCCCTGCTGATGGGCCACGAGGTGGACGAGGCGGACCTGCGCGAACTCATCGAGCGCGGGGCCGACCGCGTCCTGCTGGCCGCGCACGAGCGGCTGGCCGATTTCCTCGTCGAGCCCTACGCCCGGGTCATGCAGCGCTTGATCGAGTCGCACCGGCCGGAGATCATCATCGCCGGGGCGACCAGCCTGGGCCGCACGCTCATGCCCTACGTCGCCGTGAAGGTCCACGCGGGCCTGACGGCTGACTGCACGGTGCTCGACATCGACCCCGAAACCGGCGGGCTGCTTCAGACCCGCCCCGCCATCGGCGGGAACATCCTGGCGACCATCAAGACGCCAGAGGCCCGGCCGCAGATGGCCACCGTCCGGCCCAAGAGCACCCGCCCTGCCCCGCGCGACGGGAAGCGCACCGGCGAGGTCGTCCGCGAGACCGTGCCGGAGGACCTGCTCGCCAGCCGCGCCCGGCTCGTCGAGCGCGTGCGCAGCGAGGACGAGGTTTCCGTGTCTGACGCACAAAAAGTGGTCTCCGGCGGCCGGGGGTTCAAGACTGCAGAGAAGTTCCAGCTTGTTTACGAGCTGGCCGACGCCCTCCAGGCCGCGGTCGGGGCGTCGCGCGACGCCGTCGACCGCGCGTGGATCACCTATCCACACCAGGTGGGCCTGAGCGGCAAGACCGTCACGCCCGACCTTTACCTGGCCGTCGGCATCTCGGGGGCCATCCAGCACCTGGCGGGGATGCAGACGGCCGAGACCATCGTGGCCATCAACAACGACCCGGACGCCCAGATCTTCACCGTGGCCGATTACGGCATCGTCGGCGACCTGATGGAAGTCGTGCCGGTGCTGACGCAGAAACTGAAAGAGCGCCGCGCGACGAAGAAGTGATCAGCGGTAAGGTGGCTGCTTGTCGGAGCGAAGCGCAGACCCGTATGGGCAGCCACGCGGGAATACGGCGCTCTTGTCCGCGTCCGTGCAAGCACGCACCCTACGCCACTGAAAGAGCGTCAGGTAGCGCAGAAGGAACCCGATCATGGTCGAGACGAACTACGGCAAGGTGACGGCGGCCATCGCGGATGAGCTGCGCGAGATGGTCGGCGCCAAGAACGTCGTCTACGACGACGCCGACAAGCTGGAGGCCTACTCGCACGACGAGGTGGCCGAGACCGAATACGCCCACATGCCGGACGCGGTCGTGCGCCCGCAGTCGGCGGAGGAGATCGCGGCCATCGTCCGCCTGGCCAACCGCGAGCGGATTCCCGTGACGCCGCGCGGGGCCGGCTCGGGACTCTCCGGCGGGGCCGTGCCCCTGAGGGGCGGCATCGTCATCCTCTTCGACCGCATGAACCGCATCCTGGAGATCGACCCGGCGAACCTGATGGCCGTGGTCGAGCCCGGCGTCGTGACCAACGACATCAACACCGAGCTCGTCGAGCACAACCTGGTCTTCGCCGGATATCCGATGAGCCTGGAGACCTGCTACATCGGCGGGAACGTCGCCGAGAACGCCGGCGGCGGCAAGGCCGTCAAGTACGGCGTCACGGGCCGATACATCACGGGACTGGAGCTGGTCACGCCGACCGGCGACGTCGTCCAGTACGGCGGGAAGTGCGTCAAGGACGTCACCGGCTACAACATGGTCCAGCTCATGATCGGCTCGGAGGGCACGCTGGGCATCTTCACCAAGGTGTGGATCAAGCTCCTGCCGCTCCCGAAGGCCGCGGTCAACCTGCTCGTCCTGTTCGAGACGGTCCAGCAGGCCATCGACACCGTGCCCAAGATCATGACCGCCAGCGGGATCATCCCGACGGCCATCGAGTTCATGGACCGCCTGAGCGTGCAGGCGGCGTGCAAGTACCTCAACGAGACGATCCCCTACGAGAAGTGCGGGGCGATGCTGCTCATAGAAGTGGACGGCACGAGCGAGGACCAGGTGGAAAGCGACTACGAGGCGGTCGGCGAACAGTGCTTCGAGTGCGGGGCCATCGAGGTCTACGTGGCCGACAACCACACCACGCGCGAGCGCATCTGGAAGGTGCGCCGCAACATCGCCGAGGCGTTCAAGGTGGTCGAGCCGCACCAGAGCCTCGAAGACATCGTGGTGCCCATCGCCGCCATTCCGGCGATCATCCCCGAGTTGGAGAAACTGTCCGAGAAGTACGACATCCAGATTCCGTGCTACGGGCACGCGGGCGACGGCAACCTGCACGCCACGCCGGTGAAGAACCCCAAGGCGTCGCTCGACGCGTGGCACCGGATGTTGCCCAACATCATGGAAGACCTCTTCCGCGTGACGGCCAGGCTGGGCGGCACCATCAGCGGCGAACATGGCATCGGCCACAAGCGAAAGAAGTTCCTGCCCATCGTCATGAGCGAGCCGGCCATCGAGCAGATGCGCGGAATCAAGCGCGTGCTGGACCCCAACAACATCCTCAACCCCGGCAAGATCTTCGACGTGTGAGCGCCGGGCGGAATGCCTCTCCCGCCGGGAGAGGGTGGCCCTGCGAGGCCCAAGGCCTTCGTAGCCCAGACGGGCGGAGAAGGCTTGGCGAAGCAGGGCCGGGTGAGGGCGACTGACGGCGCGCCGCCCTTACTCCCTCGCCCCGTGCTGGCGGAGGAAACCGGCAATGTTCATGTAGCCTCGCTCAACCGCCAGCATCAGCGGTGTCCTGCCTTGCTTGTCTCTGACACTGAGGTCCGCCCCGGCCTCGATCAGAATCTCCATCGTCTCCTCGCGGCGAGGCTGAGCTGCCCAGTGCAATGGCGTCTGCCCCTCGTCGTCGCGGCGATTGACATCCGCGCCGGCGCGTATTGCGAGTTTCGCGAAGTGCCTATCGGCGTGCCGGGCCGCCCAGTGAAGGGGTGTTCCGCCGTCACTGTCGGGCGCATCGATGTGCCGACTTCTGGCCATGGCCAACCGCACTACTTCAAGGTCCAGTGGCAGGTCCGCCAAGTAATGCAACAACGTTCCACGCCACCCGCCATTAGTCGAATAGGCGTCCACGTTGGTCCCCTTCTCGACCAGCAGACGGACCATCGCCGGGTCTGCCCTTTGGACCGCCAGGTGCGCCGGCCGCATGCCCTCACTGTCTAGGGCGTCGGGGTCCGCGCCATACTGTAAAAGCAGCCTGGCAATCCCCACTCGCATCCGATTCTCATGCTCAGAGGCGTCCATCCAGTCGCCCCCATACAACGGGCGGTCCAGCACCAGGGAATGCAGTAGAGTCCCCATTCTCTTCTCAGGGTAACTCGGGCCGATGTCATCCATGGGATACAGGGCATTGGGGTCGACGCCCCAGCGGAGATTGCGCTTGAGCGCCTCGGCATCCACCGCATAAATGGCGTCGGTCCATGAAGTCGTCGGCAACGGGCCGCGGTGGATGAAGAATCCCGCAGCCACGGCTGCGGCCAGCAGCGTCACCAGAAGTTGCAGGCGAACGGATTTCATCTGATCCGCGTGGGTGCAAGCACCCACCCCACTCACTCACTACGACCTATTCCCTCGCCCCGTGCCGGCGGGGCGGGCGGTCTGCCCCATGCTGGCGCGGCAACCTCATTATATCAGGAAACCCTGGGACGTGACAGCCCAGCAGGCCAAGGCCGACCCAATGGCCGTCCACCGGCCCCGGGTGTGACAGCGCCGGCTATCCGCGCCGAAACGGCCTTGCCGGGGCTGAGACAACTCGCCACAATGGGCGTGCTCCGAGCCGGCGTCGCGCTGCACATCGGTCCGCGATTGCGCCGGCGGCCTGCTTCAGTTCCGCCGAATCGGAAGGAGTGTCATGGACAGGTACAACCTGGTGAGCTTCGCGGGGCTGTTCGTGTTGATGGGCCTGGCGTGGCTGGTGTCGTCGAACCGGCGGCTGGTGAACTGGCGGTGCCTGGCGGCGGGGGTCGGGCTGCAACTGGCCTTTGCGGCGCTGGTGTTCCGGGCGCCGGGCAGCCGAAGAGTGTTCCTGTGGCTGAACGACCGCATGGTCGAGGTGTTCGGCGCCGCCCAGGCGGGCCAGCAGTTCGTCTTCGGTCCGCTGGCCGACGTGGAGTCGACGGGCTTCGTCCTGGCGTTCCAGGCGTTGCCGCTCGCGATCGTGTTTGCCGCGCTGATGGGCCTCTTGTACTACTGCGGCATCATGCAGCGGATCATCCGGGCGTTCGCGTGGGTGTTCGCGCGGCTGATGCGCATCAGCGGTGCCGAGAGCCTGTGCGCGGCCTCGAACATCTTCGTCGGTGTGGAGTCGGCGACGACGGTGCGGCCGCACCTGGCCTGCATGACCCGCTCGGAGCTGTGCACCGTCCTGACGGCTGGCATGGCGACGATCGCCTCGACGGTCCTGGCGGCCTACGCGCTCATTCTGAAGGACCAGTTCGGGACGATTGCCGGGCACCTGATTTCGGCGTCGATCCTGTCGGCCCCGGCGGCGCTGGTGATGAGCAAACTGGTGCTGCCGGAGGACGACCGGCCGGTCACCCTCGGCCGCGAGGTCGAACTGCACTACGAGCGGGAGTCCAGCGCCATCGAGTCGATCATCAACGGGGCGATGGCTGGCGTCCGGCTGGTGGTGGGCATCGTGGCGCTGCTGATTGCGTTCCTGGGATTGCTGGCCATCGCCGACCTGGTGATCGGCGGGGTCGGCCACCTGTTCGGCCCCGAGGTCACCTGGTCCCTGAGCGGCCTGCTGGGCTGGGTGATGCGTCCGCTGGCCTACGCCATCGGCGTGCCGCACGAGGACGCGGCGCTGGCCGGCCGCCTGCTGGGACTCAGGCTGGTGGCGACGGAGGTGCCGGCGTACCAGCAATTGGCGGAGCTGCTCAAAGCCGGGGCGTTCGTCCACGGCCGGAGCCCGGTGATCATCGCGTACGCCCTGTGCGGGTTCGCCCACGTGGCGAGCCTGGCGATTTTCGTCGGCGGGGTGGCGGCGCTGGTGCCCGAGCGGCGCAAGGACCTGGCCGCGGTGGGCCCGCGGGCCCTGCTGGCGGCGACGCTGGCCTGCCTGATGACCGGGGCCGTGGCCGGGACGTTCTACCATGCTGCCGAAATGGTCATTCGGGTGGCACCGGCCGCCGCGCCGTGACGTGCTGAGTGCCATGCTTCTGTTTGCAGGTGCCACGGTCTGGCTGGAAGCCAGGCCGTGATATGCGCCGAGACAGGATCATGGCCTGCCTGCTTGTCGTGAGCGGCGTCGAACGCCGGCAGACCATGGCACCGGGCGCGTGGCATGCTTCTCCCCCGAAGAGTCGGGGTAGAAGCATGGCACCTCTCTACTCGGTTTCGACCTTCATGAACTGCTCGTGAAGTTCGGCATAGAGGCCGGCGTGGGCCAGGAGCTGCTCGTGCGTGCCGCGCTCGATGATGCGCCCCTCCTGCATGACGAGAATCTGGTCGGCGCGGCGAACGGTGGACAGGCGGTGCGCGACGACGAAGCTGGTGCGCCGCTCGATGAGCCGCTCGAGGGCATACTGGATGGCCAGTTCGGTCTGGGTGTCGACGCTGCTGGTGGCCTCGTCGAGCATGAGGATGCGCGGGTTGGCGACCATGGCCCGGGCGATGCTGACCAACTGCCTCTGGCCGGCCGAGAGGTTGTCGCCGCGCTCCCCCACCTGTGCCTGGTAGCCGTGCGACAGGCGTTCGAAGATGTGGTGACAACCGAGGACGCGGCACATGCCGATGACCTTGTCGTCGGCGACCTCCGGATCGGCGAACTTGATGTTCTCCATGACCGTGCCGTCGAAGAGGAAGTTCTCCTGGAGAATCAGCCCGGTCTGGCTGTGCAGGCCGGCCTGGGTGACGTTGCGGACGTCGTGGCCGTCGATGGTGATCCGTCCACCCGTGACATCGTAGAAGCGGTTCAGCAGGTTCACGATGGTGGTCTTGCCGCACCCGGTGTGACCGACCAGGGCCACGGTCGAGCCCGGCCGGACCTCGAAGGTGATGTCGTGCAGCACGGGTGCCCCGGACACGTACTCGAAGTTGACGTTTTCGAAGCGGACGTGTCCGTCGATGCGCGGCAACTCGATGGCACCGGGGGCGTCGGCGACTCGCGACGGGCGGTCGAGCAGGCCGAAGACGCGTTCGCCCGCCGCCATGGCCTGCAGGACGTGGCCGTACGCGTGGGCCAGTTCGCGAACCGGCTGGAAGACCATCTCGACCCACCGCCAGAAGGCCACCAGGGTGCCGATCATGAGCGTTCCCGCGGCGACCTTCCAGCATCCCCAGCCCAGGATGGCGGCCACGCTGATGACGCTGAGGGCCTCGACGGCCAGAAGGTACCATCCCTGGTAGCGGGCGGTCCGCATGAAGCTCCGCGCGTTGACCAGGTTGAGCGAGTCGTACTGTTCGAGGTTCTCGTCCTCGCGGGTGAAGGCCTGGACGACGCGGACCCCGGAGACCATCTCCGCCACGTTGGCCGTCAGCCGCGCAATGTCGCGACGCACGCGCCGCCATGCGGGCCGGGCGCGGCGATGGTAGCGGTCGGAGACCATGTACATCAGCGGCGCCGCCACCAGCACCACCAGGGAGAGTTGCCAGTTGTGCCAGACCATCAGCACGGCCGCCCCGACGAAGAAGCCCGTCGACCGGACCAGCAGCGAGAGGATCCGCGTCATGACCATGCAGACCACCCTGACGTCGCTGTGTCCTCGGGCGATGAGCCAGCCCACGGGGGTCCGGTCGAAGTAGGCCATGTCCATCGACTGCACCCTGTCGAAGACCGCTTGTCGCAGGTCGCGCTGAATGCGCTCCCGGTTCAGGTTGAGCAGGTATCCCGAGACCGACATGGCGACGTAGCCGCCCACAACGAGGGCCAGCATGCCCAGGGCAGTCCGCACCAGGCCGCTGACGTCGCCCTGGGGAATGTCGACGTCGATCGCCCGCTTGAGCAGGAGCGGCCAGCAGACCTGGAGCCCGACCGCGAAGACGTTCAGCAGCAGCCCGACCACGAAGGTTCCCCAATGGGGCCGCAGAAACGAGAGCATCCGTTTGACGAGCGACCATTGAAGCGGACGGGCATATTGCTCCATCTCGCGGTGCTGTTCGACCGGGGTGGCCTGGGAAGAGGTGTCGGCGCGGCTCATGGGTTCCCTCCCGGTCCGCCGGCGCCCGGGGCGGCGGCATCGCCGTTCCGTCCGGGTGTCTCGGCGTCGCCCATCTCTTCGGACTGGGCCTCGCAGAGGGTGCGATAGAACTCGTTCCGCTGGATCAGGTCGGCGTGTGTGCCCACGTCCTCCACCCGCCCGTCGCGAAGGACCACGACGCGGCCGGCGGACCGGATGGTGGCCAGCCGGTGGGCGATGACAAAGGTGGTCCGCCCGCGCATCAGTTCGCTGAGTCCGCGGCGGATCTTGTACTCGGTGACCGGATCGACGCTGGCCGTGGCGTCGTCGAGGATCAGGATCCGGGGCCTCATCAGGATGGCCCGGGCGATGGCCACCCGCTGTCGCTCGCCGCCGGACAGGGACACGCCGCGCTCGCCGATCTCCGAATCGTATCCCCGGGGCAACTGGTGAATGAACTCATGAGCCTGGGCGAGGTCCGCCGCCTCGATGATCTCGCCGCGGTGCGCCCCGGGCCGGCCGAAGGCGATGTTCTCGGCAATCGTCCCGCGGAACAGAAACGTCTCCTGAAACACCAGGCCGACGTTTCTGCGCAGGCTCTCCAGGCGGACGTTGCGGAGGTCCTCTCCGTCGATGAGGATGCGGCCTTCGGTCGGGTCGTAGAACCTCGGCAGGAGATTGACGATGGTGCTCTTGCCGGCCCCGGTCGGACCGACCAAGGCGACGACCTCCCCGGGCTCGACCGTCAGGTTGACGTTCTCAACGGCGGCCGGCCCCGCGGGCCGGGCCTCGATGGCCATCCGTTCGAGCACGTCCGCATCGGGCCGGGGAGGTTCCTGGTAGACGAAGCTGACGTTCTCGAAGTCCACCCGACCGCCTCCGGGCGGCAGGTCGACGGCGTCGGGGGCGTTGGCCACGTCGGCCTTGACGTCCATCAGGGCGACGATCCGCTCGAACGCCGCCCGGGCCTCCTGGGCCCCGGCCCCGATCTCCATCAGGGGATGCAGCTTCCAGAGCAGCATGCGGACATAGAACAGGTAGGCGATGAGATCGCCGATTCGCAGTTGCATCCCGTCGGAGGCCAGCAGGCTGCCGCCGATGATGACCAGCCCGCCGTAGACCACGATGATGATCTCGGGCAACCGCGTCATGGTGAAGACGCCGAACATGCCGAACGACCGGATGACGTGGACGCGCATGGCACGCCGGATGAGTTCCGTGAGAATCTCGCGGTACCGGCCTTTCATCATCTGCTGCTTGCCGAACGACCGGATGACGCGGACGCCGGCGATGCCCTCGGTGAGCCCCGAGGTCATGACATCGATCTCGTCCTGGACCTCGCGCCGGCGAACGCGGATCAGGGCGGCCATCTTCCCGAACAGGTAGAGGATCAACGGCAGCGGAGCGATCGCCACCAGGGCCAGCCGCGCGTTCAGGGCCAGCATAAAGGCGAGCATCAGAACGGCCACGACCACGGCGTCGAACGCCCCGATGAAGCTCATGGTGAGGAACATGCGGATCTGGTTGACGTCGCCAGTGGCCCGCTCGATGATCTGCCCGTTGGTCAAGCGGTCGAGGTAGTTGAAGCTCAGTTGCTGTATCTTGTGGTAGACCAGTGTCCGCAAGTCGCGCAGCAGGGCGACCGACAGCGTCATGACCGTCGGGGCCCGGATGCGCATCATCAGGGCATAGCCCAGGCCGAACACCAGGTACAGCCCCACCGGGACAAACGCCCAGAAGAGCTTGTCCTGGAACGTGCCGCCCTCTCGGACGATGTTCTCCAGACCGTTGAAGCCCTTGCCGATGATGAACGGCCTGGCAAGCATCATGGCATTGATGCCCACGATGACCAGCAGCGCAAGGAGGAATTGCCTCTTGAACGGCTTGAGGAACGAGATGATCCGCCAGAGGTCTTTCAGGGCGGAGCGAATTTGGCCTGGCGCGTCAGCGTCCATGACTCATGAGAACAGGGGGAACAAAAAAACAAAGGGGCCGCTCACGCGCGGCCTGCGGGTCACCGATCTTCCCGACTCGCCTGGTGGAAACGTCCCTGTTGCATCCCCATTCTACAGAAATCCCGCCGCGAGGCAACCGCCTGCCCGGCGGAAACCTGCCCGCCGCCCACAGACAGCCCCGCTCAGTCGAGGAACCCCGCCTGCCGAAGCGTTTCGAGCGACAAGTCCGCGGCCTCCGCGCCGCCCAGGACCTTCAGGACGTACTTGCCGAGCATGTCGGTCTCGACGTTCGCGCGACCGCCGGCCGCCAGCGCCCCCAGTGTGGTCTCGCGCAGCGTCGTGGGAATCAGGGCCACGGTGAACGCCGCCGGGGCCACGTCGACCAGCGTCAGGCTCACGCCGTCGACGGCCACGCTGCCCTTGGGTACCATGGAGCGCACGAGGTCGCCCGGGGCCTCGAACACCCAAAGCCGCTCCGCGCCGCCCTCGCGCCGCTCAGCGAGCCGGGCCACGCCGTCGACGTGCCCGGTGACGAAGTGGCCGCCCAGCCGGTCGCCCACCCTGAGGCTGCGCTCCAGGTTGACGCGGTCGCCCGGGGCCAGGCCGCCCAGGGTGGTCAGGCGAAGCGTCTCGGGCACCACGTCGAACGCGGCCACGGTGCCTCGCATCTCGGCCACGGTCTGGCAGGCGCCGCTCACGTTGACCGAGTCGCCCGGGCGCACGCCGTCAGCCGCGGGACCCAGGTCGATCTCGATCCGCCGCCCGGCGGCCGTCGCCTTGGCCGCGCGCACTGTGCCGATGGCCTCAATGATCCCGGTGAACATGACCACAGGATAGCAGACGCCTCGAGGCGCGACAACCCGGTTCGCCGGCACGGGGGCTCACTCGCTGAGCTTGAGCATGTTCTGGGCGGCGCGGCGGATGCGGGCCCGCAGGGCCTTGGGTGCGAGGACCTCGACCTGGTCGCCGTAGCCGAGGACCCACCAGGTGATTTCGCTCAGCCCGTCGACGCGGACCTCGAAGACCATCGAGCCGTCGTCCTGCCAGGTGACGCTCTGGGTGGCGTGCCACCGGACCTCCGCGACGTTAGCCGCCACCATGGGCGCAAAGCGGAGCCGCACCGTGTACTCGCGGCCCTCGGGGATGAACCGCCAGGCGTTGCCGAGGTAACCTTCAAGGGTGAGCTTGGGGCGTTTGAAGCGTTCGCCGTCGGTCTCAACGTCGACAAAGCGTCCGAGCTTGAAGGTGCGGACCTGGCCATGGGTTCGCGATCGGCCGATGACGTACCACGCCCGCTCGTGGAACAGGAGCCAGTAGGGCTCCAGGCGGACGCGGATCTGTTTTTTCTCGGCGAACGAAATGTAGCGTCCTCGGATGGGTCGGCGGTCGGCGACGGCCTTGCGGACCACCTCGTAGATGTCTTCCAACTTGTTGTGCCGCGCGGCGGGTGTGCGGCGGATGGTCAGCCGCTGGGACATGTGACCCACGGCGGCGCGAATGGCCAGGGGCAACCGGCTCTCGATCTTGCGGGCCGCGTCGGCCGCCCGCGCCATCATGGGCAGGGCGTCCCGGTTCATCGATCGCTCGGCCAGGGCCACCAGGCTCAGGGCTTCTTCGACGCTCAGGTTGATCGGCGGCAACCAGTAGGTTTCGTGGATGGCGTATCCGCCCCTGGCCCGGTCGTAGTAGAAGGGAATGCCGGCCAGTTCGAGCATGTTGAGGTCACGGTAGATGGTTCGCCTGGAGACCTCGAGTTCGCGGGCCAGGTCGCCCGGGCCCCAGTGGCGCCGGGTCTGAAGCAGGGTGATGATCTTCAGCACGCGGTGCAGCCGGCTGATGTCCATGCTCGGTCCCACCTCCTGTGTGCGAGCGGCGCCGATGGCGGGGTCAGACCGGGGCGTACCCGGCCAGAGGGCTGTCCGCCGCCGGCCGCGCAGCGATCACCCGGTAGCCCCTGCCCTGATGCTGCGAGATCAGTGGCAACCGGGCCTCACTGACCAGTTGCAGGTCGCGATACACGGTCCGCCGACTGACGCCGAACCGTTCGGCCAGTTCGTCGACCGTGTGCTCCTGCCTCTGAAGCAGCCAGGCCAACTTGAGGACGCGAACGGCCTTCTCGTGCGACCCTGTGCCCTTGCCTGTGCCGGTTCTGAAACTGGCTTCAGACGGCCTCATGCGCCACCTCCTTCCCGTCGGACAACTCATCCCTCCGAGAAGTGTGACATGGCCGTGTGCCAACCCTATGTCACTCTGAGACCAACAAGATGCCACCGTTCTGGCTTTTTCGAAACCGTGCGCCCCCCCGGGCAGCGAACCAGGCCGGCCCAAGACAAAGGAGCCTGCACGTAACTATTTTTTGCGCAAGCGCTTACGCCACGGCCTGCGAATCGCCAGCGCCGCTGCCACCATCAGTGGCAACAGGCCGAAGAGCATCTGGGGCACGGCCTCAGCGGTCAGTCCCAGGCCGCTGAAGTACCATGCCGCCGCGGCCGCAACCATGGCCAACGCCGCCAGCACCAGCAGCGGAACGGCCAGGCGGACCTGGCGGCCCAGGAGCAGCGTTGCGGCCAGCACAAACAGGGCCATGCTCGCCGGGCCGTAGTCGCTGCGGACCAGGCCGACGATCAGCCCGCCCGCGGTCAACAGGGGCAGGAAGAACACGGCGGTGTAGAACAGCGGCCGCCCGAACAGCACGAGGCGCCTGCGCTCCAGCAGATGGCTCAGGCCCAGCAGAACCACCGACAGGATGGCCGCGGCGAGAGGCCAGTACTGCAACATGAGTTGCGAGTGCCGGATGCCGGCGATGCGCGCCGCCAGGAACACCAGCGTCACCAGCAGCGAGACCGCGCCGAGATAGACCAGGACGGTGCGGCGGAACGACACGGCAGCCCAGAGGAAGTGCACAACCAGGACTGCCCCGCAGAGGGTGCCGAAGATGAACCGGTCCGGCGCGTCGTCGGCACGCCATTGGGCGCCGCTCCAGGTGGGGCAGACGGCCAGGGCAACGAAGAAGCCCAGGCCGACCACGGCCAGCAGGACCGACATCTGCCTGGCGGGGGCGTTCAGCAGCCCCATGGGCCCTCGAAGGCGGTTCAGCGCCGTGCCGACGCCCAGCCACGATGGGCCGCCCAGCGCGAAGACCAGGGCGTTCATGTTCAGCCGGCCGGCGGTCCACGGACCCGGTCCCTCGACGTTGTGCCAGATGCTCAGCAGGGCGCCGATGCTGACCAGCACCATCGGGTAGACGAACTCGGACCGCCGTTGCCCGAACGACCAGATGAAGAACACCCCGGTGAGCAGGCTGAGCATCACCAGGGCGGCCGGCGTGTAGATGTGGAACGCGGCGATGCCTCCGCCGATGAAACAGACGATGGCACTGGCCGTGAAGATGGTGGTCGAGGCGTGTTGCTCGTCCTTGTACAAGGCGCAGTGGCGCGACAGCATCGCCATGTAGGGACGCTCCCAGAGATACACCAGCAGGTGCACGGCCCCGTAGCCGCCTATGGCACAGATCAGGTAGCTCAGCAGCCAGTAGGGATCGCCGGTCAGAACCGGTCCGATGCTGATCGTCGCGGCGCTGCCGATCAGGAAGAAGCCCAACGTCCGGGCGCTGTGACGGAACAGCCAGATGGACACCAGGAAGGCCAGCACCACGCCGACCCACGCGAGCAGTCCGGCAGCGGGGTTGAACGTCCCGGTGAGCCACGGCAGGACGGGGGCGCCGCTCAGGATGCGACAGTAGGCCAGGGTAGTCTGGGCGGCCAGGTAGACGGCGAGGGCCACGGCCACGGCCATGCCGACCACGGTGAACGGCCGGCTGCGCCGACGGGCTTCCTTGTCCGAGGCCCGGGTCAGCGCCAGCAGGACGTGGCGCAAGCAGTGCGCCGTGACCACCAGGGCCACACTGAGAGCCCCGGCAGCCATCAGCGACGCCTCGTGCATTGCCTGGGGCGAATGGCCCCATGCCCCGGCGACGAACTGGAAGATGGCCGCGGTCGCCGCCGCCGCCACGACATAGCCGGTGGCAGGGTGCCGCACGTGCGGCCGAATGAAGCCCAGGATGACGGCCACGCCGACCAGGTCGAACCCCCGCCAAGCCAGGGAGCCGGTCAAGGGCAACGCCACCAGGACAGCAACCGCCACGGCGAACGCGATGACGTAGAGCGCTGCCCCGAGACGGCCGAAGCCCTCGCGCCCCCGCAGGCGCACCGCCAGCAGCGACGACACCGCCGCCAGCAGGATGCCCACACCGAGCCCCACCGTCTGGTAGCGCAGCAGGTAGCGGCCCTCCTGCGGGCCGACGTACACGGCGAACGCCGTCAGGGCGATCAGCACAACAGCCAGTCCGAAGAACCCGAACAGGTCCTCCTGGCGGAAGACCATGGCGCACAGCAACAGCGTCCACGCCAGGCCGACCAGAAGCGCCAGACTGGTCGGCGATGCCAGAAGCTGCCACGAACCGGCCCCGGCCAGCGCCGTCAGTGTCATGAGGGTCGTCGCGGCCAGGCCCATGACCAGAGGGCCTTCGGCGTAGAAGCGAGCCAGCGGAACCCGCTCTCGCAGCGCCGACAGGCCCGCGCCCAGGGCCGCCGACACGATTCCCGCCGCAGCCACCGACAGGGCCACCCGGACCAGGTCCGTCGCGAGGGGGCCTTGCCTGGCCAGATACACGAGCCCATAGAGAAGAAACACCAACGTTGCCAGGGTCAACAGCGGCCAGGCATACACTCTGAACCTGGCCCCGGTGGAGGTCCTGGTGAACAGCACGGCGACCAGCAGGATGCCGATCAGCAGGATCCGGTGCGCCGCCGCCCCGCGGGCCAGCCAGTCGACGACCGGGGGCATCGCCGCATGATTGGCCGCGTAGACACCCGTGGCAATGAGCAGCCCCAGGGCGCCCAGGTAGACCGCGGGCTGCCAGTTGATCCGCCATGCGCTGAGCAGCATCAGACCGGCGACAGCGGACATCAGCACGGTGTTCTCGAGGACCATGGGCTGCTGACTTCCGGGCAGGGCCAGGGCGATGGACCCTCCGAGCATGGCCAGGTGGAAATAGCCGACCAGCCCCAGGGCCAGGCCTGCCACGGCCGGGACACTGTGCGTCCAGCGCCTCTGCCGGGGGATCATCGCCAAGCCGAAGAGGTAGACCAGCGTGGCGCCGACCGAGAGCCCGGCCGCGGCGTTCGTGCTGGCAGGCATCCGCCCGAAGAGCCCCTGACCGTCCGGCAGGCCGGGGTCCGAGGCCACCATCGCGGCGCAGGCCATCACCAACGGCAGCGACACCGAGGCCATCGCCCGGAACGGCGTGCTCGCCTTGCCACGAAGGCGGGCGCCGAGCAGCAGCGTGACAACAAAGATGGCGGCCAGACCCATCTGCATGGCCACGGGAAAGCGGTCGGCGAGCGCGAGTCCGCTGAGTGCCGCAACGCCCGAAAGGGCCACCAGAACGATGCCGAAGGCCCTTGTCCGGATCTGGCCATCGGCGCCCGCCGGCCGCATGAAGACCAGGCCGCCGGCAAGCAGGACGCTCCCCAGGGCGATCATCCACGGGCCAATCCACCGGGGGTCCAGCACCGCAGCGCCGGGCTGTGCCAGCAGGTACACGCAGGCGATGATGACACTCCAGAGCAAGGCCAGGAAACCGATCTTCGCGGCGAGGTGCGACTGCTCGTCCATCTCGCGGCGGCGCAGGAGCAGACGAAAGACGATGCCCGAGGCGCCCAGAGCGAAAAAGCCGAGCAGCACGAACTCGAAGACCCCGCCCAGCGACATGGCGGACAGGAGCAGCTCATCGCGGGCCAGCAGGCTCATCGCCGCCAAGGCGACCATGCTCAGGCCCACGCCGACGAAGGCGGGCATTCTGAGCCGACCGGCCGCAGTCAGCACCACCGCAAGGGCGACCGCGTAGAACACAAACGTCACCGCCACGTCGCCGGCGGGCCAGATGGTGTTGGCCAGGAGATTCAGGGGCACCAGGAGCAACGTGCCCGCCAGAAAGCCCCGTCCCGCGGCCGCGAAGCGCCCACAGGTCATCACGCCCCACAGAAAGGCCAGGGCCGTGGGCACCGTTGCCAGCAGGACCAGCCGAGGAGGGTCATCGCGGACCCAGTAGGCCGCGGCACCGGCGGCGGCAAGGACCAGCGCCGTGACGACGGCGGCCAGGCCGGCGACGAGCCTGCCGGAACGCGGGGCGGCTCCGGTGAATCGCGGCGGAAAGGCGGCCCACCAGGGTCCCCTGGGAGCCGGCCCATGAAGGGCACTCCGCTCGGCAGCCGTGACCCCGTCAGCGACCGCCGGGGCGCCGGGGGCTCTGCCGTCGGGAACATGCGCGGCGTCCCGGGCGTGGCCATCCTCACCGGGCGCAGCCCCGTGGGCTGCCTTCGGCGAGAGAGGGGCGTACTCCGAGTCGTCGCGCAAGGTTGCTCCCCGACATGTCGGACCGCGTTTCGGGCCGTGCAACCGCCCATGATACGGCCCACAAGCGGGGGCTGTCCAGCAGTTTCGGTCCGGGCAACACGCGCCCCGGGGCGGTCCGTCCCGGTGCGGCCGGCGAGCCCGTAAGTGCGTATGAAATGGGGGGGTTATCCGATCGCCTGGCACTGCGATATGGCTTGACACGGAGGGGCAGTGTCGAGTATAGTTCTTGGCTCGGCTTTGCTGCAGTGACCCAGGATGGGAGGAGGACCGGCAACGTGAGGAAACTGGAGCTTGAACGGTTGCGCAAGCTGCTGATGCTGAAGCGCGACATGCTGTCCGGCGACATGTCGGCCTTGCAGAAAGAAGCCCTCAAAAAGGGGGCCTCAGGCGATCTTTCGAGCATGCCGATCCACATGGCCGACCTGGGATCGGACAATTACGAGCAGGAGTTCGCCCTGGGCCTGATCCAGAATGAGGAACTCACGCTCCGGGAAATCGACGAGGCCCTGAAACGCATCGACGAGGGAATGTACGGCATCTGCGACCATTGCTCGAAGAAGATTCCCCTGGCCCGGTTGAGAGCCAAGCCGCACGCCAAGTACTGCATACAATGCAAAATCCAGGAAGAGAAGGGTCTGCTCTAAGATCGCCCGCCGCATGGGCACGGTTTCTGGTCATCGTCCTGGCCGGTGCCGCGGCGGACCTGTTGTCGAAACGGTGGGCCTTCTACGCCATCGAGAACCCGTCGACCAGGTGGTCGCACGAGCGCGTGGCCGAACTGCAACGTTGGCTGGTCTGCCTGGACCTCCTCTGGCAACCCAACTGGGGCGCCGTGTTCGGTGTGGGACACGGCCAGACGGCCCTGTTCATCGCCTTCACCTTCCTGGCACTGGGGCTGCTGACCTGGCTCTTCGTCGAGAGCCACAGGGGTAACGTCTGGCTGCAGGTATTCCTGGCGTCGGTGGTGGCCGGGGCGATGGGCAACCTGTACGACCGCATCCGGTTCGGACACGTCCGCGACTTCCTGCGCTTCAACGTCCGGGCCGATTGGGCCGGCTGGGGCGGCCCGGAGCACTACCTGTGGCCGTACGTCTTCAATGTGGCCGACGTCTTCATCACCGTCGGCGTGGCCGGCCTGTTCATCGTCTGGCTCATCGCCCTGATCCGGCATCGGGACAGTCAACCCGCTGCAACCTCACCCAAGCGCTAGTGCCCCCGCGGAGGACCTCGGCGTGGCTGAGCCCGCGTTCCCGCAAATCGACCGGACCCACATGGCTCGCGCGCTGCACCTGGCGCGGCACGGGCTGGGCCGCGTGGAACCCAACCCCATGGTCGGGGCCGTGGTCGCCATGGGCGACCGGGTCATCGCCGAGGGCTGGCACGGCCAGTTCGGCGGCCCGCACGCCGAGAGGATCGCACTCCAGAAGGCCGGTCCCCTGGCCCACGGAAGCACGCTGTACGTCACGCTCGAGCCCTGCTGCCATGCGGGCAAGACGCCGCCGTGCACCGAGGCCATCATCGCCGCGGGCGTCGCCCGCGTGCTGGCCGCGATGACCGACCCGTTCCCCGATGTCGCCGGCCGCGGCGTCGCCGCCCTGCGGCAGGCCGGCATCGACGTCCAGGTCGGCCTGATGGAAACGGAGGCCCGCCGCCTGAACGCGCCGTTCATCAAACGGCACACCATCGGCCGGCCCTACGTCATCGCCAAGTGGGCCCAGACGCTCAACGGACGGCTGGCAACCGTCTCCGGCGACAGCCGATGGATCAGTTCCCCCGAAAGCCGGCGATGGGTCCACTCGCTCCGCAGCCGGACCGACGGGATCCTGGTGGGGTCCGGCACGGCCATGGCGGACGATCCGCTGTTGACGGTGCGGCTGGATTCCGGGACCGGAGACTATGGCCGCAGGCCCACGCGAATCGTTCTCGACAGCCGGCTCCGGCTGCCGCCGACGTCGCACCTGGTGGCCACGGCCAGCGAGGTGCCGCTGCTGATCGCGACACGCGAAGGTGCGGACGCCGCGAGGCGCCGCGAGTTGGAGGCCCGCCAGGCCACGGTGATCGAGATGCCGCACAACGCCGCCGGCATCGACCTGGCCGCGCTGTTCGACGAACTCGCCCGACGCAACATGACCATCCTGCTGGTCGAAGGCGGCCCGCGGGTGCTGTCCTCGCTGTTCAGCGCGGGGCTGGCCGACCGCGTGGCGGTCTTCATTGCCCCGAAGCTGGTCGGCGGCGACCCGGTCCACGCCGCCCCGGGCCCTCACGGGCCGACCGCGATGAGCGATGCACTCGCGCTGCTCCGACCGGCGTTCACACCGATCGGCGACGATGTCCTGGTTGAGGGCGTCCTGCGAGACTACTGAGAGGGTCGCTCGAAGCGGTCACCGGGGAGAGTCGTGCCTGTCGGCAATGTCGACGGAGAACGGCGCGGTTCACTCGAGCCCTTGGCTGGCTCGCCACAGTTCGCGGAGCAGCCTGGCCCGGTCCCTCGGCGAGAGGCCGTCGAGCGCCGCCCGGTCCTCGCGGCCCAGCGACGCCTCGAACCTCGCCAGATTGGCGGCGTGGCGGCAAAGGTGTTCCCGCCGGTCGGGCGAGAGTTCCTGCAGCGACTTGTACCGCGTGACCAGCTCCTTTCGCCGGTCGGGGTCAAGCTGCTGAAGCCGGGCATAGCGGTCGAGCAGTTGCCCTCGCTCGGCGTCGTCCATGGCCCGCCACCGTTGCTGGTTGCGTCGCTGTTGCGCCGCGCTGACCCACAGGCCCGAGGGCTCGAGCAGCCGGCGCGGCGCCGCCACGGGAACGTCGCGGCGGTCGAGGGCCCACGGCGCGACCTCACTCGCTCGCCCCAGTCCGCGGGCGATGCCCGGAGCAAACAGCAGCACGAGGCCGGCCAGCGCCAGCACGGCCAGCGTGACGCCGAACCCCAGGCTGAGAATGACCCGCTTGTCAGACACCCGAATCCTCCGGCGTCTCGGCCTTCTCCGGCTCCCCGATCTCCTGGCCAAGCTGCTGCATGTGCCGCACCATCTCCATGTTCTCCAGCGCCTCGAGGTGGTCGAGCACGTCGAGGTAGAGGATACACTCGCGCTCCACGGGCGCGGGCACGTCGCCCAGCGGCTTGCTCGAGATGTAGAGTCCGAACAGGAACACGGCCGCGGCCATCGAGGCCGCCACCCCGCTGAGAATGCCCCGCATGCCGGTCAGCCGTTCCCAACGTCCCAGGCGGCCGGCCACGGCCTGCTCACGGGCCCGGGTCACCACCTCCTCGGCGAACTTGCGGTGGACGATCGGGGCCTCCAACTGGTCCAGAAGCCGCCAGGTCTCCTTGAGTTCCTCGAGGTGCCGCCGGCACGCCTCGCACTCCGCCAGGTGCTCCCGGATGATCTGGCGCGCGCCGCCCTTGACCTCGCCGTCCAGGTAAGCGGCCAGGTTGTCGCGAACGCGGCGACAGAGCGGTGTGTTGCGGTCGGCCATAGTCGTCTTCTCGGCAATCCCCGAGGTGAGGGCACACTTCTTATGGTCAGCCCACGGGGTTGAACCGCGGCGGTCGCCGCAGGAGTCGCAAAATCCGGCCCCTTCTCAGGAACGGTCTGCCCTCCCCCGGCCCGGAGGCCGGCGCGCGGATACCCCACACACAGACAGCCAATCGGCGAAACGGGGGCGCCTGAAGAGGGCGACCGAAGGGGGAGCGACGTCAGCCTTACACGGTGCGGCGGATGCGGCCCGTCGCGACGTAGTGGTCCAGCCGCTCACGAAGGTTGCTGCGGGCGCGGGCCAGGAGGCTCTTGACGGCCATGGTCGAACAGCCCATCACGGACGCGATGTCGTCGTAGCTCATGTCCTCGTACTTGTTGAGCACGACGGCCACCTTCTGGCTCTCGGGGAGCTGGTCGATGGCATCGCGGATCTGCTCGCGGAGTTCGGCCCGGTCCAGGCGTTCGCCCGGCGTGGACCCGCGATGGTCCTCGACGCGCTGCGACGTCCGGCCTTCCTGGGTCTCTTCGCTGTCGTAGGTCAGCGGGACACTGATCGACCGCCGCCGGCTGCGGCTGCGCAGGGCGTTCAGACTGATGTTGGCGGCAATCCGGTAGAGCCACGTCGAGAAACGCGCCTTGGGCTGATAGCGCTCACGGGTACGGTAGATTCGCAGGAACACTTCCTGGGCCAGGTCCTCGGCCTCGGCCTCGTTGCCCACGAAGCGGTAGATCAGGGTGATGATCCGCGCCTGGTGCCGGGCCACCAACTCGGCGAACGCCGAGTCGTCGCCCTCCTTCAGAGTCATCATCAGAGCGACGTCAGGGTCGACCGCTGCGCCGCGAGCACCAATCAACTCGTAGCTCGCCGCGGTGGATGGTCTGGCCATCAGCCGTTCCTTTCTCGGACTCGCGACCCGGATGACCGGGTGACGCCCCGACGCTTGTGGACCCGACAGCGCGGTCACTTGATGTACGACATAGACGAACCATTCTGCCGTGGAAACCGGTCCTTGCCAACCCTTTTTTCCGTCCCCGGAAGCATTTTGTGCCCCGCGAGAGGACCCAGGCCGCCCAAAGCCTGTTTCCAGAGCCAGAACCGCGGGAGTTCATCCTCGGGGTTGGACGTACGGGCCCACTGAAATATTCGCGCCGGGCACACGCCCCGGAGCGCCGCGTGCCGACGTGCCCGCCCCAGACAC